>Ga0210402_10000705_pt1 | contig 36743 bp, 42 predicted proteins | sample IncBWC7MmetaG_FD_161055 | JGI IMG/M metagenome (GOLD analysis project Ga0210402, IMG submission 161055) | Forest soil microbial communities from Barre Woods Harvard Forest LTER site, Petersham, Massachusetts, United States - Inc-BW-C-7-M | ecosystem: Environmental > Terrestrial > Soil >...
CCGATGGCGATAACAATCGCATACGACGAGTCGAGGTATCGACCGGGATCATCACCACGGTCGCCGGAACAGGCGCAACGACGGATAGCGGCGACGGAGGACCAGCCGTCAATGCAGGAGTCTCGCGGCCCACCGGTATCACGGTAGATGCTGCGGGCGATATCTATTTTTCCAGTTCCTGGTCGCGTGTTCGAAAAGTCATTGCCAGTACCGGGATTATCGAGACGGTTGCGGGTCAATTTGTCACCAGTTTGGGCGGCGACAACGGGTTGGCCCTCGACGCTCTATTCTGGGATCCCATTCCCTCGGTGGTCGGGCGGAGCGGTAACATCTACATTGCCGATTACGAGAACTCCCGCATCCGCATGGTGACAGCAAAGACAGGAATTGTAACTACCTTCGCTGGCTCCGGTGCCTGCCCGTCGGCCTCCCTTCCCTGAACGTCTTGGTTTGCCAAGGCGGCTTCGGCGGCGATGGCGGACCGGCCAAGGACGCGACCCTGAATCACGCGGCCGCAGTGGCACTGGACGCCGATGGGAATCTTTACATTGCGGATACGATCAATCACCGGATACGGCGGGTTGACGCATCAACGGGCCTCATCTACACGATTGCCGGAAACGGAGTAAGCGGGTTCAGTGGCGACGGCGGGCCTGCGCTGGCTGCGGAAATCACCTTCCCGACGGGCCTCGCAATAGACTCATCCCGGAGAGTTTATTTCGCCGACGAGAGCAACAATCGCATTCGGGTCCTGACTCCGGTCACGCAACGACCACATCGGGTCGGGCAACGCTTGCGCCCCTAAGTGTCTCTGCTACGTTCGCTGAGTTCGTAACGCTACCCGAAATTGGACGTGCGCGGATGTTGAGTATCGAAAACCGGCTAGATCGCCATTTCGTTTACCGATGGGGCCCAAACGGACGCCAACCGTCGGCAGAAAACAGATTGCGAAGTCCAACACAGTTGGCCAAGTCGTTCGCCACATCCGAACTGGCCAAGGAGGAGCCCGATGTTGCTGCACTCAATGTTACCTCGAAGCGCCGTCAATGGTCCCGGAGAACGGGTGGTGGTATGGCTCCAAGGATGTGATTTACGCTGTCCCGGCTGCTGGAACCCGTCCACCCATGGGTTCGACAGGAGCCGTGACAAGCTCGTGGACGAACTTGGGGAGTGGATTCTTTCCTGCCGGAAAGTGGAGGGCGTGACCTTCTCTGGAGGCGAGCCATTTCAGCAAGCCCCGGAGCTTCGTCTTCTTTGCGAGTACCTCAAAGTGAGGCAGCCGAGTCTGTCGATTGGTGTGTTTAGCGGTTACACGTTGCCTGAACTAGCGCAGGGGCAATGGTGTTGGAAGCAACCTGACACTAACGCGTGGGTCAAAGGGGACTCCAACCTGTTTGAGCAGATCAAGCAGTTTCTGGACTTCGGTGTCTTTGGCCGGTTTCGGCAGACCATGGCCTGTAACGACAGACCACTCTGTGGCTCACGCAACCAGGAGGTCGTATTCTTGACCAATCGCTATTCACAGCGAGACTTGGAGCCACAGGCGTACGAAGTAAACATCAGCGAAGATGGCGCGGTAGTAACGATTACCGGATTTCCTCCGGTAGAGCCTATAGGTACAACACAGGACCTACTGGGAATCAGGTAAACCGGTCTTCAATCCGCTCTAGTCGCTGGGGTGAGGGTGGGGCACCGGCGTTGGATCATTGCGGATTCGCCGGACTGCCGTTGGGATCCACTGGGGCTTAGAGTTCCGCACTTCCTGCCACCTTATCCTGCATTTTTCCACTCGCTGCCACTTTAATCTTCCCGGGGCTGGCTGACCGCGCAGAATGGAGCGGAAGTTCAAAAGGACTTCTGGTCGCCGCCGCCGCCGCGCTGCCACTTTATGCTTCACGCGACTGCCATTTTATGATTCAAGGCACATTCCGCCATCCGAAGTCGCCCAGGCGGTCTTCCGAGCGACCGCGACGGAGCCGATTGAAGGAGTCACTTTCTCTGGCGGCGAGCCCATGCAGCAGGCCGCCGACCTCCTCGAATTGATTGAAGAACTCCGAAAGCGCGATGGGCGATTGACCTTCGGTCTCTTCACCGGCTACACCGAGCGAGAACTGGCTTCCGGGCGGTACTTCTGTGTCTCGCGGGAAACCACTGCGGAAAAAGTTGCCCTGTGGGCTCGGATCCGACAGCGTCTGGAGTTCGCGGTGATAGGTCGATATAACCAGCGCCAGCCGGCGTCGGCGGCCCGGTGCAGCAGCGTGAACCAGCGACTGCGGTTGTTTAGCGGCCGTCACGAAATGCGCGACTTCGCTCCGCTGCAGATGGAGATCACGATCATGGACGGAGGTCTGGCCCAACTCACGGGCTTTCCCATTTTGGGCGATCCGATTTAAGCCCAGGCCAACAGTTCACGTAATACCCCTACAGTACGCGTGGCCAGCGCCACCACCAATTAAACATAACCAAAAGGAGTGTATGTCCGATGGCAACAATGACGATTCCTGAAATTGAAATCCACAACGCTGGGCTCGATCTTGCGCAGAAGACCGTCTGCATAAAGGTCCGGCTCCAACGGCTCGGCAATACCCGGAAGGTAAGCACCTCGCAAATCGAGGTGGACAGCGACAAGGCCCTCATCCGCGTATCCAAACATTTGATAGACTCGGGCGAGCTACGGCAAATTACCAACTTCGACTCCGAAGTCCGCCGTTATCTGTACAACGCGTGCCTTCCGTTTGAGGTGGGCATTCACTTGTGCCCATTCCCGCTCCTGGAGCAGGTCGAGGGACGGCTCCGGAAGCTGGCCGAGGATCGCCAGAGCCTGGTCGCGGCGTTTCTGGCCGCATATCCGGCGCTCTGTCACGAAGCCGCGACGCGATTGCGGACCTTATACAATCCGCAGGACTATCCGCCAATCGAGTACGTCCGAGAGCAGTTCGGCTTCACGTGGCAGTACGTGAGCTTTGGCGTTCCGGAGCAACTCCGCGAGATTTCGACTCGAATCTGGGAGGGCGAGCGAGAGAAGGCCGCCCAGGTGATGGCGGATGCTGCCGAGGAGATCCAGCAGGTGTTGCGGGTGGCCATGGGAGAACTCGTGGCGCACATGCGCGACCGGCTGAAGGACGGGCCGGAAGGGAAACCACTGAAGTTCAAGGAATCGACTGTGGCGAAGCTGGTCGAATTCCTGGGCACGTTCGAATTTCGCAACGTGGCGGACGATGGGGAGCTTCAAGGTCTCGTGGCGAAGGCGCGGACGTTGCTCGCCGGCGTGACCACGGACGAACTGCGCACGACCGCCGACGTTCGAGCGCGTGTCCAACAAGGCATGGCCGAGATTGCCACCGAGTTGGACACGATGATCGTGAAGAAGCCAGGGCGAAAGTTTCGGTTTGAAGCGGAATAAAGGGAACGCCGCCTAAGGCGGAGTCGAGTGCGATTTGTGGGAAATGCCGTGACACAGCCATCTTGGTTTCGAAATCCCGCCTGCAAAACAGTGTTCCCAGTTGCGCATGATTGCCCTGCCTGGGATCTCCGAGATCCGCATCGAGTTGCGCGGAATGAGGGGCATGCGCTCCATGGGCTGAATCACGCAGCAGCAGCAGCAGCAGCGGAAATGAAAGGGAGGGCAAAACCTTGGCACGGAACGCCTCGAAGCTCAAGCTTTCCTACTATCCGCTGGCGGAGCGGGAAGGAATGCGAATCCGACGGTTTCTCCAGTTTGCCGGTGCGGCCAGTGTTCTGGACCCGTGCGCCGGCACGGGCGCGGCGCTGCGAACGATCACTGACGGCGCGGAGGCGCGACGCTACGGCATCGAACTTGATGCGTATCGTGCCGCCGAAGCAAAGAAGATCCTCGACGAGGTGATCCATGGCAGCGTGTTTGAGACGCACTCGCCAGTGGAATCCTACACTATGCTCTATCTGAACCCGCCGTACGACCATGAAATCGGAGAAGGTAAGAACCAGCGGCTTGAGCAGGTCTTTCTGGAACATACGTTCCGTTGGCTAAAACCGGGCGGGGTTCTCGTGATGATCGTGCCGTTCGATCGGGTAAACGACTGCCGGGGCGTACTGACGCCGCAGTTCCGCGACAAGACGATCTACCGGCTGAACGAACCCGAGGCAGCGGCCTATAAGCAGGTGGCGGTGTTGTGCGTACGCCGCTCGCGGCAGGAGCGTGAGAGGCTGACGGATTTCGCCGTCCAGCAAGGCAATCATAAGCTGCGCGATCTAACGCGGCTTTACGAAGAAATTCCGGCAATGCCGGACTCGCCCGACCGAATGTTCGCCGTCCCGATGAGCGAGCCGGCGAAACTCGACTACCGAGGCCTGCCGCTCGACACGATGGAAGACTTGCTGGCCTCATCGCCCGGCTGGTTGCAGGCGCAACGAGTTACCCACGCGCCTAAAGCTCAGGTGTCGGGCCGGCCGCTGATCCCCCTCCATAGGGGCCATGTGGGTTTACTCTGTACCAGTTCGCTCCTCAACGGGCGCTTCGGCCAAGGAAAGGACCTTCACCTGTCCTTCTGGGAGTCGGTGAAGGTGGTGGACAAGGTGGAGGAAGACGGAGCTTCCCCCGGAGCTATGGTGATCCGGGAGCGGGAGCGGTTCTCGCAGAGGCTGACGCTGCTGTACGGCGACGGGCGTTTCGCGCTGCTATCGGAGAAGGCCAATGGAAAGGAGGGCGAGGATGCAAAACGCGCACCTCAGGATGGGGACGCTGACGTTTGTGAAACAAACGCGTGACACGGTCACCGATGTCACCGTGCATTTGAATCAGCTTGTAGCCGAGCATCCGGTACCCTCAGGGCCCGCGGCAGTCTTGCACCTCGCCTCCGTCTTTGGAGGAGACGTCGAGATCGGTGCCATCGCAGCAGCCGCTCACGAAGGTTTTAAGTTTCAGGTCAAGGCGCCGGGTTTGGCGCTGTTGGGAACGCTCGGCGAAGATCCGGTCCTCTACCGATCGTCTCTGCAAGTGCCCGGACGAAAGCGGCCGGTGCGGCATCTGATCCTGGTATCGAAAACTCTGTTTGAGACGACCTTCGGCGCGAACAAGGAAGCGCGGCGTACCGTCCTCTATGACGATTCGCCGGAATTCGTGTTGCACCGCTTGGCGGTCCGCTTCGGCTTGCCAGTGCTGCCCGAGTGGGCGCAATGGTTTCGGGCGGAGCTGGACCGGCGGGGGTTGGTCGAAGGACTTGCGGGCGTCAACTGTTCACCGATCGCGGTGAAAGGCACGAAGCTCCGGATGCTGCGCATCCTGAGTCAAGGCCTGCGGCGCAAGGCAATCACGATACCTCCGAAGGAAGCCATCCCCGAACCGGATGAAGCGCGGTGATCTGCGGTGATGGGTAAACCAAAGGCGACCAGGGAGGATCTATGCGCCACGGTGCCAGTCAACTTCCGGATGGGCGCCAACTCGGACCCGGCACAGCGTTTTCCAGGGCCGAGCTTTGGCTCGATACTCCTTCAGGCAGATTCGAGCAACTCCGTTCGATACTTCGAAGCCAGTGCAGCCGACTTCGCTTTGAAATTTTGCTTGTGCTGCTTCATCAAGTTTAGGCGGAGGCGTTGTGCGGGTTGCGACCGGCACACCTACCTCCAGGAAGAATTCCTCCTGACCGGCCGGCGAACAGATGCAAAGCATCCTCACCGGCTGGGAGGAAGAATTGTGAAACTGATGCGGCGCATTTGCTGGGACGTTGATCGTCTCACCCGCGCGTACCACCTGTTTGGCGCCACGAAAAGCAACGTCGAGTTCGCCTTCAAGAACGGTGAACGTCTCTTCGAAGTCGTGACGGTGCGAGGGCGGTGCGCCACCGGGAGGTATATGCATGTCGATCAGGCAAAACCGGCCCGCCGTGTCTTTGGAGGTGAGAAGGATTGTGTAGATAGATATCTCCTACCACTCCAATGTGAGAGATTTTCTGGTCGGTGTTGGGTTGTGCAATCGCAAGTTTACGCTGCGGGTTGTCAGGTGGGATAGCTGAAACGGGCTTCTTCGATGAACTTGAGTTCTCGGCCATTCATCGCTCCTTATCTATTGTCCTGCAGAGTGAGATCACGGCTGCCGCATTACGTTTCCCGACAGGTTCATTTTTCGAAGCGGTGGAAGAAACTCGACTCCACGTAATGAGGACGCTCGGCGTTGTCGGCCACACGCCGGGCAAGATCGTCCAGGAATGAGTCGAACTGCGCCGCGGCGGCAGTGTCTACAGGCTGCGAAAGATTGTCTTCCACGGAGTGGTAGCGCTGCGCGAGCCATTGCCGCCAGGCCTTGTATTCCGGGGAGTCCGCGGTCCAGCCGAACTTCATGGCCAGGGCCGGTACGCCGGCCTGCACGAAGCTGTATTGATCGGTGCGGATGAAGGAGTTGCGGTCCGGTTCGGGGTCCACAGCGATCTCGATATTGTGCCCGGCTCCGACAGCACGCGCGTCCTCCGCCAGCGTCGATTCCGCCAGTCCTTGGACGTGCAACTTCTTTAGTGGGAACAGGGGCATGAACATGTCCAGGTTGAGATCGGCGACAATGCCCGTTTCCGCCACAGTCGGGCGTCCGGCAAAGTAGCGCGAACCTAGCAGTCCCTTCTCCTCACCGGTGAAAATGACGAAGAGCATCGAGCGTTTCGGGTGCGCGCGGTTCCGACTGAAGCTCCTGGCGATTTCCAGCACGGAATCAGGGAGGTATCCGAGCCTTCCAGTTTGGCTACGATATTGGGCGACTCGACGCTTGTAATTTCGCTGGTGACCGACGCCGTCAGGCTCTTTTTCAGATCGAAACGCCGTAACGGTTTTTGTGCATCGGCCAGAGCCAACAATTCCGCGAATGTGTGACCTGTGCCGGCAAACAGTTTCTCAGCTTGCGCTGGGTTGAAGGTGGCCGAGAACATCGTTCCGTGCAAATCAGCCAGTGCGGGATGACGGGCCGCCACCGCGGCGTCCCTGGCATCGGCCGCCAGCCTCATGCCCGGCTGCGATGCGTTGCCGGCTACGCGATCCCAAGGGAAATCCATGGATTTTGGCGTTGGAATGGTAATGGAGCCCACCGCACCGGCGTCGGCGAGAGCTTTCGCCAGTGGGGCCGTGCGGGCAAAGGACTTCAGAGGTCCGGGCAGGTCACCCGGTCCTCCATTGATAAAAACAACGATCTTTCCTTTTAGAAAAGCAAAAGGCATTTCCGGCGAATCGAAATCGTCGTACTTTGCCTCGGGTAGATGGAGCCCGTAACCGATGAAGACGAGGGGAGCGGAGATCGACTTTGGCTGTGTCCCGCGAGAGCCGAGGATAGCGTCGCGCCCCAGCACCAGGGGATCTCTGCGGCCGTCGACGAGCAAAGTCATGGACGACTTGTCGGCAATTACGCGGGTCACGTCGAATTTCACAGGCTGGTAGTAACCATTCACACCAGCTGGCTGTAGTCCCATGGCGTCGAATTGCGACACGACGTATTTGGCGGCGCGCAGGTAGCCTTCCGAACCCGTCAGGCGGCCTTGCATGCCGTCGTCGGCGAGCACCTTGACATGCGCCCACCAGGCCTGTCCCGCGGTCTGGTTGGCGGGCGTGACCGGACGGCCCTGAGCAAGCAGGGGAAGTGTGAACCCGCCCAGAAAGGCAACCGCTGGTTGGATGAAACCCAGCCGATTGATTCGACTCATGGCTTTCCCTCACTGCGTATCTAAGTGCCCGGAATGTCTCCAATTGTAGCGCGGCCGGCGATTTAACAGCCGCATGGACGCCAGGATTCCCTATCCGTTTTCCGAATCGGTGACAAGCGGATCGCGAATCGCGGATTGCCCAGTGCCGTTTTGAGCCGTTCCCGCGGCGAGATCTCTAGTGCCGGAACTTGACCTCAACCGACCGGTTGATTTCGCAACGCCGTCCACGGGAACCACATGGGCGGATAGTCCGTTGGTGAGCAGTGGTTTACGCGCGCATTCGACGGCTCCGGTCGAATCAAGCTATCCGGAAGTTGCATGCCGTCGGCGAAAGAGACAGATGTGGCCGATTCAGGGAACATTGGCCCTCCCTGGCGCCGTAGGATTTAGTTAGGATCGCCCACAGCTGTCCCAGACACCGGGACAAATGGTCTGACCGGTGGCCAGCAGTTGCAGAATACGCTTCGTAGAGGTCCCCGGACTCACATTGTGGGCCTGGTCAAAAGCGGTTCGAAGGCTCGATCACTTCTCCCGCCCTACCGTTCCGCGTGATATTCATTCGCTACACCCGAAGGCGTCGCTCCCCGAATCATCCCTATGTGCATCCCTACTACGATCTCCGCCTACTTGCGGGCATACGGCAACGAACTGGGTGAGAAGGTATTGACCCAGTTTCCTCCGCTCCATTCGCCCGGCGATCCGATTTGGCCGGCCTTGAAGCAGTTGAAGCGCAAGCCATTCCCCGCTCAAACTCTGGCCATCCTCGGTATCGTTAAGCGCTGGGAGGAAGCTCGCGCGGCCGCTGCGGTGGCAGAATGTGGAACTGGCAAGACCTTGGTCAGCTTGGGCTCCGTATTCACCCACGCGCGCGGACGCAGTTTCACCGCGCTGGCAATGTGCCCGCCATCTCTCGTCGAAAAGTGGGGAAGAGAGGCGATCTTGACGCTCCCCGGCGTACGGGTGTTCGTCATCGACGGCGTCCGGAACGGCGTAGCGTCGAACGGGTTCACCGGTGTCAGCGAGGTACGGTTACGGAACGGGCGCGTCGTACGTGAGGGTATCAAGACCACCCTGAGCGATATGCGGCTGGCCAAAGCGAACCGCTCGGCACGAGCCCGGTGGAACGCAATCGTGAATGCGCCGTCGGTATTTCTGACGTCCAGGGAGCGCGGCAAATTGGGATACTTTTGGCGGCACGCCTACTCGACACCCAGGAGTGGCCCATATCTGGGCAATGTTGTCAATCCCGATACCGGCCGTCCCGTCATAGTTGGAGATGACCAGATTCGACGCCCGGACTTCAAGAAAGTTAAACTGGCCGAGACGATTCTGGCCGAGAACGAGAAAGGCCGCGTAACTTTCTTCAGCCCGCTGTGGCAGGCCGATAACAAGAAGATCCAGCGCATGGCACCCGTGGAATTTATCGGCCGTTACTTGGATTCGTTCTTCGACTACTTCATCGCCGACGAGGTCCACGAGCTGAAGAGCGGGGAAACGGCGCAAGGCAACGCTCTGGGGACACTCGCTGCGGCGTGCGCTCGAACCGTGGTGCTGACTGGAACCCTCCTGGGCGGCTACGCAGATGAGCTTTTTCACATCTTGTACAGACTCGACCCTCGGAAAATGCGCGAAGAGGGCTTCGATCCGGGCGAAGCGGGCATGCGGCAGTTCGCCGAGACCTACGGCGTGCTCGAAAAGATCACGACCATCGAGCCGGCGGATAACGCCTGCTCGAAAGCGAAGACGACGACGGTGGTGAAGCGCCGGCCAGGAGCGTCGCCGCTGATCTTCGGCAAGTACCTCATGAACATGGCGGCGTTCGTGTCGCTCGAAGATATTTCGGCCGCGCTTCCGCCGTACACCGAGGAAATTATCTCTGTGGAGATGGACCCGCCACTGCGCGAGGCATATCAGAAGCTCGAAGATGACATCTCCGAAGCCCTGCGCGACCATCACGGCAATTCTTCGGTCATCAGCACCGCGATGAATGCGCTTCTCCTATACCCCGACAAACCTCACGGGTTGGGTCCGCTTTACGGTTACACAACCAACGAGGACGGCGAGCGGGAGCGGTTCCTTATCTCCGAACCCACGGACCTCGACGAAAACGCGGTCTACACAAAAGAGCGGCGGCTGATCGAGGAGTGCAGGAAGGAACTCGCGGCGGGGCGCCTACTGCAGGTGTTTGCGGTGTATACGCAGAAGCGCGACGTGACGCGGCGGCTACAGAATCTCCTGCTCAAAGAGGGCATCCGAGCCGAAGTGCTGACCGCGGACGTCCCGCCCGAGCAGCGGGAAGCGTGGTACGAGAAGAAGCTCGCGCAGGGCATGCAGGTGTGCATTTGCCACCCCAAGCTCGTCCAGGTGGGCTTAGACCTTTTATTCGCGAAAACAATTTTATTCTACGAGACTGGTTACTCTACCTACGTCTTGCGGCAGGCGAGCCGAAGGAGTTGGCGCATCGGCCAGAAGGACGCGATTCGGGTCGGGTTTCTGGTCTATGCCGGGACGGCACAGGAAACCTGCCTCCGGCTGATGGGTAAGAAGCTGCTCGTCTCGCTGGCCATGGAAGGCAAGCTCGATGGTGGCGGACTCCAGGCGATGGACGAAGACGACGACGTCCTGACCGCGATGGCTCGCGAACTGGTCACGCATCAGGGAGTCGGCGAAGAGGCCGCGGCTGTCTGGAGAGCCCTTCAGCAATCCCGTGACGAACACCCTCCCACGGCAGTAATGATCGAGACAAGTATCGACGAATCCGCACCGGCGGAAGACCCGCTCCCAAACCTGGAGAAGGGGGACGCGCCGAGCCCCTGGGTTCGGGAGGTTCGCTACTCCGAGCAATTGACGCTGTTCTGATCGCAGTGCCCCACGCCGACTTCTACAGATCGTGTGTCACGACGCTGCCGTCCACGGAAAGCTCACAGATGCGCGCGCCCAGATCCCTGATCCATTCTGTCTTGTCCGTTCCATGAACGATGCGGCCGAGAAAACCGAGGCTCTCGGCGATGTTGTTTCGGTTGGCGAGTATCGCCTGGCGGGTGGTCTTCACATATTTCTTCATCCACTCATCCAGGCGTTCGGGCTTTTCGAAAACGTAGGTCGCATGCCCCGCCTGGGGTATCTCAACGACTACGGCTCTCGAAAGGTCGAAGATGAACTCATCGCGAAACAGGTACATTGTCCGAGCACGTTTGGAGAGCTGCTCGTAGTAAAAGGGATCGTAACCCGGCTGCCAGGAGAGTTGGGCCACATCGAAGTCGCCCGGCAGTCCTCGATCCCAGCAGAGCCGCCGGAGCTCACCACACTCCATAGGGATGCGTTCGATCTGCTGACGCAGGAGATCGATCTGGTCGAAGTGCCGGCCGATCCGGGAGTACTGTCGCCGCGCGACGAGTACCAGCGACTCCAGATCCTCTGGTAGGTTTACGTCCGTTCGGCTGGGGAGCGCGGTCTCCCATTCGATTAGATGCCACTCACCCTTCCTCTTTTGGTACTTCCCGGTGTGCACGAAATCGGCAGTGATTTCGATGTTGACGTTCAGAAGACGCCGCAACTGGTTCCAGGTCTGATCCCAGCGCAATGGGAGAAGCTGCTGGTCGAGGAGAATTTCGAGCTTGCGACCACAGTCGCGCAGGACGGCGTAATCGCCAAAGAAGTCGAGTTGTCGCAGCGGAAAAGTCAACGTATGCCGTCGTAACTCAGGGAGGAAGGCCAAAATCCGGCGCGCAAAGAAGACATTGCCTTCGTTGGCCTGTTCGCCTTCAACCAGGACCGATCCAAAGCCGGAATACGGGAATGGAGTCGGTGTCTCCGGATTGCTCAGCAGAGTTCCGTAGACCGCTCGGAGTTGCGGATCGGCCAGCATGTTGTAGGCGCGATCTATCACGGCGACTTCCGATTTCTGGGCCTTGGCTTGTCTGAATTCCATCCGACGGACACGATACGCCAGCCGCAGTTCGCCAAACCGAACCGTTTGCGGAACGTGAAGGAGCCTGTAAAACGAAATCTGGCTGCCCCAAGGCTTGTCGCGGTCGGTGACAAAAAAGTAGTCTCGAATTGCGTGGCACGGAAGGTGAATGGCCGACATGCCGAGCTTACCGGCAGCGACTTCAAGCCGAACGAACATTTCGCTGCGCCTGTCGGGTCTGGGCTGCGCCGCGTAACCGACGCGAGCGTGGTACAGGTCGGCCCTTCTCAGTGCCGGCTTGCGGACCAGAATCTCGGGCATGGCGCCGGCGGTCGCAGAGATTTCGTCGCCGACGCGGACGTGAGATCCGACCAGCCTGGAAAGCGCTAGGACGGTGCCGCTGGAGCACGTGCAGATGATCTTCCCAGTTTCCTGGCGCACGGCAGTGACGGCCTCGGGCGCGGGTCGCGGGCCGGCGATTTCGGCGGTGGAGATGGCAGGTTCAGCGCTCATCGTTGCTGTCAGAACATAACCCGAATTCGAAAAGTGCGCAAACAGAGCAGGCCCGACGACGCTAACCGACTGTCCAGGAGCGGGTTAGCCGACGATGCGAGGCCGTAGGAGCAGGCGTATGGATAGAGTGAACGGTACCGTAGCGGATGTCAGCGATAGCGTTCTGTCGTTGCCGAATCCGGACGCGCTCGTTGCGCGGAAGGAATTGCCTCCAGATGTGCTGGAAAAATTGAAGGCCCCACTTCCACCCCAGGCGGTATCGCCGAATCAGGAGAGGCCGGGGCTTTCAGCCATCAAGGTGATCTATGTGGTCGAGCGCCTGAACGAGGTCTTCGGCCTGAACGGATGGCACATAGCGAACGAAGTCGTCGAGAAGGGCGCCATGGTAGTTGTCAAAAGCACGCTCACCATCGACGACTACGAAATCCGGATCGAGCAGTACGGCGGTAACGCCAATTCGGACCGGGGAGATGCCTACAAAGGCGCCTGCACGGACGCACTTTCGAAATGTGCCAGCTATATCGGGATTGGGATGGACGTGTACAAAGGGCTGCGCGACGAGCGGGCGCCAAGCAATGGGAATGCCCCGAGCGAAGATGACCCTGAGGCACATCCCGACAGGGCCGTTGCCAGTTTGACGACCAAGAACATGACCGAACGGTTCTCGACATTGAGAACGGTCCTCGGAGGCGAAGACTACGGGGCGCTCCTCGAGAAACTCGGTTGCGCAGAGATGGCCATCCCGGACCTGGAAAAGGCCCGTGAAGCCTATAAGGCTCTCCTCGACGCCTTTCGCGCACGGTACCGGGAAGCGCGGAGGAAATTAGGCGGAACCGAATACCGCAAGATTCTCGGCGAACTACGACTGAGCGCAAGCGGCCGGCTCAGGCCGGAGCAGGCGGCCAGAGTTTTTCGATGCATGGCGGAGAGGTTACAAGCGAAGCGATGAGCACGATGGCGGCGAGGTCGCGGCAGCATTTGTTCCGCCGGAGGTTTGCACCGGTCGAACGGCGAGAGGACGGTGGTGGTGTGGGGTTCTCTCCAAAAAGAGCGTTGTAAACAACCAGCGGACCAGACCTGCGGTCTCAATTCAGATGTTGCACCACCGCAGGCGGACGCGGTCCTCGGCCGCCTCGAATGGGATTCGAACTCCCGCTGATATCGGCCCCCACTTCATTAGGCTGACCGGCCGAGCGGTGCGAACTTGTTGGGCTGCTCGCGTGCACATCTTGATGCGCGCCTATGAAATATGAAGACAACTGGAGGAAATCTGTATGGCGGCTCAGACACAGCTGCCCCTTTCGGAGACTCTCGCTTCAGAGATGTCTCTATTCCAATTGGACGAAACGCTGTCGCTGCTGATGGAATCGGCCACCGAGGACGCGACGGACGGCAATGGCGAAATTCCAGATGAATTGCGCCAGGGGCTGCTGAACTACTGTGAGGCGTTCGGCGCCAAAGTCGACAACATTGCGAATTACATCAAGGCGCAGGAAGGCGAAGCACGGAATGCCAAGGTAGAAATTGAGCGGCTACAGACCAGACAGGCAGTCGCCGAGAACAGGGTTGAAAGGCTGAAGGGCCTCCTCAAGTATTTCATGGATGCGCGAGACGTCAGGAGCATGAAGGGTCGGCTGAACACGATCTCACTGCGGCGAAACAGTCAGGACTCTCTGATTGTGGAAGCTCCTGAGGGCATCCCTCGGGAGTTCTGCAAGCTGTCCATCACGATCGCGGTCGCGGACTGGGAGGAACTGGTCGCACATTTGCCGGAGAACCACGCTCTGCGGCCGCGACTCGCACATGATGGCAACGCGGTGGGAAAGCGCGAACCAGACAATGCGAAGCTGAGAGCGGCGCTTCGGTCAGGCCGGTCGATCCCGGGCGTCCAACTCCGCCGAGGGCAGCACGTCAGGCTGTCGTAATAGCGTGTGGCGGCGGTGCATCTGACACGGAACAGTTCCGGTCCCGCGCCGTGGCGCGCAAACGAAGTCCGCTGCAACCGGTTGTTAGCTGGGCCTTGGTATTTCATGTTGGCGGACTTCGGCTTTGATTAGGTTGAGGAGTGGCGCTCCTGGCCTTCGTACCGCGTGCCATGCGCGCCCCCCAACAGAGTAATAAGCGGCAACCACGGTGCCGGAGGTTCTGGCGGAAGCGTCTCGCTTGGCGTTCGGTCAGAACTGGCAAGCCGCAGCGCCGCTGTTTCGCGAGGCGGAAGCTTCGTTCGCGGCCCAGAACGACCAGCGCAATGTCCTGTACGCCCACATCGGAAGGCTTCTGGGCGAAATCGAATCGCAGTCCTTGCCGGAAGTGTCGGAATACCTGGCGGGTATACTGACTTCGCCGGTTACTGAATCCGATTTGCGACTCCGGTTGTTCTGCTTGGTGGCGAAGGGCGACATCAATTTCCAAATCGACCCCAAATCTTCGGAGGCGATTTGGACCGAGGTGGCCACGGTGGCTGTGCGCCTTCGAGATAACAGTTGGAAAAACCGAGCGCAGGCCGAGTTGGGCACAATCGCGTTCTACAAGGGCGAGATCTATCGAGGCGCTCGAATGGTCACCGAGTCCTACATGGCGGCGGAAATCCGGGGCGACACCGCGTACGTCATCAGGCTCCGGGCGTCCTTCGGCGGAGGATTCGCCGAATTTGGACATACGAAGGATGCGTTGGTTCTTCGATGGCGCCCTAAAGTTGCCGAGGGAGACACCGGATGTCGGATTCCCCTTCACGGCATAACTGGGTAGAGCCCGCGCACTGGTCGCAGTGGGTCAGACCGCGGAGGGCGAAAGGATTCTGCGAAAGGCTCTCAGTGATGCCCAGAGCGACCACATGAGAGTGCGAGAGGCCAGGGTCCTGGTTGCGTTAGGGCATCTGGCGAAGAGCCGCGGCGACGAAACCGAAGCTCGGGCGTGCTTTGAAAGCGCCTCGCGGTTGGCGGAGGAGCAGCATTTGCGTCGGCTCGCGGCCGCAGCCGCATCCGAGCTTGCGTCATTGTCAGCCGACCATGGCGGCTCCTTGACTGATGCCGACCGCCTTGTGAGAGAGAGCATTCACAACAGTCTCGCCGGGCAGGGCACATTTCACTTACCGCGCATCCTGGCGACGGCTGCGGACGTTGAATCAAAGACCTCAACCACCAACTCAAATTGGCAGCACCCGAGCCGGAGGCATGTGAGTGCGGTGGGAATCCCAACAAACTGAAGAAGGAGCAACGAGAAATGTTCATGGAATTGGTGCCGCTGCTGAAACAGCGGGTCGTCATGATTACGGTTTCGGATGTCGGCGACGGAGTGCTTCGGGTGAACGTCATCCCCCGGAAACTCGACGCCGATGCCGATCAGAACCAGGCGCTGACAACGCCTCTCTCCATTACCGGCAGCGCGGAAGAACTGGACCGGGAGTTGCCCGGACAACTCACGTCCTTTACGGAATCGGTTGTCAAGACCGGATCGAACCTGGAGGAGTTGAGGACGCAACACACCGCTGCCGTGAAGGCAGTCGAAGCTGAGAACAAAAAAAAGCTCGACGAGAAGAAGAAAGGCTGCGGAGCCAAGGCGGGAACCGCCTCTCCGCCGCCCACCGTGACGCCAGAGTTCAAGGATGGGAAACCGCTCTTCGGGAGCAAGCCGGCCCCAGCCGTCGGCGAGTGCCGCGGTCTGTTCGACGCGCCCACGGAGACGGCAGAAACCGATGGGGTGGGCGGGCCCAGCGGAGGTGATTCGCCGAACTGCTCTATTGCCGAAGATCGAGAAATCGATCCTCCGCTGACGCAGCAATGTTAGCGGCCGCCGAACTCCCCTGGCTGAATCCAAAATGCAGATGTTCAACAGCGTGGCTGTACCGCTGACGGCCGGAGGTGTTACTCATAATCTACAATTCCGGTTTCCGCGAGCGCCGGCCATGAGGCTTGGCTCCAGAAAGCCGCCCGCCTGGGTCACTAAGAACTTCGGCTGTCCTTGCATTTGCTTGGTTCTTGATAAGTGACAAATTGCTCCCGTTGTTCCGGTTCAGCGTGAAATGGAGAGGGTGCGCTCTCCGTTAGTGAGTATTCCGCCCCTGGCGGGCTTTGGATTTTCAAGGCATGAGGGTCTACCGATCCGATGTCTAATTTGGGAAGAGAGCGCGAAAGGCAAGCTTCCGCGCCCCTTGTGTCGCTACTTCGGCGGTCAAGGTGCGCAAAATCGAGTCCGCAACGACACTTATGCACAGATGGACGCTGCCAAGCCCAGCCTCCTCTTGCAGGCCGGACATTGGTTGACCAGATGGCAACCGTGGATGGGGCGGGTGGTGACGAGGCCCAAATCCCACACGGCCCACCAGATGGGGCCTCCTTGAGGCAACGGGGGGCATATCCGCGGGCGCTCGTAATTCAGATCATCGACGCTAATCCGTTGGCCATAAAATGACCGTTGGTCGAATCGATTGCGTCCGCCGACACCAGCCACACCCAGGTGAGGTAGGTCGAGATCGACTTCGAAAACCGGCAGAATCTCGTCATCGGTAAAAGCGCTGGGACAGGCCGGTGGTTTCGCTGCGGGGTTTGCTCCTGAGTGCGGCTTCTGACGTTCCCCTGCGTGGTCTCGGCGGTCCGGATTGCCGCCGGCCACGGGTTCGGTGCCTGCCACCTCCGAGGTGGTTGCGGTTGTGTAGTCTTCCATGAACCGCGCATGGCGCTTCCGCCCTCGCGTAGACTTGCGATGGAAATCGCGCTCCACAAGCGCACGGATTTCCGACGAATGGGCGTGGGAGCAAAGGTCGAGCTGACGTTCGACCCCGGCAACCTCGGCCACCGATGTGCCGGTGTGTCCTTGATGCCGGTCTCTCGCTGGGAAACGGCCACCTACAAACCATCGATTGCCGACTTGGAGGTTCTGGCCCGGCTCTTCGCTTCGGCGTGCCGATAGCCGTGTTCTTTCCCGGGGCTCAACCGGCGTCGCGAGCGAACGTGCTTATCAGCGCAACTGCCGTTCTTAGACGAGCGGGATCTCGAAGAAGTGACCCTGTATGCCCGATTCAGAAGGGCTCAGAGAGCAAAATTGAAAGCCTGAGGTTACGCGACTTGTGCAGATCCATGAGCCGCCCCTATGTCATTAATTCTGACATTTTGTGTCACTCTGGCAGAATGTCATTAATTCTGAAATCCGACGGAGAGAGGTTCCAAACGACCATGACCATCGAAACCATGACTAGAGAATTCCGCTACGACAATCTTCGGCTACCAGATCCCAGTCGAAGGCTCAGTATAGAAGAGGTCCGGATGGCTTTCTCGGCTACGTACCCGGAAATCGCCACGGCGAGCGTGACGGGGCCGGAGGCCATCGGCAACAAGCTGGTGTACCACTTTTCGAAAGTGATCGGCACCAAGGGATGAGCAAGGAGCGAGTGCTGGAGGAGTTGCGGCGAGTGATCGATGGGCGCACCGGCAAGACCAGTGAGATCGTTCGGGAGTTCAAGACATGTCTACAGTTCCGGCAATGTTCTCAAATTCTGACGAGAGCGCTCCAACACTGCACCTCCGGCCGAAGCCGGTCCTTGATCAAGACGCCGGCAGGGCTTGTCCCCCCTGGCTGATCGCCCGGGGACGCAGTTTCGAAATGCCCCGCCTCGACCAGGTCCCGATTCACCACTGTTCGTTCGGGAGCGATGCAGCAGCGGCGCGCTTTGCCTGCGTCCTTATCGAACTCGGTATCGCAAATCCCTCCGATTGGAAACGTTCCGCTGCGGAACCCGCCAGGTTCCTGCAGCATACTCTGGATCGCTTCATTCGTGAACACGGCGAAAAGGAGATTGACGGCGCCTTCGAACTCTCTGTCACCCTGTCCACGGACCCGCATGAATGGTGCGAAACAGACGATGAGCCAGACGGCTCCCAGATGTTTCTGTCCGTCGAGGCGCACTCCTGCGGGTTCGTGAATCTCGGGCCAGCCCTGGCGCTGTGCGAGAAGGCTCATCCGCGTCTGCCGGCCACGTTCGCACGGCTGCTCCTGAATGGTATTGGGAGCTGTTTCCGCGTTTATGACGACCGCGACGCGGAGGAACACTTCTCGTTTCTCGAAGAGAGCGACGATCCAACGGAGGATGCCGAGGCGCCATCGGCACTGCCGGACCGCGACTCCATTCTCCCGCCATGCATGAAGGCACGGTCGCTGGGGCTTCGACGCCTGAGGTCGCTGCTGTCCGGAATGGCACCCAAGGATCCGGCTGCGCGCCTCCTGAAGGCGGCCATCGAACTTCAGAGGGTGTCGCACGAGGTTCACCTTCCGCCAATACCAGAGGCTGTTCGTGAGCTGTTCTGCGATTGCAACCCCCCAGTCCCGGTTCTGCTTGCGATCTACCAGGTCGGCGACGCCATCGAAGCTTCGTTCGACGACGAGCGGCAATCGATGCTGGAGATGACGCCTGAGCCCTGGCCGCTGATCCCGTTCAACGGAACCGATCCGGCAAGCACACTACAGGCTTTTCGCTGTTTGGGCGGCGCGCTGGATACTCTGGCGGCTGCGCGGTGTGTTCTTGATCTGGTGCCCGGCTGGGAGCCAATCAACCGGGAAGAGGAGCGGCCATGACAAAGACGACGCACTTCGGCTCGAATCGACTCTTCGGGCTATCCAAAGCAGTCCTGGTGTACTCGGATGCCCAGGAAGCTTTCGCGACCGTGCACGAGGCGAAGCCATCGCCAGACGGCGGCCCGCCGTACTTGGATGCCGGCCAGCCGCTTACCGTCGATTTTCTGAAGCAACTGGCGAATGCCCTGGGACGGACGACCCCATGCGAAATTCTTCCGCGCAATATTCTGGTCTATACGCCGGACATGCTGGTCTGGTGGTGCCGTCGGCAACACCGTGTGATGTTCTACGGTGGTTCCAGCGATGGACGCACGCTGAGCGGCAAAGTGTTTCCGCAGCCGCCGCTCGTGTTCAAGGTGTGCGGCTCCGAACTGTCGGTTCGAGCGTTGACAGAAGAACGGCGTCCGCGGCCGGATACTACGCTGATGGTCGCCCCCTACTGGAATTGCGATCGGCGTGGTGGCCAGGTCTGTCAGGGAAGCATGCGCGTGCCGGGGGGTCTGTGTTTAGCTGCGAGGCAGGCGTGGGAGAACGCCTTTTTCCAAAGCGAGTTCACGCATGCGGCCCTGGGCGCGCAGTTGACCACGCATCCGGAGGGCTTCCTGGGGCTGTGGCGGGATCTGACGGGAAGCGGGGGCGAGTTCCCGGTCGAGTTCCTCATCAATAGCGGAGAGTCGCTGCGATCCTTCGTGCATGCCCGGGAGGCATGAATGCGAGCCATCGTCCCGCATCTGAGCTTTCGTCCGTGGGGTGAGTGACAATGCATACGATCAGTCCCGCGCTGCTGAACAAGCCCATCCGCATCGTGGTTGTCGGGTGTGGCGGAACCGGGAGCGCGATAGCGGCTGGATTGCCGTATCTGCATCAGGCCTTGCTCGCAAACAGCCACCCCTACGGCCTTCGGGTGACGCTCATGGACGGTGAGCGGATCTCAGCCACAAACTGCGTGCGGCAGCCCTTTTCGGTGGGTGAAATCGGACTTTTCAAGTGCGTAGTTCTGGTGAATCGCCTGAATGTTTTGGGGTGTCAATTGGGAAGCCGTTCCGGAGCATTTAGGGAACCGGAACAAACCGACGAATGACACCGACTTCGTGATTGCTTGCGTCGATTCGCGCGCCGCCCGCGCAACGATTCAGGAGGTCGTGACGGCATCATGGTCCACGATCCGATACTCACTGGATATTGGCAACAACGCCGATACCGGCCAGTTTGTTTTGGGCCAGCCCTTGAACAGCCTGAACCGCCACAAGGCGTTACGCCTGCGCACAATCGTGGACTTGTACCCGGAAATCGCGAATGGCGCTCTTGATGATGACTCGCAGCCGAGTTGCAGTGCGGCGGAATCACTAAACAGGCAACACGCCTTCATAAACCAGACCGTGGCCAATCATGCCTTGGCGCTCTTGAGCCGCCTTTTCCGATTCGGCAGGCTTCAGTATCACGGCGGCTTCGTGAGTCTTGCCAGCGGCGCCGTCGTTCCGCTGAGAATCGATCCGAAGGTGTGGGCGCGCATACGGGCGCGGAACAATCGGTTGAGGAGCACAGGCGCTACCTTAGTCTAAGAGCACCCTGTAGGTGGACCATGACCAACGAGCATTGCGAATGGCCAGTGTGTACTCACCAGCCGCAAGCTTGCGCAGGTCGATCACGGTAATCAATGTCTCGGCGCTGCCATCCCATACCGCGTTGCCGGTTGCCTTAACAACTGGTTGATCATCTCCGGTCCAGAATTGCACGCTGTAGGCGCCATCCTCCGTGCCGATCGGGAGTTTTATCGTGAGCCTGAGCACGGCGCGCTTCAGATGTGGCGCCTCTGGTTCGGGTTTGCGCTGCACATCGCCCGACCGCTCTACAGTCCTCTTGCTGAAATCAAGAGTCGCGGTCAGTACCGGATCAAGTGCCTGCTGGGCGACGGGCTGCTTTTCGGACACACGGTTCATCCGCCCAAAGTGCCATGCCGAGCCGAGCGCGCCTACACAAGCGGCGCAGATCAAAACAACTCGCCCGCGGCGCAGGAGAAGATGTCGCCGCCGATGACGGTTGTACTCATCGAAGCAAGGCGAGCAAGTGGCGATATGATCAATGGCGTCTTCAGTATCCGGCCCTGAAAGGTGGCGTCGAGCGATCGCTCTAAGAGCAGTGGACTCGGGACACCCAAGGCGTTCGGGGTTCGGAAAGTCGGTTTTTATGGCGTCGGTGGCGACTCCGATTAGACGCCTCTCGCCTTGGCGCGTCAGTTCTCTGCCGATCTGCTTACCTTTCATCCGTCTGGCTCCTGTCTGCGGAAGCGTTTGGTTGAGATCCTAATTGCTTTCTGGTGGCCCTTCTGTATCCCGTAATAGAATCTCTTCTTCGCCTGTTTCGCGGAGAGTCCCATCCGGCTACCGATTTCGCCCCAGGAGAAACCCAGCATTCGATAGTGGAGCATGTGCTGCACTGGATGCGTCAGAAAGGGAATGAAGAATTTCAGCCACTGCGTTGCTTCCGCTCGCTGGGTCCAGTCCGGAACAGTGAGTTGATGGTTCTCCTCCAGCTCCCGAAGCAGCCCTTCGTATATCAGTCGGTTGTTTTCGAGAAGTTGGGATAGCACGCGGTGGTGGAACGCCGTTATCAGATAACCGGTTAGATTCCTGGCAACCTCGGGCTCTGCCTGAAGTCTCCCGGAGACTTCGAGGGCTACTTTTTCCAAAAGCTCGGCGGCGCATGGAGCATCATGCAGTTCCGTATCGACATAGTAGTATGCCCATCGCCAGAGTCGGCGGCACGCGTCGAGAACTCGTTCATCGAGTTCTCGTCCATGACGATCCGTAGGTCGAATCCAAAATGGCGGTATCCCGTCGAGGCCTGAATGAAACCCTGGTTCCCGTGGTCGGCTCATTGCATTGCCCGCTTACGACAATGTGCTCAGTAGGGGGAAGTAAGGATGTTTGAGAGCGGTTTTGCCCCCCTATCTGAATAAGATCTGAAGATGGAGGAAAGTCCCACAAGATTTACAAGAGGTCTGAACCTTCGCGGACGTATTCGGATGATTCAGTACCGATGCCGGTTGTACCTCATTCAGTTCATGACGTTCGGCATCCAATGAATTCGTTACTGCCCGCTGGGGTCGCTATGCTTGGCCACGGGATGCAGGAAGTTTGGGTGCGCTCCCCTTATGGCTCACGCCGCGCATCGCCATCTCGGTAGAACGGTTCCGTCCTGGATAGTGAGCGCCCTCGTTACGGCCAAACGTGCTGTGGCTAACAAGTCGTAGTCGAAGATATGGGCCTTTTCCAGTTTTGCAACTCTTATTTAGTCAGACCGAAGCAGCGGTATTCGAAGAATTTCGGATGCAGATCCCAGCAGAGGGGAGGCCAGTCTTGACGCCTGAGAACATTCGAGCGGCCGGAGAATTTGGGTTCAGTCTGGAAGCTGACCGGATACTACTTGCTGGGATATGCCTTGGACGCAGTGGGCAATTGAAAGCGTTACAGCAAGTCCAGCAACTCATGCCATCGCTGGGCGTCGAAGCGATTGACGCGCGCATGCAGCGGATTGCAGCCGACGGAATCCCGAACTGGCTGAAAGCGGACGAGTTCTGGACGACGGAAATGGACAACGTGTTGCGCCAAGGAATCCAGCAGGGGCGCGTTGGCGAGCGCACCGCAGTCGCAAAAATCCTGCGATTGTGTCCAGGACTGCGGACCGCAGTGGTTTGGAGGCGTCTGAACCGGCTGCGGCAAAGAAGAGTTCACCCAAACCACCGGGTCGGCCCATTTGCATGGACGGAAGCACTGGACGCTGTTCTCTTGCATGCGGAGAAATTCGGCGGATTCAAGCTTGCCGTCGCCGAAGTTGAGAGGTTGACGGGATTCCCGCAGGAGGCAATCATGAGGCGAACGCGTAAACTCGGCGTGTACGCGAGCCATTCCTCTGCGTCTACGCCCTGGACTGACGCCGACCTGAGGTTCCTACTTGAATCCGTGCAGCATCTTACCGTCAAGGTGATCGCGAAAGAGTTGCACAGGAGCGAGAAGGCGGTCTGGCGCAAGGTCGGCGACCTGGGGCTCAGTGCCAAGTGCGAGGAGGGATATACGGTCACGGAGGTGATCCAAAAACTCCATGTCTGGCATCGCCGGATGAAGTCCTGGGTCACGAACGGTTGGATCAAGATCGGTCGTAATCGACGGATTACAGAGCGTTCGCTCCGGTCTTTTCTCAGAGAGCACCCGGAAGAGCTGAAATGGGATCTTTTTGATTCCGAGACCGTGGAATGGCTGCTGGAATTCGGCGTGACGCCGCCCGCAGCCAAGGCGCGCGCGGTCGCCCAGGGGGACTAACGTGCCTCGGCGGCCTGCCGCCAATCATCGAGAGACGGGGGTTGCGTCGGGGGCTGGCGTTTCCAAACGTCATCACACTGAAGCCAATACTCCCGCACGCGGTCAAGACGGGGATCTCGGGCGGCATAAAAGCCGAGGGCATGCCGCCATCCCTCCGCGTTTGCGGACACGAAGATGTTGTGGTCGATCCACTCGATGAGGCGGAGCCAGAGAAATTCTCTCTCGTTAGGATGAGATTCGCGGTAGGCCGTCAAAGCCGCAATAAAACCAGGACATCGCTCATCGAGGAGCACTTGCGTCTTGGTAGATATACCGCCCTCGATCTCGACCACCAGGCGCACCCAATATGCGAAAGTTCGCCACTCAATGAATTCCGTAATCGCGGTGGCGAACTGAGCGGAATCTACGAGTTTGAGCTCCGCCTCGGCCTTGTGGCGAGATCGGGCGCCGAGAGCAACCTCAGCTTCTCGGTGTCGACTGGTAGTAGTCATCGACCGTCCATTAGTGGGTCTCGCTGATGCCAGTTTTCTTGGGGGAAGGGCGCCCAATATGAAGGCGACCTTGCCCCGTGTCGGATTACTCGTCGGGTCGGACCTCTATAATACCTGAATCCTCAATCTGTTTGGCGGAGGGCCAATCGTAAAGCCGCTCCCGTGCGAACTTTGCTTGAAGACTCTGCTATTCGGCCATGATCGCGAGTACCTGCTGGATATCTTCTCCGAACTCGAACGTCTGCCCGCCTTGGTTGTTCCATGTGGCGACGCTCGAATGGCGCACCCTCCGTCCCGGCTGCCATAAGCCCCGATTCTCGATGGGGAAAACGTTCTCCTGATCGCCCCGACGGCGGGCGGAAAGACCGAGGCCGCCATGATTTCTTCCAGTACGCCGACCCCGACACAGGCAGTCTCCGCCATGCGGAAGACAGTCCTGCTTCTGGCCCGGAGCGCTGCGGAACTTGAGGGCAGCGATGATGCCGGAGGTGTTCTCCCGATCGCGCTGGCAGACCCGGATGCGGTCGGCTTCGGGGAGTTGGTTGGTGAGCGCGGCGTTGGATAGAAAGATGAGGGGCTCCAGATAGGGCAGCCTATCGGTCCTGCAGGCAGGCTGGCGTTCGAGGAGGGATTTGAGCTTTTTGCAGTTGCGGTCGGCGTTGAGGTTGTCGCTGTCTTGAGGCGGCCATTCGGCTTGTGGTAGGTCCTGGTGCCGCGGTCGCCGCGGAGCTCGCCTTCGTCGCTTTTGATCTCGATGAGGAAGAGGCCGCGGGGGGTGACGACGAGGGGGTCACAGTCGGGGAGGGCGGCGCGGATGTATTCGAGGGCTTCGGCTTCCCAGGGGAAGGCGGATTCGGTGACACGTTTCCAGCGCTGCGGTGAGAATCCCATTGCGGTTTGCCTTAAGGAGTGAGCACGCATAAGATTGTAACGTGCTGACATTGGTGCTGGCCGATTTCCTGGCTTTGCGCGGCGGGCGGAAACCTGACGTTCAGACCCGGTTGTCACCGCCGTCTCCTTGGGGGCGTGTTCGCAGGAAACTGGGCTTTATCCCGCTGCAATCCGTCTCAAACCTTCCAATATTCGCACTGCCGGGACCGAGAACTCGTGGATGGAAGGCCGAATGGTCTCGGGATCCGCATCGACAACTCAAAAAGAGTCTAAAATTATGGGGGGCAATCTTCGAAACCGGATTGCCCCGACCCCAATCTGTGGCTGCTTCACCCTTCACTTCTTGAAATGGGTTTAACGAGGCGTACATGCCAAAATGATGGCCGGATTTCCGGAAGAGTTCCCGTATCTCTTGACAGCGTAATTCCGTCGGTGAATGCACCAAGTCCGGAAAAGCACCTGCGTCCGATGGTGAGGTTGGGCCTGATACGGCAAGGAGGGTCCGTGGCGAATGACGAAAAGCGAAATCCAGAAGGCATCTGGTCGGATCCAGAGGCGATACTTCAGCCCACGGAGGAAGAACGGCTGACATCTTTGATTCAAGAATTTGAAGACGAACGATATCCCCAGACGATGGCCCTCGGCTGGATCAAACAGGCTTTGGAGCGACTGCCCCAAAACCAGGCTTTTCTTACGGGACTGTTAGTTCGTTCGGTGGAAGAGTTGGCGAGCCTCGCGGCCGCCTTCGATATCGGGATGGATGAAGCCCATCGGATGCTCTCCGAATGCACGGGAGAGCCGGCGTCGCAAGCGCGCGGTCTGGCGCCGACAGACACGATTGAGGCGGAACAGAGATTGCAACTCGCCGCGCTGTGCGATGACGATATCGAGTGCGCGGAGGATGCAGAACGGAACATCATGAGGCTGGAATGGTACGCCGAAAAGCAAGCGGCGGCGTGGATTGTGGAGACTCTGAACATGCTCCCGTTAGACAGTAGATTATCTTCGCTCAGGAAAACGCTGGTCGGCACACGAAAAGTGTTATTCCGGCGAATCGCCGAAATCGAAGAAGCCGTCGGATTTGACCTGGTGATGTACCGCGAGTCGTAAAGTTCGAGGATACAGCACAGCAATGATCGAAGAATTTCGTCCGGAAGAGTTTGGACTCGTCAAGCTGCCGATTCCAGTTGCCCCAAACCTGGAGACTGCATTAGGATATCCGGGGAACGAGCGATACTTTGCGTTCCACGAGTGCCGTGTCTCAACGCCCGGGTTTTTTATTGAAGATGCCGACCAAAAGTGGCCAGGTGTCGAAGCCGGCTGGGCACTCTTTTGTAGACACCCGGCAGTGGCAAAGGTCCTGGAAGCCCTTCGACTTGATTTGAAGCGGACCGTGCCGGTCATGACGTGGGGCGAATGGATCGCGCTGTCAGATTCGCAACGCGAGGAGTATTGGTCGATAACACGATATCTCGTCCTTGACCGCCAGGATCGCGTCCTCTACGTCGGCATCCACCCGAAAGTGAGAATGTTCTTGATCACGGAGCCCGCTTCGCGTGAGCCCGAAGCAGATGATGACGACGAACTCATCGACGAGGAATTCGATCTGAAGGTGCAATCCGCAGCCCGGGATGATGCCTCGATTCTGGATGAGGAGCCGAAACTCGACGCCACCGTGCCGGTCGAAATCAGCCGCGCGGTATTGGGGCATCTCCGAAGCTGGCTCGACGAGCACGAGCCAGTCGATGACGATTACTCGCCGGGAGCCGCGGAGAGTTGTGGCTTCCGAAGAACAAATATCAGGGTAGAGCCAGGACAAATCGAGGACACGTTCGGTTACCGTGGCGGGAAGCGATACATATCTTTACATTGGTCGCCCAAGGTCAACCAGGTGTTTGTGTGTGACGGCATAGGCCGGCGATCGTTTTCTGAAGCAGTAGACACGTGGACCAAGTTTCTCAACCATCCGTTGGTGAGACCGCATTTGCAAGTCTCGGATGAAAGTGAAACAGAATGGCGAGTTGCTCCGATTGATTTGTCCGCTCAGATCGACAAAGTGCCGGAATCCCCCCTCTTTTCAAGCGAGCAGAGCGCACGCGAGATGGAAGCTGACGTCAGGACGAACTGTCTTCTGTACGACCGCGCCGGCAACGAAATCTATTCCGGGCGTTGGGCCTCCGCTCTCCTTTTCCACTCGCTTGTGGAAGACGTGCTTGAAGAGGACCTGGTGCCGGACCTGTGCCCGGCAGCCGTCCCACTGCTGATCTGGCTGGATGAACGCCAGGAAGATCCCGAATACGTTTTTGCCGTCGCGGCCTCCTATCATCAGCACCACAAGGAACAGGATGCTCTCGCAATGCTCCGCCATTGCATTGATCGGGACCCGACCTCTCACGTCTACTGGTGCCGATTGAGCCAGGCGCTCGGCTCGTTATCGCAGTGGGAGGATGCTTTGGAAGCATGCGAAAAGGCGGTTGCATTCCACGTTTCGTCCCCGCGACAGTACGTGAGCGCGGGATATATGCTCAAATGGAAGGCCCAATGTCTTTTTATGCTGCAACGGTATTCCGAAGCAGCGGACACCTACCGTTTCGTCATCGAAATCGACGACTTTGCTCTTAAGGCGGATTCCTATTCTCAATTGGCTCGGTGCTACGAAAGGATGGGAGCTTACCACGAGGCGATTGGTGCACGCGAACTCCAGGTTCGCGATCGGACGGACTCGCTCTCAGCAACCCTGAGATGTCGAGAATCCGAGTACGTTGCGGACGAGATGGTCGATACGGAGCGATTCTTCTTAGGCGAAGCTTGGTTTGATCTGGGAAGGTCTTACGTTCTTGACGGGAACGTTGGAGCGGCAGAATGGGCGCTTCGCCGCGCGTTCGAAGTGGTCGGAGAATTTACCCGGGCTCGCGCCGAGCTGGGGGCACTCTTATTGCGCCTGGGACGAGTCGAAGAAGCAGAGGCCCAGATTCAAGACGCCTTAAAGCTGGCGAGATTGAAGATCCAGAAGAATCCGCAACTCGGCTCAGCGCACAGCGATTTGGCGTTTGTCTATAGGGCTATGGGGAACTGCAGCGCGGCCGAACAAGCGGACCAACGAGCTGCTGAATTGGGATGGAAGAGCAGCGACGAGGAGCGGAGGATCGTGAGTATGGAAGCTGCGGGCCTGTCATCACAGCAGCCGCCTGCTTCTTTGCGACAAGATCAAGCTGGTGGGGCCGGGTAGCTGCATTGCCATCCTGAGTGTTGGGGACCAACCGAACGGGAGCTAAGGCTTGGGTTGCGGCTGCCCCCGCGCTTCTGTAACCAAACTCCGCTAACTCTTCGGCGAGGTGCATTGCATAGCTCCGGCGTTCCTCGGCGTCCGGCATGCGCAGAATGTGGACCACCGCTGCCGCATCCGTCACCCCATTCGAAGCGCTTCTTCGACCGCTCTGATCAGCTTCTGCCAACCATCCGACAGACCGGTACGCACCAACGAAATCATCTTCCGCGTGCCGCCGCTCCTGCCGTGCCGCGTTTTCCAACCTCCGCCAGATCGCGATCGACAATTCCGGCCAACGCCCAGTCTGCCCGCCATTGCTCCAGCGGTGTCGAGCCCGCCATGGCGCCCGGCTTTCTTTCCAACACATCCAGATAGTTGCTCCGGGTTGAGCAACTAATGTCCCCGACCATAAGACCGCTGATGCCGCGCCACGCACTGGAAATCCCGAAAGATCTCCACTTCCTCCACTTCCGACGGCCATACTCGCACCAGCGCCCGTACCCTGGCATCCAGCGGCGCCGAGGACCAGTTCGCTTTGACGCGCACGCAACCTTTGACATCCACCACGGCGTAGAGAATATCGTGAGGTTTCGAAACCTCACGAATATCCTCCAGTGCGAACCCTTCGCCGGCCAGCGGCAATAGATGCGGCCGCTCCTGCTCCATGGCCCGCTGCGATCGGCATCGAGCGTCCGCTGATGGTGTGCTGTTCTAGATCAACCAAAGCCGGGTCTCTCAAATCCACAAACGAGCGCTTGAGTGCTTGGCTGTCGCGCTGCGCTCGATTGGCATCACATCGAGCAGTTCGATGCTACTGCGGTAGAGTAGGTGGCCAAGGAAGGCTCGATCCGAAGAAGCCGAAGCGTGACGGAACTACCGTTGAGTCGAATGGCTCCTCTTAACGCCATTTAGGAGTTCTATCGCCTTTTCGAGTTGTTCGTCAACGCCAGCGTTCAGCAAGTGAGGATCGGGCTCCAATACGATATCCGGAGAAACTCCTTTGCCTTCAAGGCACTTGCCCTGGGATGTGTACCATCCAAAGATAGGTACCCGGAGCCAGTAGCCGCTGCCAACATGAAAGTTCATAGCCCCAAGGACGTTGCCCGCGGTTTTATTCCCAACAATTGTGGCCAGCCGGTTTTCCGCAGCAAAGTTTGCTACCATCTCCGCCGCGCTGTTCGTCCATTCGTTAACCAGAAGAACGATCTTGCCATGAAAAGGCTGTGGGCCCAGGCCCTGGGTGAGAAGGTGCACGGACTTGTCGCGGATTGCAAAGCGGCCGAGCGTAAGAGCCATCGCCGCCTTACTCTGGGGCATCGGTACCCGTGGGAGCTCGTCCCTGTCATACCCGTTTCGTAGGCGATTCGGGGTCAAGCTGTGGCCGATTGACAGTTTTCCCTCACACATGTAGCTGGCAAGCCGCGCGAAGCCCAAGCTACCACCAATGTTTCCCCGAAGATCGATGATGAGTCGGTCACAACCGCTGTGTTTCAGATCCTGGATCGCCGCGTCGAGCCGTCGGGCAAATCCTAACCCCATCGGTCCGGGGAAGTAGGGTATCTTCAGAAGGCCGACGCTCGGCGCGACCGCGGCGTGGGTCAAGCTTTTGGGCTCGATGATCGGCGGGCGGTCTTTTGTACCTTTGCGGCTTGGTATCTCTACCGTGATGTCCCGCCGGTTCTCTCCGCGGATACTTGATACTGTTAACGTGATTGTCCGCCCCAGTGCGAAGGGCGGCATGGACGGAGGGGCATAGGGGTTTCTGTCCACGGCAAGCAGCATGTCACCTGGTTTGATACCAGCAACGTGAGCCGGTCCATCTTCAAAAACATCCAAGAAGATCCAAGACTCCTGCGCGTCCTTCCTGAAGGCGCGGAGAGTTGCGTTGATCGAATGCTGGGGCAGTACGCGGTTCGCGTGCTCGTGATAAAAGACGGTATGGCTGCTCCCCAGTTTCGAAAGCAACCCGCGTACGCCGTCTTCAAATGCTTCCAACTCCACGTTCAGTAGGCTGGGGGTCCGCTCGTCGAAGAGCTGTATCCAGGCCTCATAATTGATGGCTGCGACGTTGAAGTGATGTTTGAGAACGCGCTTCTTGATGGAAACGAGAATCTCACCGCGCTGATGTGGGTTCGGTGACATGGCTGGTTTGTCTCCCTTCTTTGCGTGAAATGACCCCATCGGCCGCACCTTCGAAGCTGAAGCCAGCCCAATAGTAGGGCACTGCTTTGGAACCGTATTTCCCCAACATGTCGCGCTTTGCAGCGGCCAGGGCGTGCGCCGGTGCCTCCTGGGCGGTAAGATGCTTATAGAACTGCTTCATCAGGTAAAAGGAAAATGTGTCGTCGATGGACCATAAGGTCGATATGACGGTTCTCGCGCCTGACAGGAGAAACGCACGCGCCAGCGTCGCAATACCCTCCTCGCCTTCGACCGGGCCGACCGCTGTGTCGCAGGCTGACAGAACCACGAGCTCTGCATTGAGCCGTAGCTGCACGATCTCAGACGCTTGCAAGAAGCCATCTTCGCCTGCCGGGGGATCGCTAAGCAGCACCAGGGCGGCACGATTGGGATCGATCATACTGGGCAGGCCGTGCACCGCCAGATGAATAATTCGATAGCGGGAAAGGCTGGACTGTTTGAAGGCCGACTCCGTCGCATCCAGGCCGAGAAGTAGTCTGTCGCCGGGGCTGTGAACAGCGGCCTCAGCGGCAAGCACCTCATCTTTGGAGGCTGGCAGGTCAAAAAAGCCTTCTGGGTTATAGCCCCGCGTGATGCTAGCTTGTTTTGATTCACCGCCGTTGTGGGGAACGCCCCCGACAGCCAGGAGGGCACGTGAAGCGACTCGCCGGGGAGACCGCTGTGTGGCAAGCAAGTAGAAACTTGTAGCAGACGGCGCATAGACAACCATGTGGGCTTCGGCGACGTAATGGCCGATCGGGTCCATAAACCCATCGAAGGGAACGAAATGCAGCATGCCGTCAGGTACTACGACCAGATCGGTCTTCTGTACAGCCGTAGGAATCGGTGCCAGAAGGGCATCGTAGAGATGCCGCGCCTCATCGTGAGCCGACTGCTTCGCCTTGACGGCCTTCAAGTACGCCATGACAAGGGCCTCGATGCGATGCCTGCCGGTCAGCGTCACGATGCGAGAGCCTCTGTAGGAAATGACGAGACAGTAAGAGTGTGGTTCAGCCACGACGTACTCCAAGATGGCGGCGGACGGACTGAGGCTCCGTTGCACACTCTCGATTCCGACCCTCTCACGTGATTGGGCTTTGAGGATGCTGATTTCAGGTGTGATCCACCGGGACTGCTCGACCAGGAAAATCTGATCGCGAATGCGCCGCACCTCGGCGGTTGAGTGTGCGCCGATCAGCTTAAGGCGTAGCTCGGAAATCGTCTTTTCTGTTTTCTTGGCCTCGTTCGATGCGAAGAAGCCAGCCATCAACAAGTCGGTCGCGACGCGGCCGCGAACCTGTTCCACGATAGAGTAAGCCTTCGCAGGGTTGTTGAATTTCTCAGCGACCAGCGAAAAGTGGCGTGCGAACAAGTCACTCGACGCCTTGATGATTGCCGTCTTCTCCAAGACACTTGAATAGTTGCCGATCAGAGAGTCGACGAAGGCCTCCGCCCGATCGTATACGCTATCCGCCTCTGCGTATTTGCCTCTGCTGATCTGCAATTCCGCCAATGCTTGTAGCCGACTGGGAACTGACCACGTGTCGCCGCTAGCCTGGGTAGATGCGGCGGCGAGCGTACCGAATTGCTCCGCTCTCTGGTGATCTCCCTGTTCCTGATATATGTCAGAGAGCAGGGACTGCGCATCCGCCGTTTCCCGCAGGAACCCCCCGGTTTCAGACAGGAGAAGGGCCTCCTGTATAGTAGACAACGCCTTATGGTTATCCTTTTGAACTCGCGCAATGTGGGCAGACAAGTTCAACACGATCGCCTGCTGCTGGATTCGATGCTGTTGTTTTGCGTGGGCCAGGATGTTGTCCGCCAATCTCTGGGCGGCTTCATTACGTTTCAGGCCAATTAGCGTTTCCAGCAACGCTTCGTTCGTCAGGAATGGGTACCCAGTGTCGGGTGTCGAAGCGGCGATCTTCAAGGCATTTTCGAAGTATGGAAGCGCCTCCTCGTACATATGAGATTCCCGCAAACCGATCCCAAGGGCGGTGAAGTACCTGATTTGGGCGCCCGCATCGCCGGCCTTCGTGGCGGCGATCAGGGCGGTCCCAACGTTCTTGCGCGCTGTTGCGAGGTCACCCTCAAAGAAAGCTGCCACGCCGAGCTGAGCCAAGGATCGGTACTGCCATTTCATGTCGGCCAGATCCCGTGCCAATGCCTGAACTTGCTCCCAATCCTGGCGCATCGCTTTAGCATCAAATTCGCCGTCAATGTCGCCCTTCGCAATCCAGCAAAACATTCGCAGCTGTTTGTCATTTAGAAGCAGGGGGTTGTTCTCTAACTCTGCTGCAAGCTGGGCAGACGTTGAGGGCAGTGCGCGCTGCTCAACGCTAGACCGGATCTTGCCGAGCCTGGCGAAGAGGGCGTTTCTCTGATCGCCAGCCGCAACAAACATCTCCTCTGCCGCCGCAAAGTCCTTGGCGGCGTCGGCCCAATTGTATAGATCAGCAAGATGGAGCGCATGTTGCAGAGTGTCCGTTGCGGATTGGGGTGCCTGCTGTGCCTTCAATGGCAAGAGAGCGAGCAAAAGCAGTGAAAGCGATGCACGACGAGCATGGTTCTGCATTCGATGATCCTGTCTCAGCCTCTGAGTTCCTGCGAAGAATGACCGCATGATTGGGCCCCTCAGTCTAGGAACACGCGGTAGGTGTGCCATGACCATCGGCCATTGCGAAGGGCCAGTATGAACTCGCCTGGCGCAAGGTTGCGCAGGTCGACCGTCGTGATCACTGCCTCGGTGCTGCCGTCCCATGACGCGTTACCGATTGCGTTAGCAACGGGCTGACCATCTCGTGTCCAAAATTGGATGGTGTAGGCGCCATCCTCCGTGCCGATCGGAAGTCTTATCGTGAGCTTCAGCACTGCGCGTCTCAGGTGTGGCGTCTCTGGTTCGGGCTTGTGCTGCCCTTTGGCATATCGCTCGACCGTCCGGGTCCGGAGATCAAGGGTCGCGGTGAGAACCGCGTCGAGTGTCCGTTGGCCGACGGGTAGCTTCTCGGGCACACGGTTCATCCGCCCAAAGTGCCACGCCGAGGCGAGGGCGACTATGCCAGCGGCGCAGATCAAAGTAACTCGCCCCCGGCGCAGGAAAAGATGTCGCCGCCGATGACGATTGTATTCGTCGAAGCAAGTTGCACAAGTGGCAATATGATCAATGGCGTCTTCAGTATCCGGCCCTGAAAGGTGGCGTCGAGCGATCGCTTTGAGGGCAGCGGACCCGGGACACCCAAGGCGTTCTGGGTTCGGAAAGTCGGTGCTTATGGCCTCCGCGGCGATTCTGATGAGCTGTCTCTCGCCGTTACACTTAAGTTCTCCACCGATCTGCTTACTTTTCATCACTCTGGCTCCTGTCTGCCGAGGCCGTTGGTTGAGGTCCTAATGGTCCTAATTACTGTCTCGCGGCCCTTCTGTATCCCGTAGTAGAATCTCTTCTTGGCCTGTTTCGCTGAGAGCCCCATGCGGCTACCGATTTCGTCCCAGTAGAAACCAAGCATTCGATAATGGAGCATGTGCTGCACTGGATGCGTCAAAAAGGAAACGAAGAATTTTAGCCACAGCTTTGCTTCCACTCGCTGGGTCCAGTCCGGTGCCGTGAGCTGATGGTTTTCCTCCAGTTCGCGAAGCAGCCCTTCGTATACCAGTCGGTTGTTTTCGAGAAGTTGCGATAGCACGCGGTGGTGGAGCCCCGTTATCATATAACCGGTTAGGTTCCGCGCAACTTCGGGCTCTGCCTGAAGTCGCCCGGAGACTTCCAGGGCTACTCCTTCCAAGAGTTCGGCGGCGCATGGAGCATCATGCAGTTCTTTATCGACGTAGTGGTACGTCCACCGCCAAAGTCGGCGGGACGCGTCGAGAACTCGTTGATCGAGTGCCCCTCCGCGACCATCCGTGGGCCGAATCCAAAATGGCGGTACTTCCCCAAAGCCTGAATGAGACCCTGCGTTCTGTGCTCCCTTCATCACATTGCCCTTTCGTAGGTACCAGTACTTCTATAACTATCTAATGGAATAAGAGTTGAAAAATGCGAAAGTCCGAGAAGATTTTCGGAGAATCTTAGATTTTCGATGAGTAAACTGGATTGTTTAGTACCTCAGCCGGTTGCAGTTCTCGGTTATGAGCCGCCAGGTAACGGTTCCAGCGGAAAACCGTAACGTTTCTTACGTTTCTTCGCCAGCCACATGCGATGAGTCACGGCCGTACCATTTGGGAGGACTTCACACCGTCCTCGCGCGACCAACTATTCAGGCGCTTCAGTGCCCTATCGGCGGATGAAACCGGCGCTGGTGGGTCAGTTCGAGTTCGTCGAGTGGACGCCGGACGGTCACCTTCGGCAGGCGCGTTTTATGGGTCTCTGCGAGGGCCAGGAGCCTCGGAACGTGGTGCGGGAGACCTAAAGCGTCAAGGCGAATAAAAGGCGAAATATGATAACCTGCTTGCGTGAAGCGGTGCCGGGTGTCGTTCATGGATTCGGAAGGTATTGAGCATGCGGTCGAGCTGGAGGCGCGGACTTTATACGAAGCTGTGGGGCTGGCGATCGAGCGCTTTCGGCGCTGCGAGCACGTGAGCTACGACCCGAAGGGGCTGCACGAATTCATCGTGGAATCGCGAGAACCCAGCACCCAACACCGGCTGACCAGGAGGATTTTTGACGCCTGGCTCCGCCGGCCGGGCGGATCGCCCGCAGATGTGGCGCTGAAAACCAGATTGAAGGGGCTCTTGGGCGATGTGGTATAAGTCGCTCCAGCCCGCACGCAGTCGGCTTTGAAGAGATCGACCGCAGCGCCGAACGGCCCGAGTCTCCGCTCGCCACCTGGCGCGACGGCCGCGGTGGCGGGCGAAGCCCGCGCCGTGGAGCAGTAGCGCTGGGCACAGCAATGCCCGAGGAGTGGGATGGCTTCGAGTTGCGCTGGCTGATTGTGATCCACGGACTCGTTGGCGAAGCAAGCCTCCACGATGCACTTCACGTTGAGGTTGTTCAGAAGGTGGGTGGTCTGGTCATTGCTTCTACCACCTGCTCAAGGCCGGTGGATGGGACATCGCCCAGATGGGACAGGGCAAACACAACGGTTGCGAGTGACTCGCAAACCGGCTTGGGCCCGTTCGTGCGCGGACCCCTCCTCCGGCCGACTGACCGAGAAAACGAAGGGATACGCCTTCGACTTCGGAGAACCAACATGAAACGCCAACGAAAAACCATGATCTTCCAGCGGCCGAGTGACAAGGCCACCACCAAAACGTACGGCAGCGTCAACGCCGCCGTCAAAGCACTCCTCCGCAAGCCGCGAACAGAGCGGTGGGAAGTGTGGGATGACTGCGGCGAACACCTTCAAGCATGGATCAATGGCGACGGGCATGTCTACCGAACCATCCGCTCCAACGGGTTCAGGGTCATCGCATGAAGATGGATGCGCACTACGACTTCAACCGCTATGCCGACAGCCTCAAAGCCAACGTTGAAGCGTGCGAACGCATCATCGGCCGAAAACTGACTAATCAGGAGGCCAACCAACTCGCTATGTTAGTTGGCCGCATCCAGGGACACATCCAACGAGCGGAGTCGCACTTTGGTACCTGAACAAGCCGGCCTGTTCGGCGATGCGCCGGAACCGACGCTGCTCGACTTCGACTGGATACTTATCAACTCCTCAGCTGGCAAAGACAGCCAGACCCTCTTGCGAGACGTAGTGCGCCGTTGCGATGAAGGCGGGGTGAAACGATCCCTCCTTGTGGTGGTGCACTGTGATCTCGGCCGCGTCGAGTGGCGCGGCACTCCGGAGTTAGCCCGCCGCCAAGCCGCTGACTACGGCCTGCGCTTTGAGATCGTGAAGCGCACCCAAAACGACCTGCTCGACCATGTTGCCGCCCGCGGTAAGTGGCCGGACAATAAGAATCGCTACTGCACCAGCGACCACAAGCGCGGCCCGGCGCGAACGCTCATGACCAAGTTGGCCGATGAGTGGCACGTCTACCGCCACCCGCGTTCGGTGCGCGGGCGCCCTTGCCGCATTCTCAACTGTATGGGGATGCGCGCCGAGGAGTCGCCCGCGCGCTCGAAACTCCAGCCGTTCGAGCTTGACCATTGCAATGGCCGCCGTGAAGTCTGGACATGGCTCCCGATCCATCGGTGGACCCTGAAGCAGGTCTGGGCGGATATCCACGCCAGCGGCGTTCCCTACCATCCCGCCTATGACCTTGGTATGCCGCGACTCTCGTGCTGCTTCTGTATCTTCGCCCCGAAGGCAGCGCTGGTACTCGCCGGCAAACATAACCCTAAACTGCTCGCCCAATACGTCCAGGTCGAGCGCGAGATCAATCATCACTTCCGAGTGGATGTCTCACTCGAAGCGATTCAGCAAGCCGTCCGCGCCGGTGAGTCTGGCGCGGTGACGGACTGGAGAATGTGATGGCTCAGGAGAAGCATCAAACAGATTTCCTCCGTGGATGCGTCGCCGAGGAACTGAGCGCGGCCGGATACACCGTGCGACTGATCGAGGCAGAGCAGGAAGTTACGGAACTGAACGCCGGGGTGCCCGGCATGGTGCGCGTGAAGTGGGACAACCCGCAGGCAGCACATCCGCCGCACCACCCGCTCACCTGGTACGCCGCCGTCGAACTCGATTGGTACACGCGGCCGGCCGGCGGTGGCGCATGAAGAAGATCATCGTCATCGGCCTCAATCAACCGGAGGACCTGTATACCCTTTTCCGCATCAGCGAGTGGCTGGACGAGCACCGGCCCGGCCTTGAGGTTGGCGAGCGCATCCGCACTAACGACGTGGACCTGTTCGACATGACCACCCTGCCCGAGAAGGGCGACGCGCTGGACTATATCACCACTGACACGCAACTGGTGATCGCGCTGCACCTGTTCGGGATCGACATGATGCCCGGCGGCACCACCGCGAAAGCGACTGAGTTGCACCCGCAGTATTGCTACAAC
>Ga0210402_10000706_pt1 | contig 36738 bp, 37 predicted proteins | sample IncBWC7MmetaG_FD_161055 | JGI IMG/M metagenome (GOLD analysis project Ga0210402, IMG submission 161055) | Forest soil microbial communities from Barre Woods Harvard Forest LTER site, Petersham, Massachusetts, United States - Inc-BW-C-7-M | ecosystem: Environmental > Terrestrial > Soil >...
TCGGCGGCGATGTCGTCGAGGTCGCCCCGCAATTCGACCCGACCACCAACACCGCAATGGTCGGCGCCCAGATGCTGTTCGAGCTCTTCTCGCTGATGGTCCTCGGCCCGCATTTCAAGCAACGCTGAACAACGCGGTCGTCCGCCACCACTTCCCCGTCGCCAGGCTTGACCCACAGCTGTCGCGCTCAAGCCTTGTTGCGGCGGAAACCAAGACCGGGAGATTTCGCCCACCGTCCGGCAATCCGGGCGATCTCAAATCTATTTCGGAAGGAGCCGCACAAATGACGCAACGTCCCTTCGTCAACGTAAATGACATCGAGCTGATGCCGCAGAGCCCGCAAAAGCCCGAGGCCGGGTTCGAGGCTCGCTTCGCGCCGATCGCCGCACCGCTCGGTGCCACCAAGCTCGGTTGCCGGCTGACCGTGCTGCCGCCAGGAAAGAAGGCGTTCCCGCACCATGTCCACCATGTCAATGACGAGCTGTTTGTGATCCTCAGCGGCGAGGCGACTTTGCGGTTTGGCGCCGAGCAATACCCGGTGCGCTCGGGCGATGTCATCGTCTGCCCGGCGGGCGGCGCCGAGAGGGCGCATCAGCTGATCAACACTTCCACGGGCGAGCTTCGCTATCTTTCGATCAGCTCCTTGGAGCTGCCCGAAGTGGCCGAATATCCCGACAGCGGCAAATTCGGGGTCTATTCGGTGATGGCGGCAGAAACCTCGCCCCCGGGGCGGCGGCTGGTCTTTCTCGGGCGCACCGCGAGCGGCGTCGATTATTTCGATGGCGAGGGCTGAAGCGCGCCGCGTCGCTAATTTCGCTTCTCCGCAAGGAGATCGCGGATCTCCTCGAGCAGCACCTCCGTCCTCGGCGGCGGAGCAGGCGCCGCCTCCTCGCGCACATGCAGCCGCGTCAGCACCTTGATCAGCCAGAAAACAGAGAAGCTGACGATCAGGAACTGGATCAAGGCGTTTAGGAAGACGCCGATGTTCAAGGTCACCGCACCGGCCTTCTGGGCGTCGGCAAGGGTCGGCTCCGATGGTCCCTTCAAGGTGACAAAGATGTTGGTGAAGTCGATCCCGCCGACGGCGAGACCGATGATCGGGGTGAAGATGTCCTTGACCAGGCTATTGACGACCGCGGTAAAGGCGACGCCGATGATGATGCCGACGGCGAGGTCGACGACGTTGCCGCGCATAATGAAGGCGCGGAACTCGTCGACCCAGGCCGGACGATGCACGCGGATCGGTGATGTGGTTCGCTCGCTCATCTAACCTCCCTCCCCTGATTCCCAGCGCTGCGGACCTCGTCGGCGAGCGCGCCGATCTCGGCTGCGGCAGGGCTTGCGCCGGCGCTCTCGGCGACACCGAGACCCGATGACATCGCGCGCACGAGCGCGACACGGTTGCCGATTCGGGTTGATGCGATGAGCGCGCCGCTCTCGGCGAGGTCGGAGGCGATGCGATCGGTCAACGCCGAACGCGGCGAGACTCGGTTTAATACGACGAGCGAACGTCGTCGTTCGTCGCGCGCCATCTTCAGCGTCGCCTCGGTCGCCCAGAGATCGAGCGGCGAGGGCTGCACCGGGATCAGCACCAACCCCGCAGCGCGCACCGCGATTTGCGCTTCGGTTTCGGCATGGGGAGGACCGTCGATCACGACAAGATCGGCGAGGCGCGCCCGGTCCTCGATCCACTGCGCCGCCCGCCACCCGGGGAGGGCCGCAAACTCGAAGCCGACCGAGGTCGTGCCGAGCCGCACCCGCCGCAGATCGACCCAGGCGGCGAGGCTGCCCTGCGGGTCGATGTCGAGCAAGGCGAGCCGCAGACCCTGCCGCAGCCATGCCACGGCGAGCTGTGCCGCAAGCGTCGTTTTGCCCGCGCCGCCCTTGCGCTGCGCGATCGTAACCACCAACCCCGCCATCTACCCCGCTTTAGCAGAGATCGACGCGCGAGGTCATCCCTACCCGTCCCTCCCCCGCAACCGGGCTAGGGCATGCAGCCATGTTAGGCTGGTACCGGTCTTATCGCGAGCCCTTGCCCCTCTCCGCCCGCTTGCGGGGGGAGAGGGAGGGGCCCGGCGCGGCTGCGCCGGGAGGGTGAGGTGGGTAGCGCGGCTGTTCGGGACGGGGGCTCCCCCACCTCACCCCGACCCTCTCCGCCCCCAAGGGCGGAGAGGGGGATATTCCGGCCGCCTGTCTGGCTGTGAGATCTGTGCATGCCCTAGCGCAACCGGGGGAGGGTTCTACCGAGATCAGCGAAGGTCGTAGCGATCGAGATCCATCACCTTGGTCCACGCCGCCACGAAGTCTTTTACAAATTTCTCCTTCGAGTCCGCGCATGCATAGACTTCCGCGAGGGCGCGCAGCTGCGAGTGCGAACCGAAGATCAGGTCTACGCGGGTGCCGGTCCATTTGACCGCGTTCGTCTTCCGGTCGCGCCCCTCATAGACACCCTCAGAGTGAGGGGAAGGCTGCCATTGCGTTCTCATGTCGAGAAGGTTGACGAAGAAGTCGTTCGTCAGATTCTCCGGCCGCTTGGTCAATACGCCGTGCATGGACCTCCCGGCATTGGCGCCCAGGACGCGCAGTCCACCGACGAGAACCGTCATCTCAGGCGCCGTCAGCGTCAGCAATTGCGCCCGATCCACCAGCAGCTCCTCAGCGGACAAGCGCTGCTTGCCACGGAGATAGTTGCGGAACCCGTCAGCGGTCGGTTCGAGCGGCGCGAAGGAGTCGACGTCGGTTTGCTCCTGCGAGGCGTCCATGCGTCCCGGCGTGAAGGGGACTTTCACGTCGTGCCCGGCGCCCTTCGCGGCTCTCTCGATCGCCGCGCAGCCGCCGAGAACGATCAGGTCAGCAAGCGAGACCTTTTTCCCGCCGGTCTGCGACCCGTTGAAATCCCTTTGGATCGCTCCGAGCGTCTGCAGCACCTGCGCCATCTGAGTCGGCTGGTTGACGTCCCAGTCCTTTTGCGGAGCGAGGCGAATGCGCGCGCCGTTCGCTCCGCCGCGCTTATCAGAGCCACGGAAAGTCGACGCCGACGCCCAAGCCGTCGAGACCAGCTGGGAAACGGACAGGCGGGACGCGAGGATCGTGGCCTTCAGAGCAGCAACGTCCTGCTCCCCGATCAGCGGATGATCGACAGCGGGGATCGGGTCTTGCCACGGCAGCGACGCCTTTGGAACAAGCGGGCCGAGATAACGCATGATCGGGCCCATGTCGCGGTGCGTCAGCTTGAACCACGCTCGGGCAAACGCGTCTGCGAACTGATCCGGATTCTCGTAGAAGCGCCGTGAGATCTTTTCGTAAGCAGGGTCGAACCGCAAGGCGAGGTCGGTGGTGAGCATGGATGGCGCGTGACGCTTTGACGGGTCGTGCGCGTCCGGCACCGTACCGGCCCCGGCACCCTGCTCCGGCTTCCACTGATACGCACCGGCCGGGCTCTTGGTCAGTTCCCATTCATAGCCGAACAGGTTCTTGAAGAAGTTGTTGCTCCACTGCGTTGGCGTCGCGCTCCAGATGACTTCAATGCCGCTGGTAATCGCGTCAGCCCCTTTGCCGGTGCCGAATCTGCTCCTCCAGCCGAGGCCCTGCTCCTCGATGCTGGCGCCTTCCGGCTCTGGCCCCACAAGAGTCGCATCGCCGGCGCCGTGGGTTTTGCCGAAGGTGTGACCACCAGCAATGAGAGCGACGGTTTCCTCGTCGTTCATCGCCATGCGGGCGAACGTCTCGCGGATATCCCGCGCGGCAGCGACCGGATCCGGCCTACCGTTCGGCCCTTCCGGATTCACGTAGATCAGACCCATTTGCACGGCGCCGAGAGGATTCTGAAGATCGCGGTCGCCGGTGTAACGCTCGTCCTCAAGCCACTTGCCTTCGGGGCCCCAGTAGATGGAGTCATCAGGCTCCCAGACATCCGCCCGCCCGCCGCCGAAACCGAAGGTCTTGAAGCCCATCGATTCGAGCGCGACGTTGCCGGCGAGGATCATAAGGTCGGCCCAGGAGATTTTCCGGCCGTATTTCTGCTTGATCGGCCACAGCAGCCGCCGCGCCTTGTCGAGGTTCGCGTTGTCCGGCCAGCTGTTGAGCGGCGCAAAGCGCTGCTGGCCGGCGCCCGCGCCGCCGCGGCCGTCGCCGATGCGGTAGGTGCCGGCGAGGTGCCACGCCATCCGAATAAACAGCCCCCCGTAGTGGCCAAAGTCGGCCGGCCACCAATTCTGCGAGTCCGTCATCAAGGCACGAAGGTCCTCGATCACGGCATTCAGGTCGAGGCTCTTGAACTCCTCTGCGTAGTTGAACTCCTTCCCCATGGGATCGGACAAGGGAGAGTCCTGGTTGAGAATCTTCAGGCTCAACTGATTGGGCCACCAGTCCTGATTCGACATGGCCCTAACCGCCTTGCGCCTGTGAGACCCGCCCGTCACCGGGCACTTGCTATCGCTTTCCATGTCAACTCCAGGGAGTTCAGAGACAAAATTAGAATGGTTCTAATCTGGTGCGCCGAACCGCGATGTCAATCATCTGAGCACGCCCCAAAAATCCGCCCGCCCCTGCGACAAAAAGGTACCCGCTAGTAGATGAGATGACGGGACTGGGATGAGCGTGCCGGAATTTGGAGCTAAGAAGCTCAGGATGGGTCAGGTCAGCAAATAGACGGGACGCCAAGCCGGATCCCGCGCTCAGCGCAACCGGCCGCGTTACACCGACGCGGTTGACGTGGTCGCGACAGCCGGGCGGCTGGCCGGCGGGATTGCCCGACCGGCCGCGGGCGAACCGCCCGCGTCCCTGTTCGCCCTGTTTTATCAGGTCGAGATCAGGCATCGCCAAGACCTATAATGACAATCCCGCACCCGCTCAGGGTGCCGATGTCGGTAGAGATATCGTGTTAATATGAGAGATATCGTGTTAATATGGCAATTTAACGGTCGTCAGCGCCGCAAGTCAGGACCGCACGGATCAAGTCCGTGGGCTGAAGGCCGACGGGTCCGAGCGCGGCCAAGACGTAAGCGTGCGGTTTGTGTTTGTTTGGGGTCGGAACACTCCGGCGGCCTTGCGCAAAGTCAGGTGTCTCGACAAAGTCCCGGGGGTGACCGCCGCCATTCTTCCTCCCACGCCCCCGGTGATCGCCCATGCCGCCAAGCTGTTACGGGCAGGCCGGCTCGTCGCCTTTCCCACCGAGACGGTCTACGGGCTCGGCGGCGATGCGACGTGCGAGCACGCTATCGCCGAGATCTTCGCGGCCAAGGGCCGGCCGCGCGTCAATCCGCTGATTGTGCACGTGCCCGGCCTGGCCGAGGCGCAGGCGCTCGCCGTTTTCGACGATCGTGTTCGCCAGGCCGCCGCGACGTTCTGGCCGGGGCCGCTGACCCTGGTCTTACCGCGCCGCGGCGACAGTGGGTTGTCGCTGTTGGCAAATGCCGGTCTCGACACGGTCGCCCTTCGGGCCCCCGCCCATACGGTTGCGCAAGCCCTGCTCCGTGCCGCCGGCCGGCCGATCGCGGCCCCCTCGGCCAACCGCTCGGGACGGGTGAGCCCGACCGAGGCGGCGCATGTCGTCGAGGAGCTCGGCGACCGCGTGGCACTGGTCATCGATGGCGGCCGGACGCCGGTGGGCCTCGAATCGACGGTTCTCGACCTCTCGGGCGACCCCCCTGCCCTGCTCCGCCCCGGCAGCGTCACCCTCGAGGAGCTGACGGAATACTTCGGGCCGATCGCTGCCCCCACCGGGGCTGTGCCGAAGTCGCCGGGGATGCTGGCGAGCCATTATGCACCCGCGCTGCCATTGCGCCTCGAAGCCGCCGCAGCATGCCCGGGCGAAGCCTTGCTCGCTTTTGGCCCCGACGCCCTGCCGGGCTTTGAAGCGGTGCTGTGGCTGAGCCGTTCGGGCAACCTCACCGAAGCGGCGGCGAACCTGTTCGCGATGCTCCGCCGGCTCGACCGGCCTCCATTCACCGGCATCGCGGTGAGCCCGATCCCCGAGCGTGGCCTGGGTCGCGCGATCAACGACCGGCTGCGCCGGGCCGCCGCACCGCGGCAAGGTTAATTCCGGAAGGAGTGGTTATGGAGAGCGAGGCGGCAATCGAGCATATCAAAGCGGTGGTCGGCTCGCGCGGCTGGATCGCCGACGCGCGCGAGACGGAACCCTATCTCGTCGAGGCGCGCGGCCTCTATCGCGGCGCCACCCGGCTGGTCGTCCGCCCGGCTTCGACCGCGGAGGTCGCGGCTGTGGTGCAGATCTGCGCCGAAGCGAAGCTGCCGATCGTGCCGCAGGGCGGCAACACCGGCCTCGTCGGTGGTGGGGTCCCGCCCGAGGACGGGCACAACATCGTCTTGGCGCTCGGCCGCATGAACCGCATCCGCGCGCTCGACCCGGTCAATTTCACGATGACGGTCGAGGCCGGCTGCATCCTTGCCGATCTGCAGCAGGCCGCTGCCGAGGCCGACCGGCTGTTTCCGCTGAGCCTCGGCGCCGAGGGCAGCTGCCAGATCGGCGGCAACCTATCGACCAACGCCGGCGGGATTGCGGTATTGCGCTACGGCAACACCCGCGAGCTGACCTTGGGTCTCGAGGTCGTGCTCGCCGATGGCCGCGTCTGGGACGGGTTGCGGGGGTTGCGCAAGGACAACACCGGTTATGATCTGAAGCAGCTTTTCGTCGGCGGCGAGGGCACCCTCGGGATCATCACCGCCGCGATAGTCAAGCTATTCCCCAAGCCGCGCGCGGTCGAGACCGCGTTTCTCGGCCTCGGCCGGATCGAGGATGCGATGAGCCTCTTCGCGCAGGCGCGCACCGCCACCGCCGACCAGCTGACAGCATTCGAGCTGATCCCGCGCGCCGGCCTCGACCTCGCCCGGCGCCACATTCCCGGCACGGTCGATCCGCTCGACGCCCCGCACCCCTGGTACTTGCTCCTCGAGATGTCGTCGAGCGAGGCCGAGAGCGGCATCCGCGGGCTCTTGGAGCGGCTGCTCGGCGCAGCACTCGAAGAGGGGCTCGTTGCCGACGGCGTCATCGCCGAGAGCGGCGCCCAGGCCAAGGAATTATGGCGGATCCGCGAAGCAATCGTCGAGGCGCAGCTTTATTCCGGCTCGATCAAGCACGATGTCGCGGTGCCGGTGAGCCGGGTCGCCGAGTTCATCACCCGTGCCAGCGAGGCGGTCTGCGAGCGGCTGCCCGGGATCCGGCCGATCGCCTTCGGCCATGTCGGCGACGGCAACATTCACTTCAACCTGACCCAGCCGGAAGGCATGGACAAGGCCGCCTATCTCGCCCGCTGGCAGGAATTCAACGACATCGTTCACGGGGTCGTGCGCGAGCTGCACGGCTCGATCAGCGCCGAGCACGGGGTCGGCATGATGAAGCGCGACGAGATCACCCACTACAAGGCACCGATCGAGATCGAGCTGATGCGCCGCATCAAGAATGCGCTCGACCCAGCCAACATCATGAACCCGGGCAAGGTGGTCAACCCCTAGCAGCCGCCCCGCCCTGGTGCTCAGACGCAACCAGAAGATGCACAAAGGCGACGGGCTGTGTCATGACCCGGGCACCCTTTGCTGTTTTTGCTGTTATTGCGGCAAATTATCAGCCATCGATATCGCATTCGCCGCGGAAATCCTGGGCCGACAATGCTACGGCGAATAAAATAACAGCGGCAGAGCCCGCTGTTCGGTCGCTGTTCTCCGCTGTTTTCGAAAAAATCAGCGCGTCGTGTGATCGTATTCCTGATCATCGACAATAATCTCACAGCCTGAAGGTTTTGTCAATTCGACACATGCTGTTCGCGCATCTATCCATTGCGGTTGGCTTCTCGTGCCGTGCCTTGGAAGCGAATAAGGCCTGTCCCTAATCGCCCGCAGCGGGAAGATGCCGATTACGCCGCGGCGAGCATCGCGTCGGCGATTTTCTCGGCGGTCATCAGGGTCGGGAAATTGGTGTTGGCGCAGGGCACCACCGGGAACAGCGACGCATCGACGACGCGCAGACCGGCGACACCCCGCACTCGGCCCTGGGGATCGGTCACCGCCATCGGGTCGTCTTCGGCCCCCATGCGGCAGGTGCAGGTGGCGTGCCACACGCCGATCGCCGCCTTGCGGATAAAGTCCTCGAGCGCCTCGTCGTCGCGCATCAGCTGGTCGAAGCGATAGCCCTCGACGATGAAGCGGTCGATCAGCCAACGGCGTAGCCAGTCCGGGCCGTCGAGCAGCTTGGCGAAGAACTCCGTCCAGCGGCGGTTCTTGTCGTTGACGACGCCGATCTGCCGTACCCGGTCGCTATAGCTCGCCGGGAAGGGATCGCTGATCGCCTGTTGCATGGCGCCCATCACGTGCAACTGGCCAAAGCGGCGGAACCCATTCATCAGCCGATCGAGATCGCGGCGGTCGGACAGCAGGTTGAATTCGACAATCGGCTCGGCCCGCCAGTCGCTGGAAGCGAGCTTGACCTGTCCGGTCTCCGACAGCGTCTTGTAGACGCAGACCAGCTGCGAGGCGATCTGCTCGCCGACCGGATGCCAGGCCGATTTGCTGACCACGGCGACGAACATGTCGCCGGGCGGGATGCCGTCGATACCTGAGGAATAGCGCAGCGCCAGCAGGATGTGGCGGCGGGTCTTGCCGTTGAGGCGCGCCTCGGGCTTCATGAATGAGGAGACTGAGATCGAGGGGTGGTCCATCAGCCGCTGGCCGACGCCGGGCAGATTGGTGCGCACCTCGATACCGAGATCTCTGAGCGGCCCGGCGGGACCGATGCCGGCGCGCAAGAGATGCGCCGGCGAATGGATCGCACCCGACGAGACGATGACCTCGTTTGCACGGAACTCGGTTTCGCGGCCCCGCACCAGCGCCTTGACCCCGACGCAGCGCGTTCCCTCGAACAGCAGCCCCATGACCTGCGTCTCCGGCGAGATCGTCAGGTTTGGCCGCAGTCTTGTGCCATTGTCGAGATAACCGATCGCCGCCGACACGCGGCGGTCGTAGAGGTTGGAGATTGTGATCGGGAAATAGCCGTCTTTGTACTCGCCATTCTGGTCTTCGATGTACTGGTAGCCGGCCTCTTTGAATGCCTCGGCGACCGCCTTGGCGTGACCGCACCACATGTCCGGAAAGATGCGGCGCACTGGGATGCGGCCCTCCTTGCCGTGCCACGGGCCGTCATAATCCATGTCGCGCTCGACCTTCTTGAAATAGGGCAGCACCGCATTCCAGTCCCATCCCGCCGCACCCCGCGCTTCCCATTCGTCGTAATCGCTCGGCGCGCCGCGATTGGCGAGCTGGCCGTTGATCGACGAGCCGCCGCCGAGCACCCGCGCCTGCTCGTATTTGCGCAAGGGCGGCCGATCTTCCTGCGGACGGTTGTGTGAGATCACCTCGGTGTGGACCTTGAGCTCGGTCCAGTGAAAGCGCGGGTCGAAATAGGCGGTGCCGGGATAGGAGTCGAGGATCTCGGGCGGCACCTTGCCGTCCGGCGTGTCCTGCCCTGCTTCACACAGCAGAACCTCATTATTGCCCTTCGACGACAGCCGGTTCGCCATGACCGACCCGGCCGAGCCGCCGCCGACGATGATGTAGTCGTAATTCATCTCCCTCCCCTTGGTTTTTGCGCGCGCGTTATGCGTGACTTTCGGTCATCGAAGGCCCGATCGCCGGGGTTACGGCGAAACCGACCGATACTGCAAGGCGGTGCAGGACCAGAAGACCGACAAACGCTGCGCCGTTGACCGCGAAAATCCAGCCCTGGATCGCCGCGGTATAAATCTCCGTTCCGCCGAGCAATGTCGCCGAGAAGGCAAACAACGCCCCTTCATAGACGACAAAACCAACCAGGAATGTCGCCGTATAGCTGATGATGCGACCCGCATCCGTCGAATGTCTGGCAGCCCAACGGCCGGCGACGGTCGAAAGGATTGCCACGGCGCCCAGCACCGCCCCCCAGGCGAACGTTCTCGCTGTCCAGGGGTAGCCCAGCACCGCGAAGCCTACGAGCTGATTTGCCAGCCACACCGCGGCGATCAGGACCAGCCCGTTGCGTCGCGATAGGGTTAGTGCCGCGGCCGCGGCAAATGCCACAAGCGGCACCGCGCAAGCGAGGCCCAGGGTGAAGGCAACGCTGGTTCCAACCAGCACCGCCAACCAGAGCCAATGACGCCAGACTGTCAGCGGCGATCGAGACTGTTGCTGCATCGTATATTTCCTCATCGAGTGCATTCCCTATCCGTGACTGAAGCCGCGGCCGGAGCGATCCAATGGGTCCAGCTCGGTAGCACCCAGCCACCGCGCCCGCAACCGATCCCACAATTCGAGCCGCGACCAGTCGGGTGTTTTCAGGACCTTATCGTCTGCTGACAGGAACGGATTTGGTAAGAGGATCGTGACCTGCTGCTCATTGTGGCCGTTGAATAGGCGCAAGCCCCACGAGACCGGCGCACCGGACTTGTCGAGCCGCCGGTAGAGTTCGGCGCGCCCCGTCCGGCGGTGGCGCGCCAGTGCGGCGGGCGTCGGATTGCTGCGCGTCCCCTTGTGGGGGCCGATGCACAGGTGAAAGTGCGACGCGCCGAAGGCCACCGTCAGGTAGCCGTCGAGCAGGCCGACCTGCGTCGGCGCATGCGGGGCGCGGATCTCCCAGGCCGCCCCCTGGATCAGCGGCCCGAAGGTGATTTTGTCCCAGTGCTGCTCGAAGAGGTCGCGAAGCAGCGCTTCGAGACTGCCTTCGTCCGTCGGCAGCGGAAAGATCTCGACGGTTGCGCCATCGGGATCGGTCACGGTTTGCGAGCGGGTTGCGGTCGTCACGCGCGCTTTCCCTCATGGCTTGCTCCCCGGCACGATAGGGTCGAGGGCCAGCCTTACGCCGGCGAACACCCCCAGCCCCGGCCGCAGGAAGCCGATCGGACTTTGGTACCGCCGGTCGAGCAAATTGTCGATTCGCGCGTAGGCCGATACGCCATTGCCGAGATCGTAGGAGCCGGCGAGGTTCACCAGAGCATAGCCGTTTGCCGTCAGGCCGGTAACCGTACCCGAGCGGCTCACGTCGCGCCACGGGCCGACATAGACGATCGTCGCCGACAATAGAGCCGCCTCGGTCACATGCCAGGCGGCGTCGAGGCTCACCTTGTGTTTGGGCCGACGGATCAATTCCTGATCGAGGATGTCGTTCTTGGCTATCAGGTAGGTGTAGTCGGCCCGCAGGGTAAGCGGCTCCCACGGCGCAACGGCGAGGAAGTTCTCGACGCCATAGGTCGTCGCCTTGCCGACATTTACGAACGAAGTGCTGGTGTCGTTGATCGTGATCAGATTGTCGATGTTGTTATGGAAATAGGTCGCGCCAAACCGGACGCGCTTTTCCACCGCCGCCTGCTCGAAGCCCAAATCATAGCCAATGCTCGTTTCCGGCTTCAGATTGGGGTTCCCGAAGAAATTGAAGGACGGGAAGTTCTGGAACAGCTCGGCAAGGGTCGGCGCCTTGAAGCCGGTCCCAACGCTGCCCTTGAGTTTCGAGTCGGTCTCCGGGATCAGCAGGGCCGGCGCGATGCGGAACGTCGTCTTGCTGCCGAACGTGTCGTAGCTGTCATAGCGGACGCTGGCCGCGTTGAAGAACCGTTCGCCAAAGCTCGACTGCAGCTGGATCATCCCGGCGTCGTCGGTGATCGACGCGGTGGGAGTGGAGATCTCGTCACGCTGGTGCTCGGCCCGGAAGGTCAAAACCTGGCCAGGCATCAGCTTGATGTCGCCCTGCCAGTCGGCTTTGATGCGGTCGCCGTTGAAGAAGCTCAGCTCGGGAGGCGAGAAATTCGGGTCAAAATCGCGCTGAAAGAATTTCGTATAAGAAAAGCCTAAGGTTTGATCGAGCAGACCGTTGAGCGACACCAGGTGCGCCGTGCCGCGGGTAAAGAGCTGCTGATCGCGCTCGTTATTCTTCAGAGCCTCCGGACCGAGAAAATCGTCGCCGGTAAAATTCAGGGAAGTACCAATGTAGCGAATCGCCAGCCCAAGGTCGAAATTGTCAGTGAGATCTGCACCGAACCTCCCTGAGAACGTCTTGTTGTCGTACGAGTCCCCTTGGACGAGGCGCCCCGCCGGAATCAAGTCGGGCGGGGTTACTTGGATATCGCTCGTGTGATAATGAGCAAAATCCAAATAATAGTTGAACCGTTCTAGAGATCCGCTCATTCGGGCGTTCTGGTTCAAAGTACCGAACGCGCCGCCCTCGAGACTCCCGGCAAACTGCGCCGGCCCGGACCCTTTCTTGGTGATGATGTTGATGACGCCACCGATCGCATCGGCGCCGTAGAGCCCGCTTTGCGGCCCGCGCACAACTTCGACCCGTTCGATGTCCCAGGTCAGGATATGCTCGAAATTGAAGGTGCCGGTGGCCGGGTCGGTCGCATCGATGCCGTCGATGAAGACTTTGGTCTGGTTCGAATTTGCCCCGCGTATGAAAACCGAGGTGAGCCCTCCTGGACCGCCGTTCTGGAAGACATTCAGTCCTGGAACATCCTTCAGGGCATCGGGCAGCGTCCGCTGCTGCTTACGCTGGATATCCTCATCGGTGATGACGGTGATGCTGCTGCCCACCTCGCTTTCCGGCGTCGGCAGGCGGGTCGGCGTCACCACTAAAGGCGGCAGCGAGACCGACGACGACATATCGGCGGCCGCAGCGGTCACTGGTGAGAGGAGACAGGGGATCAGAATGAACGCTCGGCGGCGTCCCGAAGATTTGGACGAAGAAAGCACGGCTTTGGCCTCGCGGCAACGTGACACGTCACCACGAGCTAAAGCCCAGATGCCGGCTCAGCCCTCAGCCGAGAGGCGGCTCCTGGTCCCCATCGGTGCACCCCGCCCGACGTGCCCGCGCGTGACCACGGCCGATGGCAGGTCTCCTGGCTCGCGGGTCCCTGCGTTGCGCCGCCTTCCCGGTTGCCCAGTGGCATAATTGGCGCGCCGCTCACCGCTCACAGTTGCGGGGGCAGCCACGGTTTCGGCCGAAAGGCTCACCGTGTTCCCTTTTGATCCCCGAAGGGAACCATCAACGATGATGATGCCGGGCCTGATGACTGCCGGTCAAGGGGGCAAGGCCCTCGCGACAACTCTTGAAGGGCACCCCGCATTTTGCTACCTCCGGGGTGCGGGAGCGAGCAGTCCAACTCGCCCGCATCGGAAAACCTCCATGAAACTCGATCGGATTTACACCCGCTCCGGCGATGACGGCCGCACATCGCTTGGGGACGGGGGGCGATTGCCAAAGTTCCACGTGCGCGTCGCCGCTTATGGCAGCGTCGACGAAGCAAACACGGTCATCGGCATCGCCCTCTTGCATGTCGAGGATGCCGTCGTTCGCGATGTTCTGACCCGCGTCCAGAATGACCTCTTCGACCTCGGCGCAGATCTCTGCCGTCCGGAACGGGAGCACCGCAAAGTGGAGCCGCTGCGGGTCAGCGAGCGGCAGGTTACCTGGATCGAAGAGCGAATCGATTCATTCAACGCAACCCTGCCGCCGCTCGAAAGCTTTGTCCTGCCGGGCGGGACGCATGCGGCCGCCCATCTGCATCATGCGCGCACGGTCATCCGGCGGGCCGAGCGATACATGACCGAAATCGCCTACCAGGAACCGGTCAACCCGGCGGCACTCAGATACGCCAACCGGCTTTCGGACCTGCTTTTCGTATTGGCGCGGTACATCAACGAGCGGGGACGAGCCGATGTATTGTGGCGGCCCGGTCTGCATCGAGCCTGATCAAGGATTGCAATGAGCCCAGCCAACTTTGCTGTACCCGCCGAGGACCGCTATTTCGAGGATTACCTCCCCGGCGCCGTCTTCGAGTGCGGCCACACCCCGGTCAGCGAAGCCGAGATCATCGAATTCGCCCGGCGCTACGACCCGCAGGACATGCATGTCGATGCCGAGGCGGCAGCCCGTGGCCGCTTCGGCGGGCTGGTTGCCAGCGGCTGGCACACCGCGGCGGTGACGATGCGCCTCGTCGTCGACAATTTTCTGCCCAAGGCCGCGAGCCTCGCCTCGCCCGGCCTCGACGAATTGCGCTGGCTCAACCCGGTACGGCCCGGGGATGTGCTGCGCATCCGGGTGACCGTGGTCGAAGCGACACCCTCGCGTTCGCGGTCCGACCGAGGCATGGTGCGCAGCCTTGTCGAGACGCTGAACCAGGATGGCGACGTCGTCATGAGCATGAAGCCGATGAACATCATCCGCCGCCGAGGTCAGCCTTGAAGGTCGGCATCGTCTCGGACCTGCACTGCAATGTCACTGGGCTTGCGCAGGCGTTGACCCTTATCGGCGACGTCGACGAGTTGATCTGTCTCGGCGACAGCATCTGGGAATACCGCTTCTCGAACAAGGTCGTTGGCCTGCTCGAGGAGCGTGGCGCCCACACCATTCTCGGCAACCATGAGGAGGGTTTTCTCGGGCCGCACGGCACCCGCGCCAGGCAGGCGGAGTGGATCGATCGGTCGTTGTTGCGCTGGCTCGCCGAGCGGCCCCACCGCCTCGAATTGCAGCTCGGCGAAAAGAAATTGCTCGCCGTCCACTCGACGCCGTGGGAGCCGCGCGGGGCTTACGTCTACCCGCACAGCGCGCTCCTCGAGCGGTTCGGCGAAGCCGAGGCCGACTTCGTCTTGTACGGCCACACCCACCATCAGCTGGTGCGCCGCTGCGGCAAGGTGCTGGTGATCAACCCGGGCTCAGCCGGCGACGCTCGCGACAGCGGCAACGGCCGGCAATTGAGCTGCGCCGTCCTCGACACGGTGACCGAGGAGGTCGTCGTGATCGATTTCCCGGATGTCCCGCGATAGTTTCAACACAGAGACACGGAGAAGGGCTTCTCCGTGCCTCTGTGGTGCATTTTCTTCAGGCTGATTCTTTTCGGCCGAGGAATTCCTTGAAGCCTTCGCGCGGGTGGCCGGCGGCGAGCCAGGTGGCGCGGGCATCCTCCTCGGTGTTGAAGCGGTCGCGCCAGCCCATGCCGATCTCCTCGTGCAGCAGGCGCTTGATCCCCTGCACCATGCGGGCGTCGTTCTTGGCGATCGCTTGTCCCATCTCGAGCGCCGTGTCGAGGAGGCGCGCGGCGGGGACGACCTGGTTCAAGAGCCCGATGCGCTCGGCCTCCTCGGCCGCGACGATCCGCCCGGTGTAGAGCAGCTCCTTGGCTTTCGGCAGCCCGACCAGCAAGGGTAAGGACCAGGTCGAGTTGACCCTGCCATAGCTCGCCGCCAGAAACCGGAAGGCGGTGCGCTCGCAGCCGATGCGCAGATCGAGGGTCGAGCTCAAGAGGGCGGCGCCGCCATAGGCGAGCCCGTTGATCGCCCCGATCAGCGGCTTGGCAAAGGTGGCGATGTGCCAGGTGGCGTGCCCGCGGATCTCCTGGCGTGTCGCCAGCTCCTCGGCGGAGAGCCCGGCCATCTCGTGGATATCCGCACCGGCGGAAAACGCGCGCTCGCCGCCACCGGTCAGGATCACCGCCTTGATGTCGTCATCGGCTTCGTACTCCGTCAGCGCCTCGTCGAGCTCGCGCACCAGCGGGAAGCTCAGCGCATTGAGCTTGTCGGGGCGGTTCAACGTGATCACCGCAACCCCGTCGTATTGTTCGGTCAGAATGAGTTCGTAAGCCATGCCTGGCTCTCCTTTGCCGCTCGCCTTGTTTGACACTATGCGGGAGGGGGTGTTAGCTCAACCCGGATTGCAGATTTTGCGGAGGCGGCGATGGTCGGATCCCTCGAGGGCGTGCGGGTGCTCGAATTGGCGCGGTATCAGGCGGGGCCGCGCGGCGGGATGATCCTCTCCGATCTCGGCGCCGAGGTCATCAAGATCGAAAAGCTGGGCGGCGAGGAAACCCGGCGATCCGAGCCGCTGGTGCGCGGCCAGAGCGTCTATTTCTCGGTCTACAACCGCGGCAAGAAAAGCCTTTGCCTCGACTTGCGCACCCCGCGCGGCAAGGATGTCTTCGCCGCGCTGGTGCCCACCGCCGATGTTGTGCTCGAAAACTTCCGTCCCGGCACGATGGCGCAGATGGGGTTCGACTACGACCGGCTGCGTGCGCTGAAGCCAGACATCATCCTGACCTCGGTGTCCGGGTTTGGGCAATACGGCCCCTACCGCGAGCGCCCGGCCTTTGACCCGCTCGGCCAGGCGATGAGCGGGCTGATGTCGCTGACCGGCGCGCCGGTCGGGACGCCGCTTGGTGCAGCAACCTCCCTGGTCGACCGCTACACCTCCTTGCATGCCACGATCGGCACGCTCGCTGCGCTGCACCACCGCGACCGCACCGGCGAAGGCCAGCTGGTGGATTGCTGTCTGATGGATTCGGCGCTGACGATGGTCGAGATCCCGACGTCATACTACCTCGCCACCGGCGAGGAGGGCGGCGAAGCCGGCCGGCCGCCCTACAAGGCGAAGGACGGCCATGTTGTGATCTCCGCCTCGGGCGGCGCGATGGCGACCCGGCTGATGCAGATCGTGACCGGCAACAAGGAAGCCGCGGCCGAGGGTTGGACCAGTCGGGTTGGCCGCGGCGATGCGCGGCGCAAGGCGGTCGAGACCTGGTGCGCCGAAAACACCGTCGACCATATCGTCAAGATCCTGCTCGAAGCCGAGATCCCGGTGGCGCCGGTCAAGACCATCCCGCAGGTGGCGGTCGACCCGCATCTCTGGGAACGCGAAATGCTGGTCAAGATGCCCGACGCGGTCGCGGGCGAAATGTATCTGCCAGGCGCGACGATCAAGATGTCGAAGACCCCGGGCCGGGTCGGCCACGTTCCGACCCCGGGCGAGCACACCGACGAAGTCCTCTCGCGCATCTTGGGCTACGACCGCGCGACCCTGGAGGAGCTGCGGCAGGCGAAGGTGATCGCCTGAACGGCAATGCGGTTGCTGATTTAGCGCCTAATCCCAATCTTATAGAGACGGAGGCGGTGCAAATAATGGCTGTAATGCTCTCGAAGACCTACGATGCATTGATTGCTGCGGGGGCGCCGGACGATAAGGCGCGGGCTGCCGCGGAAGAACTGGCCGGGTACGAGAGCCGATTTGTGAAGATCGAGACGGATCTTGCAGTCCTCAAATGGATGGTCGGCGTCAACCTCGCGGCGTCTTTGTCGATCGTGATCAAGCTTTTCGTCTGACGACAACTCACCCCTCGCCGGCCGCAAGCCGCAAGCCCGACAGGAACAGTTCGCGGTCCTCGGGCTTGCGCAAAGGCAGATCGCTCGGCACGACCAGCGGGGTGATCGCGCGCAGCCGCGCGAGGGTCGCACGCGCTTCGTCCAGCCGCCCCATATGGGCATAGCACGCGGCGAGAGTGCGGTATGAACCAGGAAAGCCTGGATGGTCTTGAAGGGCCAGAAGCAGGTTTGACGCCGTCTCGTCAAACCGATGTTTGAAGAAATGGGCCATGCCGATCACGGATAGCGGCTGACCCATGCGCTCGCGCGGGCTCAGCCGCAGCGAGGTCTCGACATGCTCGATCGCGACGTCGGTTTGACCGGCAAAGACCCTGAGAAGGCCGCTCACAAACCAGCCGCGGGCATAGCTCGGGTTGAGCGCCAGCGCACGGTCGACCAGCCCGATCATGGCGCCGATGTCCTCGCCGAAGTGAGCCAGTACATTGGCGGCGTTGGCGAGGATGCCCGGGTCGTTCTCTCCCACCTCGAGCGCCTGCCGAGCGAGATCGATAGCCTTGCGGCGGGACGTCTCCGGCTCTTCGGCCCAGCCGTTTCTGACGAGCCGCATGTGGCAGTTCGCCGCCCAGGCAAGTGCAGGCCCGTAATGCCGATCGATCGCGATCGCCTGCTCGAGCAATCCCAGAGCTTCGATAGCCCGATCTTTCGTGGTCGGGAAAAAGGCCGCAAGCGCGCGGAGGTAGAGATCGTAAGCACTGAGATCGGGCGTCGGCCGCGCGGCGGAGCGGCGCATCTCGGCCGCTTGCAATGCCGGTTCGATGACACCGGCGACGCTGACGGCGACCCGGTCCTGCAGCTCGAAGATGTCCTCGAGCGAGCCGTCGAAGCGATCGGCCCAGAGATGCGTGCCGGTCAGGGCGTCGATCAGCTGCCCGGTGATGCGCACCTGCCTTCCCGCTTTGCGCACCGAGCCTTCCAGCACATAGCGGACGCCGAGCTCACGCCCGACCTCTTTCACGTCAACGGGGCGCCCCTTGTAGGTAAAGGTCGAATTGCGGGCGATGACGAAGAGCCAGCGGATGCGGGAAAGGGCGGCGATGATCTCCTCGACCATCCCGTCGACGAAATATTCCTGCTCCGGGTCGCTGCTCATATTGGCGAAGGGCAGCACCGCGATCGACGGCTTGTCGGGCAGCGGCAAGGCGGTCGCCGGAGCTGTCGGCGGCTCGGGCCCCGGTACCGGGCCAGTGCGGTAGACGCGCAGCGGCCGGGCGATGTTTTTGAGGCTCTGCTCGCCGATATCGGCAAACTCGGCCTCGACCTTGCCGCGCACTTGGCGAAAAGCGTCTTCCGAGATGCAGATGCCGCCGGGTTCGGCGATGCCTTCGAGCCGTGCCGCGATGTTGACCCCGTCGCCTAGGATGTCATCCCCCTCGACCAAGACGTCGCCGAGATGGATGCCGATGCGCCATTCCATCCGACGTTCGCCGGCTATCCCGGTATTGCGTTCCGCCGCCAGCTGTTGCAGCGCCAAGGCGCATTCGACGGCGCCGACCACCGAGCCGAACTCGATCAAGACACCATCGCCGGTGGTCTTGACGATCCGCCCGCCCTGCTCGGCGACGAGAGGGTGGGCAGCGGCACGATGGTCGCGCAACGCCTGTGCGGTGCCCGCCTCGTCGAGCCCCATCAGCCGCGAATAGCCCGCGACATCGGCGGCGAGAATGGCGGCGAGGCGGCGAATGGCGGGCATAGTCTACCCAGCGCTCGTTCTTCGCGCCGAGATTAAACCAAAACCGTCGCCCCTCCCCTACCCTTCTTCACGTCATCGCGCGTCCACGGTCTGGATAACCTCGAAGCCCTCGAATTCGGGATGCCCGAGATAGAGCGGCTTATTCGAGCCGGCGTCACGATGTGCGCGGCGGAACGCCTCCGAGCGGGTCCACGCCTCGAAATCGGCCCGGCTGAGCCAGACCGAGTGCGAGGAGTATAGTGTATGGTCCTCCCGGTCGGGGCCGCGCAGCAGATGAAAGGTGACAAAGCCGGGAACGTCGCGCAGATGGGTGTCGCGCGTCGTCCAGACCTCCTCGAAATCCGTCTGGGATCCGGGAACGACCTTGAAGCGGTTCATCGCGATAAACACGGTTTCACCTATCGTTTGTGAGTGCTCGTCTTACCGAAAGAGTAGGACCGGGTGGCGCGGTCGGATAGCCGGTAAATACCGTTTAGCTTGACAATGTTAAGCATTAATGCTATATTCGCAAAATACTGGGTCTCGGAACAATCGTCTCTACAACTAGAAATAGCAATTTTGCTGCAGATTTGCTGCAGGTGTAGCAAGCCTGTAATAATCTATTCAATTGGTGATTGTAGCGCGGGGCAACGAGAGGCGCCGCTCGCCCAAGATCGGTAGGCGAAGGCTTTGCCTACTCGTTCGGCTGCTCTACGATCGTGGTAACGGGGATACCGGAGCGGCAGCGAGATGAGCGACACCTCGGACAACATCATCGTCGATACCGCGACCCGGATCTTCCAGGATCTGTGCGAGCCGGCCACGATCAACGACGCCGAGAAGGGTATGTGGCCAAAGGCGCTGTGGGATGCGCTCGAAGAGTCGGGGCTGCCCCTCGCTTGGGTGCCCGATGATCTCGGCGGCGCCGGTGCCACAATGGCCGACGGTTTCGCGGTGCTGCGCGTCGCCGGCCGCTTCGCGGCCCCGGTGCCGCTCGCCGAGACCCTAATGGCCGGGTGGCTCCTCGCCCGCGCCGGGATCACCGTGCCGAATGGGCCGATGACGGCGGCGCCGGTCCATGCCGATGGGCATATCACCTTGCGGGACGACGGCACGCTTGCCGGCCGGGCGCGCCGGGTACCGTTTGCTCGTAACGCTCGCCACATTGTCGTCCTTGTGCACGGCGGGAGCAATCCGACAGTGGCCTTGGTCGCGGCGGCGGGTCTGCCGATCAGCCAATCGACCAGCCTCGCGGGCGAGCCGAGCGACGACGTGTCATTCGACGGCGTGGTTCCGGTGGCGGTGCGGCCGGTATCGCTGGATCAGGGGCTGCTGATCGGCTTTGGCGCCGCGGTGCGATTGCAGCAAATGGCGGGTGCGCTCGAAAAGATCCTCGAACAGTCCGTGCAACATGCGCTCGACCGCTCCCAGTTCGGCCGCCCGATCGCCAAGTTCCAGGCGGTCCAGCACAATCTCGCGACTTTGGCGGGCGAAGTCGCCGCAGCGAGTGCGGCAGCGGACGCCGCGGCCGAAGCCTGCTCCGGCGCGGAGATCGGCCTCGCCGAGGTGGCGATCGCCAAGGTGCGCGGCGGCGAGGCAGCCGGCACCGGGGCGGCGATCGCCCACCAGGTGCACGGTGCGATGGGCTTCACCTACGAGCATTCGCTGCATCATGCGACGCGGCGCCTCTGGGCGTGGCGCGAGGAATTCGGCAACGAGGCGGTGTGGGCCCAGCGTCTCGGCCAGATGGTCGCGGCGCGCGGCGCCGACCAGCTCTGGCCCTTCATCACCCAAGACTCGTGAGGTAGCGATGAGTTTCAGCTTCCGCTTCGACCCGATCGAGCTGCCGCACGAGGCCAAGGAGTTGCGCCAGGAGGTCCGCGCCTTCCTCCGCCAGGAGATCGAGGCCGGCACCTTCTCGCCGAACGGCGGCAAGGGGTCGTTTTCGCGCGAGTTCAGCCGCAAGGTGGGAGCCCAGGGCTGGATCGGCATGACCTGGCCCAGGCAATACGGCGGCCATGAGCGTTCCCATCTCGAGCGCTATGTCGTGACCGAGGAGATGCTGGCGGCGCGTGCGCCGACCCGCGCCCACTCGACCGCCGATCGGCAGAGCGGCCCGGTCATCCTGCGCTACGGCCAGGAGGAGATCCGCGAGAAGATCCTGCCGCAGATCGCCCGCGGCGAGCTGTGCTTCTGCATCGGCCTCAGCGAGCCGAATTCGGGGTCCGACGTGTTCGCCGCCTCGACCCGCGCGACGAAGACCGAGGGCGGGTGGCTGGTCAACGGGCGCAAGATCTGGACGAGCGGTGCACACCATGCCGATTACATGATCGCGCTCTTACGCACCTCGCCGCCGACCAAGGAAAACCGCCGCCACGGGCTAACCCAGTTCCTGGTGGAGATGAAGACCCCGGGGATCACCACCCGGCCGATCATCAACCTGACCGGCGGCCACGATTTCAACGAGGTCGTGTTCGACGACGCGTTCCTGCCCGACAGCCATCTGATCGGCGAGGTCGACATGGCGTGGAAACAGGCGACCGACGAGCTCGCTTATGAGAGGAGCGGCCCCGACCGGTGGATCGAGACCTTTCCAGCCTTGGTCGAGCTGGTCCGTCGGGCCGGCGACGAGCCGAGCGAGCGGCTGGCCGAAGGCATCGGCCGCGAGGTTGCCCACCTCGCCACGCTGCGCCGCATGTCGCTCTCCGTCGCCGGCATGCTGCAAGCCGGCAAGACGCCGGCGGTCGAGGCTGCAGTTGTCAAGGATCTCGGGACCAATTTTGAGCAGGCCCTGCCCGACAAGGTGCGTCTGCTCGCCCCACAGATCGGCGATTCTGAGCCCGACAGCAACGACGACCGGTTCGAAGAGGCGCTGCGCTACGCCACACTGATCGCGCCCAAATTGACGATCCAGGGCGGCACCCGCGAAGTGCTGCGCGGCATCATCGCCCGCGGCCTCGGGCTGCGCTGAGCCGATGCCGGATCTGAAACCCCTTTTCTCCCCAGACAGCGTCGCGATCATCGGCGCCTCGGCCGATACCCATACCCTGCGCGGCCGGACGACCCAGTTCCTGATCGAGCACGGCTATCCCGGGCGCATCTATCCTGTGACCCGCAGCCAGCCGGAGGTGTTCGGCCTGAGGAGCTACGCGACCGTTGCCGAATTGCCGGAGGCGCCCGACCTCGCCGTCGTCGTCGTACCGGCCGCTTATGTCGCGCCAACGCTAGAGGAATGCGGGCGCAAGGGCGTGCGCGCCGCGGTCGTGATCAGCTCCGGCTTTGCCGAGGAGCGCGGCGAGGCGGCGCAGGAGCGCGACAGGGCCTTGCGCGAGGTCATCGACCGCTTCGGCATCGTCGTCTGCGGGCCCAATTCGGAAGGTCTCGTCAACCCGCTGAAACCGCTCGTCGCGACATTCAGCCCGGTATTTCATGACCCGGCGCAGAGCTTGTTTCCCGAAAGTCGCAAAAGCCGGGCGATCGCGGTCAGCTGCCAGAGCGGTGCCCTGACCTTCGCGTTTTTGAGCCGCGGTCGGCCGCGGCAATTGCGCTTCACCTACCAGGCCAGCGCCGGCAACCAGATCTGCTTGGAAGCGCATGATTATGTCGACTGGCTGCTCGAAAGCGACGGAGCCGACATCTTCCTCGCCTATCTCGAGAGCATCCGCGACCCGGCCCGGTTCCGCGCCGTCGCCGACAAAGCCGCGGCCGCCGGCAAGCCGATGATCATTGCCAAGGTGGGCCGTTCCGAGGCCGGCCGACGCGCCGCGGCCTCGCACACTGGTTCGCTTGCCCATTCCGGCGTCATAGACGATGCGATCTTCCGCCATCACGGCATAATCCGCGGCGAGGATCTCGACCACATGCTCGACATGGCAGCCGCCTTCGCCTTCTGCAAGCTGCCGCGCGGCAACCGCGTCGCGGTCATCACCGGCTCCGGCGGCAGTGCCGTATGGATGTCCGACCTGCTGGCGGCCCATGGCCTGGAACTGCCGGTGCTCGAGGAGGATTTGCAGCAGCGGCTGATGGCCTTGCTGCCGTCCTACGCCTCGGCGCAGAACCCGGTCGACGGTACGGCCCAGGCGATCCATGAGGTCGGTTACGCCAAGCTGGTCGAGATCGTGCGCGAGTCGCAGCGGATCGATACCATTCTGCTGATAGGCTCGCTCGCCAATGAAGCGACCGCGACGCAGCGCGCCGAGGAATTGGCGGCGGTCACCGGCGATACCGAGCAGCCGATCATCTTGTCGACCTATACCACCGCGACCCCAGGCGCGATGGCCGCCTTCGCCGAGGCCGGGATCCCCTGCTACACCTCGATGCCGAGCTGTGCCCGCGCAATCCGCGCATTGGTCGACTACGCCCGCTTCCAGGAACGGCGGCGCGGTCGGCAATTGACGGACAAAACGCCGCCTAGCCTGCGCGACGAGGTCGGCCGCGCGCTCGCCGCCGCCTGCGCGGTGCTGACCGAGGCCGAAGCCAAGGCATTGCTCGCGCGCTACGGCGTCGAACGCCCTGCGGAGGCGCTCGTGACGAGCGCGGACGAAGCCGCGGCGGCCGCCGCGCGCATCGGCGGGCCGGTTGCCCTCAAAGTCCAATCGCCGGACATCACCCACAAGACCGAGGCCGGCGGAGTGGCTCTCGGCCTTAGCGGCGAAGGCGCCGTGCGCGAGGCCTATCAGCGGATTATCGGAAACGCCGCAAGAGCCCAAGCCGATGCAGCGATCCACGGCGTCCTGGTGCAGGAAATGGCACCACGTGGCCAGGAAATGATCCTGGGCGTTACGCGCGACCCGACCTTTGGCCCGATGCTGATGGTCGGGCTCGGGGGCATTCATGTCGAAGTATTGCGCGACGTCGTCTTCGCGCCGGTCCCGATCGGACAGGAGGAAGCGCTGTTGTTGCTTGGCGAGCTGAAGGGCGCAGCGCTGCTCGACGGGGTGCGCGGGATGCCGCCCGCTGACCGAACGGCTTTGGCCAAGCTGATGACGACGCTCTCGCGCTTCGCCGCCGACCACGCCGATCTGATCGAGGAAATCGACCTCAACCCGGTCATCGTCCACCCGCAAGGACGCGGCCTCACTGTGGTCGATGCCCTGATCGTCCAGCGAAAACCCTGAGGAGACCCGGAAATGAGCGACATTGGTGTCAGCCAGGACGGCTTCGTCGCTACAGTCGAGATGCGCCGGCCGCCGCACAACTTCTTCGACAGCGAGCTGATTGCTGAGATTGGCGAAGCCTTCCAGCGGCTCGACGCCGACCCGGGATGCCGGGCGATCGTGCTCGCCGCCGAGGGCCGATCGTTCTGCGCCGGCGCCGACTTCTCGAGGCGCATGGAGACCGGGACCGTGGCCGAGGGAAGCCGCAGCGGCGCCGGCCGTCACCTCTACAAAGAGGCGATCCGCCTCTTCCGCACCCGCAAGCCGGTTGTCGCCGCGGTGCACGGCGCGGCCGTCGGCGGCGGGCTCGGTCTGGCGCTGGTCGCGGATTTTCGTGTGACCTGTGATGAAGCTCGCTTCAGCGCGAACTTCAATCGTCTCGGATTTCACCCGGGCTTTGGGCTGACCGCGACCCTGCCGCGCCTCGTTGGCGCCCAGCAGGCGGCACTGCTGTTTTATACCGGCCGCCGCATTCCCGGCGACGAGGCGGTGCGGATCGGGCTCGCTGATCTGCTGGCGCCGCTCGCCGAGGTGCGCAGCGCCGCTCAGGCATTGGCGCTCGAGATCGCGCAGTCCGCGCCGCTCGCCGTCATGGCGACCCGCGAGACCGTGCGCCGCGGCCTCTGCGACGCGATCGAGGCCGCCACCGAGCGCGAGCTCGTCGAGCAGGATTGGCTGCGCCGCACCGAGGACTTCAAGGAGGGCATCAAGGCAATGGCCGAGCGCCGCCTCCCCGACTTCCGCGGGCACTAGAATCGGTTGAAGAGTGCCGCGGCGGCGAAGCGCCAGCTCTGCAGCGGGTCGGGGGCTGTCACGGTCTTGTCGAACGGATCGCAACCCGCCCGCCTCAGCCGCCTCAGATAGCGCTCCACGACAATCGCCGGCAGCAGTGCCGGGAGTGCCGCTCGCGCCACGGCGGGGCGCAGTCCGCGCGCCAGGGCGAGGTGGCGTGAAGCTGCCGCTGCGACCTCGGCCGGAACCAGGGGGCGGCTCGCGCTCGCCGGGTAGGGCATCGCGCGCAGCAACCCGGCAAGGCCATAGGCGATCCCAACATGGAACCCCGCTTGGCGGGCGCCGCGGTCATCCACGCCGAGCAACTCGAGGGCAAGGTAGATCAACCGCCCCGAGACGGCCTCGGCATAGTCTTCCAGCGCGGCGAGGCTTGTAGGCGCTTGCTCCGCGAGATCCATCTCGCGGGCATCGATCAGCCGATCGAAATGCTCCCGCGTCGGCCCGTGCGCGCGTATCGCATCGGTCAGCGCTTCGACGACGTCGTGGCGCCGGACGGGGCCGTCTTCGTATCCCGCGGCGATGGTCTCGCGCCACCATTCGAGGCGGATCCGGCCGAGGGTCGGCTCGCTGACTCTTTCGCGCACCCTTGCAATCTCGTGGTTGAAGGCGTAGAGCGCGAATAGCGCCTCGCGACGCGCGGCCGGTGCAAACAGTACTGTTTGAAACCGGTCGCGGTCGTGGCGCCGCACCAGCGCCGCGACCGGTGACAGGCGATCCGTCCTGGCGGAACGTCGGTCCCGGGCCGGCGTTTTTCCACCGATCGCTTTCACATAACCTGGGATGGTCGCCATGGCTTTCGAATTGCCGCCTCTACCCTACCCGAAGAACGCGCTCGAGCCGCACATCTCCGAGCGCACGATGGATTTCCATCACGGCAGGCACCATCAGGCATATGTCACGAACCTCAACAACCTTGTCAAAGGCTCCCCGATGGAGAGCCAATCGCTCGAAGAGCTGATCAAGGCGAGTTACCGGGACACGTCGAAGACGGGCGTGTTCAACAACGCCGCGCAGGTGTGGAACCACACCTTTTTCTGGAACTCCATGAAGCCCAGTGGCGGAGGCTCGCCGGGCGGCGATGTCGCGGCGGCGATCACTCGCGATTGCGGCGGCATCGACAAGTTCAAGGAGCTATTCAAGGCGGCGGCCGTCGGCCAGTTCGGCAGCGGTTGGGCGTGGCTCGTCAGCGACGGCGGAAAGCTCAAGATTACCGCCACACCGAACGCTGTCGATCCGCTGGCCGAAGGTCAAACCGCGCTGCTGACCTGCGATGTGTGGGAGCACGCTTACTACCTCGACTACCAGAACCGCCGGCCGGACTTCGTTCAGACCTTCCTCGACCACTTGATCAACTGGGACTTCGTCGCTCAGAACTTGTCGAAGGCTCGCTGAAACTTCCCTGTTCGCTGGTGAGGCCCCGTCCCGGCGGGGCCTCTCTCAGAGATGGACCCCTCGATCCAACAGCACTGAGGTGTATTGGCGGTAGGTCATGCCGAGAGCCTGAGCTCGGCTCAGGCGGGCGAGCACAATCTCGCGCGGCGGCGTGCGCCACGCCCGCGCGTGAGCTTTGCGCCAACAGAAGGCGCGCCAGTCGGCTCCGGAATCGAGCGCGGGCCCGCCGTTATGGCCGATGCCTGCCGAGGTGAAGGTGGTGGCTCCGTCGTCGCGCGGCATCGTGCGGGCACGACCGCGTCCCGAGGTTTCTTACCAATGCCAGACCTGGTCATGCGCGTTGCACAAATCGGCAACCGCATCGCGGCTGATGGGCTTGACGCCCGGTACCATATCGCCGGGATGGAGTCCTCGCTCGGCCGCGTCCTCGGCGACGTAATGGATCTCTACACCTTTGTCGATCAGATTAGCGGTGTCGCTGGCCAACCGCGGCGGCTGCATCTGCTCCCAGCCGCCGAACGACAGACCCGAGCAATCCTGCGAGGTGACGCAATGATTGATCGCGTTGCCGCGGACAAGCACGGTGAAGTCCCCGCCGGCACCCTTCATGATCGTCGTCAGCCAGAGGATGGTATCGTCTTGCTCCTCGATGGTGCCGCGATAGGCGGCCTCGATGATGTTGAGGATCTTCATGGCGGGTCCCTTACCGTGTGGCGATCACCAGGGTGTTGTCCGACTCTTGCGCCATCTTCAGCAAATCCGCCGGTGAGCCGCGTCGTACCCCCGGGATTGCCTGGTCGGCGCCGCGCTCATCGACGCACATGCCGCAGTTGACCCAGTCGAATTTTGTCCCGGCCTGCCCCGCCGTCGCCATTATCGCGGCGACGACATCCTTTGTCAGCATATGGTTCTCTTCTTCCGCGTTGCGGCCATGTGCCGGGTTCGGGTGCGCCTTCTGCAACGCAAATGGCAGGTAGACAGCGCCTTCGTAGGCGAACACGTTGACGTTGTGGCCGCGACGAACGGCGATATCCAACAGCCGCATCAGCGTCGTCGACCGGGCGGTCTCAAAGGGCGGATCCATCACCGCAAAAGTCAGGGTCTTGGTCTCTGACATCGGAAAATTCCTTTGCTGCTCAGTGCCAGATCATCTTGGCGCCGCCGACCATGCCGTCGATCACCACATCGAGAGCCGCGGCGCGCACTCCCTGAACGAGAGAGCTTGCCGCGATGCCGCGCTCCCGCAGCGAAAAATCGTCCGCCAGGATCGTTACTCCCGCCTGCGCAAGGGATGTCAGCGCAGCAGAGTGAATGCAGGGCCGCGCCGGCAGCACCCCATTCTGTACCAGGAAGACCGTGACCTGATGACCGCCCTCTACCAGCTTGCGCGAAAGATCGTGGACGAAGCCGGTATCGGGAGAGTCGAAGGGATCGCGGGACTCGATCAACAGATATTGACTCATCAAGCCTCCTCTTTTTTGACGCGGCGGGCAAAGCCGTCAGCACCGGACCACGCTCGGCTCCGCGGCCATCGTACAGGGATGTGCATCGCCGGTCATCGTCCTGTGCAGCTAGCTGAGCGGCAACAGTGCCGCGGCAACGTGGCGGCCTTCGGCGACAAGCACGTTGTAGGTGCGGCATGCCGCACCGGTGTCCATCGGCTCGGGCACGATCCCGGCGGCTCGCAATGCGCTGTGCAGCTTGCGCGGGATCGCGCCCATCGTGCGGCCGAGGCCGAGCAGCAGAATTTGCACCCCTTCATGCTCGACGACCGGCGTCAGGCTCTCCCAGGTGACCGCAGCAGCACCCGCCGCCTCCCACGGCAGGGTGCGATCGGGGAACACTAGAACAGCCCCGCGGTACACCACGCCGCTCACCCGAAAGCCGGTCCTTCCATAGCGCTCGATGACCTGTCGGTCGACGGGTACGAGGGGGGTCAGCTCCATTGCATGCGCCGCGCACGATTACGAGGTCCCAGGGGCGCCGGCCTTGGCGCCCTCAGCCGAGCGAGCAATCGCCGCACGGTTGGGCTGTACGTAATAAAGGATGGGAGCGGCGATGAAGAGCGAGGAATAAGTGCCGATCACCACACCCCACAGCATCGCGATACTGAACCCCCGCAATACCTGACCCCCAAGAAACAGCAGCGATAGAACGGCAAGCGCGACCGTGCTGACCGTCAGGATGGTCCGCGACAATGTCTCGTTGAGCGCGAGGTTGATCAGATCGCGGAACGGCATTGTCCGGTATTTCCGCATCGATTCACGCACACGATCGTAGATCACCACCGTGTCGTTGACCGAATAGCCCGCGACGGTCAGGATCGCCGCCAATGTAGTAAGATTAAACTCGAGCTGAAACAGCGCGAACAGCCCGACCGTGGTGACCACGTCGTGCAAGGTAGAGATCATCCCGCCGACGCCGAACTGCCACTCGAAACGGAACCAGATGTAGCCAGCAATCGCGAATAACGCGAGAATTGTGGCTTTCACGCCGGCCTGGACCAGCTCGCTACCGACGCTCGGGCCGACGACCTCAGTGCGACGATACTCGACGCCTTGCCCGAGTGCCTGACGCGCCAATTGAACCACTTTTTCCTGCGCCGCGTCGCCACCAGGCTGCCGCGGCAACCGGATCAGCACGTCGGTCGGGGGACCAAAACCTTGTAGCGAAGCGTCGCCGATATGTAGAGCGTCGAGCTTTTGCCGCATCTCTGCGAGGTTGGCCGGGCCACTGGTCGACCGCATCTCGATCAAGGTGCCCCCGACGAAGTCGATGCCGTAATTGAGCCCGACTGTCAAAAACAACACGATCGACGACAGGGTCAGCAGCAATGACAAAGCAAACCCGATCTTGTGCCACGTCATGAAGTCGATGTTTGGCGTTCGCCGGATGACGATCAGCGGTCTCATCTCAGTCCAGGTGTCGCAGGATGGCAGCTAGTCAAATCGGGATCGCCTTGGGATGCCATTGGCGGAGCCAAGTGACGATCAGCAACCGAGTCACCAGGATCGCCGAAAAGAGAGAGGTCAAAACCCCGATGCTGAGGGTCACGGCGAACCCTTTGACCGGCCCCGACCCGAGCCAGAACATCAAGAAGCCGGCGACCAGGGTCGTCACATGGCTATCGAGGATCGTGCCGAAGGCGCGCTTGAAACCGGCGTCGAGGGCCGAGAGCATTGTCCGTCCGCCTCTCACCTCCTCGCGGATGCGCTCATAGATCAAGACATTGGCGTCGACCGCCATGCCCATCGTCAGCGCGATCCCGGCTATGCCCGGCAGAGTGAGGGTGGCACCGAGCAATGACAGACTGCCCAACATCAGGCACAGATTAAAGAACAGCGCGATGTCAGCAAATATGCCGAAAAGCCCATAGAACAGGATCATGAAGGCGACGACCAACACCACCCCGACGATGCTCGCAACGGCCCCCGCATGAATCGAATCGGCGCCCAGATCCGGTCCGACGGTCCGCTCTTCGAGAATCGTAATCGGCGCCGGCAGCGCGCCAGCGCGCAGCAACAGCGCAAGATCGCTCGCTGATTGGACAGTGAAGCTGCCGGAGATGATCCCGCTGCCCCCGAGGATCGGCTCGCGGATGACGGGTGCGCTGATCACCTTGTTGTCGAGCACGATGGCAAACGGCCTGCCGACGTTGTCGCGCGTGGCGTCGCCAAAGCGTTTGGCTCCGGCGGCGTCGAAACGGAAGCTGACGACGGGTTCGTTGTTCTGAAAGGTCGGTTGCGCGTCGACCAGCGTGTCGCCGCCGACCATCACCCGCTTGCGTACGACGTAAGCCGGCGGCCCGACATGCGCGGCCCGCCCCTCCTCTGCCGGCAGGATCATATCGGCGGGCGGCAACCGGCCGCGGCGCGCGTCCTCGACCGAGACACTGGTGTCGACCAGCTGAAAGGTGAGTTTGGCGGTGCGGCCGAGAAGCGCCTTGACATGCTCGGGATTGTCGACCCCGGGAAGCTGGACGAGGATGCGATCCGATCCCTCTCGTTGGATAGTCGGTTCCTTGGTTCCGGTCTCGTCGATGCGACGCCGGATGATCTCGATCGACTGCTCGACCGCCTGGCGCCGCCGCGACTCGGTCGCAACCGTGCTGAACCGCATCGTCCCAGCCCCGTTATTGGCGATCTCGACCGTGAGGTCGGGGTCGATCTTGCGCAGGGCTTGACGCGCGTCGTCGATGCGGTCGGGCTCACGGATCGTGAAGGTAATCGCATCGCCCTCGACCTCGAGGCCAGTATAACCGATATTGGCATCGCGCAGCGCATTGCGCACATTGTCCGTCAGAGCGTTGAGCCGTTCGCGCTGCGCCGCGGCAACATCCACCTGGAGCAGAAGGTAGGATCCGCCACGGAGGTCCAGCCCGAGCGCCACTTGCCTGTGCGGAATGAAATTCGGCAGTCCTGCTAGCCAAGAGGGGCTGAACAAGTTCGGCAGGGACAGCAATACACCGAGCGCGCAGACCGCACAGATCAGGGCGATTTTCCAGCTTTCGAAATATAGCATGCCGTCGACTTCCTTGCCGGCCGATGTCCCTCCGCGAAGGGTATTGGCCCTGCTCTACTCCTTTGTCTCCGCCTTCACCCGAGTATCTTCGCGTTGTCTGGCGGCCTCGCGTGTCGCACCTGGGTCAGGCTTGGCGAGCACGGTGGTAATAGTGCTGCGCACGACCCGAACACGGACGCCGTCGGCGATGTCGACGGTCACTTCCTCGGGGTTGTCCGCCCGCGCTACCGTGCCGATGATGCCGCCCCCGGTGACAACCCGGTCGCCGCGCCGCAGCGCATCGAGCATTGTCCTTTGATCTTTTGCTTTGCGCTGCTGCGGCCGGATCAACAGAAAGTAGAAGACGACAAAAATCAGGACCAGCGGCAAGAATTGGACGAGCGCCTGGCTGTCGAGAAAGCCGGTACCCTGCGCATAGGCGGTGGAGATCAGCATCGGCATCGAGCCTCGAGGTCATGCACTGCGTCGACCGGGAAGAGCAGCGCCGCCGCCAGGTCCAAAGAACGGCGGCCGAACGACCGGAAATTGGTACGCGATGCCTGGGTAAAGAGCAATGGCTGCCTCTCCCGTCGCTAACCGGCGCGAGAATTCTCCCTCCCCGTGGCAGCCGGCAACGGTGCCAGGAATTCGCGGGGGTCGACCGCCCGATTCCCCCGGCGCAGCTCGAAATGCAGCTGCGGCTCGCCGACGTTGCCGGTCGAGCCGACGCGGGCGATGACTTGGCCGCGAGCAACCTTGTCGCCGCGCTTGACCAGTATCAGGTCGCAGTGAGCGTAGGCGGAGATCCAACCGTTCGGATGTTTAACAAGGATGAGGTTGCCGTATCCTCGCAGCTCGTTTCCGGTGTAGGCGACGACCCCGACGTCTGCCGCCTCGACGGCGGCACCTCGCGGCGCGGCAATGTTGATGCCGTCATTATGCGTGCCGTCACGTCCCGAGCCGTAACCCGTGAGTACATGACCACGTACCGGCCACTGAAAGGTGCTGCTGTTCTCTACCGTCGGCGCCGGCGCGGCAGCCGCCGCGGGAGACTCTGCGGCCGCAGCGCCATTGGGTGCCGGCGGCGCGCCACCAGGTTTTGGTTCAGGCCGTGCAGGCTCCGTCGCTGGAGGCGGGATCGCTGCCGCAGCTGGCGGCGCAGCAGCGGGGGGCGGCCTCTCCGCCGAAGCGGGGGGCAGACGATCGAGGACGGTGGCCTCGACCCGAGGGGGCGCAGCTGCGATTGGCGTTGGCGCAGGCAGCGCCGCCAACGGCACCGACGGCGGTGTGGGGCCTGGCTGACCCCCCGTAGGAATAAGCAAGGTGCTGCCAACCTCGATGCGGTAGGGCGGAAAAAGGTTATTCGCCTCGGCGAGAATGCGCATCGGCACATGATGTTCGTGGGCGATCCCGGACAATGTCTGCCCGGGGCGCACGGTGACCCGTTCCGGCTCGGCGGGAGCCACCCATACGCCGCTGATCACCGGTGCGGGCCCGTCTGGTCGCGGAGCGCAAGCTGAAACCATTAGCGCGAGGGCGGCAGCCCACGCCCCGGAGGCTCCGCCGCATCCGCCAACGCTGAATTTCTGCATGTTTCCCCCTGCACGCCCCCCGACGCGCAAGAACCTCGACATTTGGTACGCTACGCCAGAATCATGTCAAGCCTTGGCCGGCGTTTCGCCGTGGAAGCCCCGCGATCAGCGGGACGAACCGCACCAGACCAAGATCTTCGGTCGCAAACCCGTCATCTTTGCGGCGGATGCGGAGGAGCTGCTGATCGCGGTGATCCTCGCCGACGGGCGCAACCAGGATCCCGTCCGGCGCGAGCCCATCGACGAGGGCTTTCGGGACGTCCTCCGATGCCGCGGTGACGATGACCCGATCGTAGGGCGTCTGTTCCGGCCAACCTTTTGACCCGTCGCCAAACCGGCAGATGATGTTGCGCAGGCGCAGTTCGGCGAATCGGCGTTCGGCATCGCGCAGCAAATCACGGTGGCGCTCGATCGAGAACACCCGCCGGCAAAGTCGCGCGAGTATCGCGGTCTGGTACCCCGAGCCGGTGCCGATCTCGATCACCCGGTGCCGCTCGTCGACTTCCAGCTTCTCGGTCATCAGCGCCACCACATAGGGCTGGCTGACAGTTTGCCCCTGGCCGATCGGCAAGGCCACATTCTCATAGGCTCGATCCTCGAAGGGTGGGGGCACGAATTTCTCGCGCGGTGTCCTCTCGATCGCGCCGAGCACTCGCGCGTCGCCGATCCCCGCCCGGCGCAGCTCCATCAACAGCCGCAGCTTCTTTGGTATCAGCCCCGGCTCGTCGATACCCGGTTGTCCCGGGGCCACACGCACACTTTCAACCATCGGGCGCGATGACCTCCTGCCCTCCCATGTATGGCTGCAATGCCCGGGGCAGTGCCACAGTACCGTTGTGCCGCTGAAAGTTCTCCAGGATCGCGATCAACGTGCGGCCGATGGCGAGACCCGAGCCGTTGAGGGTGTGGACCGGCGCCGTCCCTCGTCCTTCGGCAGGCCGATACCGCGCCTTCATTCGCTGCGCCTGAAAGGCGCCGCAATTCGAACAGCTGGAGATCTCGCGATAGGTGCCCTGACCCGGCAGCCAGACCTCCAAATCGTATGTCTTCTGCGCTGCAAATCCCATATCGCCGGTTGACAGCAGTACCACGCGGTAGGCAAGGCCGAGCCGCTTCAGCACCTCTTCGGCGCAGGCCGTCATGCGCTCGTGTTCGGCGGCGGACTCCTCCGGCCGGGCAATCGAGACGAGTTCCACTTTCTCGAACTGGTGCTGGCGGATCATCCCCCGTGTATCCTTGCCGGCAGCACCTGCCTCCGAGCGGAAGCACGGTGTCCAAGCGGTATAGCGCAGCGGCAGCATGCCTTCGTCGAGGATCTCGCCGGCGACGAGGTTGGCCAGGGGCACCTCCGAGGTAGGGACGAGATAGCGGCCGTCGGTGGTGCGGAACAGATCCTCTTCGAGCTTGGGCAGCTGGCCGGTGCCGAACACGGCCTCCTTGCGGACCAGCAACGGCGGCGAGACCTCGAGATAGCCAAACTCGCTCGTATGGAGATCGAGCATGAACTGGCCCAGCGCCCGCTCCAGCCGGGCCAGCGACCCCCGCAGCACGACAAAGCGCGACCCGGACATCCGGCCGGCCCGGGCAAAATCCATCAGGCCGAGCCGTTCGCCGATCGCCTCGTGCGTCAACGCTGTGAAATCGAAATGTGGCTTCTCGCCGTGATAGCGCAAGACCCGATTCGCGGTCTCGTCGGCACCGTCCGGCACGTCTTCGGCCGGCAGGTTCGGCAACTCGGCCAGGATTTCGTCGATCTCCGTCCGCAGCCGGGCAGCCTCGGCAGCGGCCTCGGTTTCGGCTTCTCTGTCCATCAGGCTTTGGCGCAGCAATGGCTCAGCATCTTCGCCGCGCTGCTTGGCGGCCCCGATTTCGCGCGAAACGCGATTACGTCGGGCCTGCGCCTCCTGAGCGCGGGTCTCGGCGGCGCGCCAGTCGTGATCGAGCGCGAGTATCCCCTTCGCCCGCGGCGGCAAACCCCGCCGGATCAGCCCACGGTCCAATTCCTCCGGGTGGTCCCGGACCCATCTGAGATCGTGCATAGCGGTATCGGATATAGCGGGCCGGCTGCGGCGCGTCCATCGGCCGGCAACGTCACCCGCCAGCGGCGGGCTTAGCTTTGCCGGCGAGCTCGGCCTCCTCTTCGGCCTCGCGTCGAGCCCGCGCCTTCTCCACCATTCGGCAGGAGACGATCGAGGCCTCGAACAGGATGACCAGTGGGATGGCGAGGCTCGTCTGGCTGACGATGTCTGGGGGTGTGAGCACCGCCGCCACGACAAACATGATGACGATCGCATATCGCCGTTTCGCGGCCAGGCCGGCCGAGGTGACGAGCCCGACCCGCGCCATCAAGGTCAACAATACCGGCAGCTGGAAGGCGATGCCAAAACCCAGCAGCAGGGTCATCACCAGCGAAAGGTACTCGTTGACCTTGGCTTCGAGGAGAATGGGTAGGCCACCGTCGATCCCTGTCGGCGATTCGAAGCTGACAAAAAAGCGCCACGCAACCGGGATCACGACGAAATACGCAAGCGCCCCGCCCATCGTAAACAGCACCGGGGTGGCGAAGAGGTAGGGGTAGAACGCCCGCCGCTCGTTTTTGTAGAGGCCGGGGGCGACGAATTTCCAGATTTGGCTGGCCACGACCGGGAAGGCGAGACAGATGGCTGCCCAGAACGAGACCTTGACGTAGGTGAAGAAGGCCTCGGTCAAGCCGGTGTAGATCAGGTGCCGGCCCTCCTGTCCCTCGAAGATGACCGCGAGCGGGTGCACCAGAAAGCCGTAGATCTGCTCCTTGAACTGATAGCAGACGAGGAAGCCGGCCATGACCGCGCCGAGCGACCACATCAGCCGGTTGCGCAGCTCGATCAAGTGATCGAGGAGCGGCATCCTGCCAGCTTCGAGCTCTTCCTCGCTGTCGTCGGCCACCCTGGAACCCTACGGCCTGGGCGGATCGGGATCGGGGGCGCCGCCGCCTACGGGAGCATTTGCCGGTGGCGCGGCTTCGCTCGGTTCGGGGGCGCTGGCGCCCGCGGGTGCAAGCGCCGGGGGTGCGGCTTCGGTCGGCTCGGGGGAGGCAGGCGCATCTTGGTTGTGATCGGTTTCGGGCGCCACCGGCCCGGAAAAATTCGGCAATTCCGGCGGCTTCAGGCTTTCGGCGAGGCTTCCGGTCGGGTCGACGGCCTGGCGAAACTCCTGGTCGATGTTGATCTCGCTCGCCTTCTTGAGCTGCTCGCGCACCTCGTCGAGCTCGGCCTCGCGGACCATCTGCTCGACGCTGCTCTGGAACTCGCGCGACAAGGTGCGCGCCTTGCGCACCCAAAAGCCGGCGACGCGCAGGGCCTTGGGCAGGTCCTTTGGCCCGATGACGACGAGTGCCACGATGCCGATCAGCATCAGTTCCGACCAGCCCATGTCAAGCAACATCGGGATCGGGCCTCACAACGTCGCGGTTCGATGGCAAGCGCATCCCCAGCCGGCCGATGATGTCAGATGCGGCCAATATGGGCAACTTTAGCTCGCCGTGCCAGCCGGCCGGGGGCCACTTGATTCCCCTGCCGTCAGGGACAAAATCGATTTCGCCCCCCAAAATGCCTTGCGCAGCATGTAAAACCTCCTGCGACGTCAAGCGCTTGGGCGAGATTTTGTGGACCGGCCGACAGCGGAATTTGGTGATGCCAAAAGCGGGTCGGCAGGGGAATTGGCAGCGGAATTCGGTCGGAGGCCGCGGCACACTGATATTCGCATCATATACCCATATGATAATTGCTATAACAACATGATCGCTATATTTAGAAGCAATCCTCGCCTTTGCAAGAGGGCGCGCCGGGCGGGCGGCGCCTTGCCGCCGCGTCCGGTGCTAGACGCGGTGACGAGCCATCTGGCGCGCGAGGCCGCCATCGGCTGCGGCGAGGCCGCGGCAGAAGCGGAGGGTCGCATCGCCGGATGTCTACGACACCGTCGCCACCTTGATCGTGGCACACGCGGGACGAGGTCGCGACTTCGCTCAGCCCTTGTCGTACTCGTCGTGGCGGCGCCACCAGACGCCCGCCTCGTTGCGCCCCTTGGGCGCGCGGTCGAGCCACTGGTACATGCCCCAGAGGCCGTCCAGTCCGCGCGCATAGGTGGAATAGGTGTGGTAGACGACGCCGTCCTCGAGCGCGAACGCGCTCATGCCCGGCCTCTCGCGCGTGTACGTGGCCACGTCGGTTCCGCTCATGGCAGCGAACGCAGTGGGCCCGTCGCTACGGGGCGGCTGCCACGCCGTCCCGGGCCGGTAGTTGTATTCGTAGCCTCCCTCGCGCTGTTGCTCCTCGGTGATCGCGACGTTGAAGTCGAGGTTGAAGTCGCTACCGAGCGAGGACGCCCAGGGAAACGTCCACCCCAGCCGCCGCTTGTACGCCTGCAGCTTGGCGAGCGGCGCCCGTGACACCGCCGAAAGGGTGACGTCATGGTT
>Ga0210402_10000708_pt1 | contig 36574 bp, 25 predicted proteins | sample IncBWC7MmetaG_FD_161055 | JGI IMG/M metagenome (GOLD analysis project Ga0210402, IMG submission 161055) | Forest soil microbial communities from Barre Woods Harvard Forest LTER site, Petersham, Massachusetts, United States - Inc-BW-C-7-M | ecosystem: Environmental > Terrestrial > Soil >...
GGCTTGACAAACGCCCTCATAGAAGCGCCAATTGGCGATGCGGAACCGAACGGCTGGATTCGCGGCATTGCTGCCGCTTGGCAGCGCGACGCTCAATGGCAGCAAGGGGTCGACAGTGCGGTTGAACGGCCGCTTATCGCCGCGTGCCGCTTCACTGTCGAGACGGGGTTATAGGAATCGCTCCCGAAGGCCCCACTCGCAACGAAACGCTCTAACGGTTGCGAGTTTTACCTACCACGAGTGAATGCGGATAGCCAAGGTGCTTGGTCCGCAGTCGACCCGCAGACGACATTCGCCGTCACCAATCTGCCGAACGGAAGGCGTCATCTGCTTTGAAGTGGCGCGTGGTGTTTAGTTTACGCCGCGACGGCGACGGCTTTCCCACTTTGCTCTTGGGCGGCGACGCCGGTGGTCATACCTTCGCGTGCCGGCTTCAGCGTCTTGGCCCACCATGACATGTGGTCGAGCAGCCTGTTGGCCGCCTGCGCCAGGTGCGGAAAGTCTTCAAAGGTCTTGCCCTGCTGCATGATGCCGAGGGATTCCACCGTGCCAACGTGAACAGCATGGCTCACGGGCGCCATCTGCAGCTCAATGGCCACCAGCCGCAGCTGCTCGACGGCCCGCGCCGCCCCCGCCCCGCCGTAGCCCACGAAGCCGATCGGCTTGCGGTTGAATTCCTTGTAGGCGTAGTCGAGCGCGTTCTTCAACACCGCGCTCGGGCCGTGGTTGTACTCGGGCGTCACGATGATCAAGCCGTCGAGTGTCGCGAGCTTGCCGGCCCAGAGCCGTGCCGCCTCGTTATTGACCGGCCCGTAGGCCGGCGACCGCGGCTCGTTGAAGAACGGCAGCGGGTAATCGCGCAGGTCGATCAGCTCAAAGGCAAGGTCGGTGCGCTGCTTGGCGATCTCGTGGATCCAGTGCGCGGGCTTTTCGCCGAAGCGGCCTTCTCGGGTTGAGCCGATCACGATGCCGATGCGGGGTTGTTGCTCTCGGGTCATGGGGTACTCCTGCAATCTGGGAAGGAAAGGGTCAGAGAGGCGGATTGCTCTCGCTTTGATTGATACGAACAATATGTTCGTTAAGATATGGTAGGCTCTATCGCCGATTTCACAAGAAGGCACTTTTATGGTCGATACGAACACTGCTGTTCGCGCCCCGGAAGCGTCGAACCCCCACGAGGCTTGCAACGCGGTGGTCGAGACGCTCGCTCGTATCGGCGACAAGTGGACCGTGATGGTGGTGGCCGCCTTGTCGAAGGGACCGATCCGCTACAACGAGATCGGTCGCCGCGTCGAAGGGATATCGCAGCGCATGCTCACGCTGACCCTGAAAGGCCTGGAGCAGGACGGGTTGGTTACCCGCACGATGTATCCAACGATTCCACCCCGCGTGGACTACGAGTTGACCGAGCTCGGGCGCAAGTTGATCGCGCCGTTAAAAGCGCTCTCTGAGTGGGCGCGGGAAAACCGGCCGGCGATGCTGGCCGCACGGGAGGCGTTTCAGAGAAGGGGACAGCACGGCTCGCCACGCACGCGCTTTACCGTCCCGAAATAGGCCTCGTGCTCGCGGCGAACGATGTGAGCCCGGGTCTTCGTGGGTCCGTAGCTCGGGCAGCAAGCTATGGCCCCGCTCGGGCACTAGAAAACAGTCGGTCGCGGATGGCCGCTCCTGGCCAAACTGAGACGACGATGCATATCGACCGAGAACGACCCGTGGCGGAAATACCAACTGGTCGGCGCGGTGCTACAGCGCGGCGAGCGCCACACCGTATGCGACGGAAACTTCCTTCGAGTTCGTGACGGTTGTGCCCAAGTCGCGGACCAGCCCGTCCTTTAGCCCGTAGACCCAGCCGTGCACCGTGAGCTCTTGACCACGATCCCATGCGTCCCGCACGACCGTGGTCTGGCAGACGTTGCCTACCTGCTCGATCACATTGAGCTCGCACAGGCGGTCGATGCGCTGTGGCATGTCGGGGATCATGGCGATCCTGGCATCGTGCTTTGAATGCACGTCGTGTAGGTGATTCAACCAGTTGTCCGCAAGGCCAACGCGCTGATCCTGAAGCGCGGCGGAGACGCCGCTGCAGCCGTAGTGGCCGCAGACGATAATGTGCTCGATCTGTAGCACATCCACGGCGAACTGCATCACCGACAGACAATTGAGATCACTATGAACAATGACATTCGCGATGTTGCGATGCACGAATAGCTCGCCTGGGAGGAGACCCACGATCTCGTTGGCCGGCACGCGACTGTCCGCGCATCCAATCCAGAGATACTTGGGTCTCTGCTGCCGCGAAAGCCTGTCGAAGAAATCCGGGTCGATTCGCCGAATGCGCTCGGACCAAGCGCGGTTATTTTCGAAGAGGTGCGAAAGCGAGCGCATCGGGGAGCATGTATTTCGATGGGATTCTACCCTCCAGCCTTCGCAACCATTAATCGGGTGAAACCTTTTTTAGTGCGCATGAGGTCACTGCCGAGGAAGTCCAACGACGGCTATGGCCCGAAGGCGGACAAGCTAGGGAGGGCCTACTCGCAACCGATGGCGTACTAAACTCGGGTGTCAGGTCGACGGCAGTAGATCGTTCCGGTGGAGAAATCCATGTCGCTCCAGCGCAATCCTGTCACCTCCGAGGCGCGCAGACCATGCCGATACGCGAGCAGGATCATCGCGTGGTTGCGCGGGCCATGGCGACTCCTTTTGGCGGAGCGAAGAAGGGAGGCGACTTCGTCGCGGGTGAGGTAATCGCGGAGGCGCGGTTCGTGGGGCATGTGAACAACATACCGCGACCGCCCTCCCCTGCAAGTCCGCGCTAGGACCACGCGCGTCGATGCGCGTCACGCAACACCAAGGCGCAGCGCCCGCGTCGCGCTAAAGCCTCTTTTTACCGACCGGTTTTCAGGGGGGGACGGGGGGAGGAACTCGCAACCTTACGCCCAAAGGGTTGCGAGTGTCCGCTATGAAGCGCAACCGCTCGAGGCGCGGGAACGCCAGCACCCGTCGACCCTAAGTGGCCGTACGTTTCGCTCGTAAGCGGACTCTCGCAGTCGCCCACCTCGGTGAGCGTACCGCACCACCCCGACTGGCGCCGCCGAATTCATTGTCGCCGTCGTTCCGTTGGTGAGCCCGTCCACTTTGTACCCGCGGTTTGTTTCGGTATCTTGCGTTGCCGACTTGTCCCGACAGCTAGACGTTGCGCGGTATCGCGTTTAGGCCGTTCCACGCGGTCGCCGCGCGCCGGGATCAACGGACGCTACCATGATCGAGAGGCCTTCGCTGAAGAGCGAGCTGTTCAGCGAAACCCATACGTCGTGGCCGGTCGCGTGCCGGAAGCGGTGCTCGGTGGCGCGCGGTGACACCACGCCGTCCAGCATCCCGCGCATTTCCGCCTGCAGCGAATCAGCATGGTCCGGATGCGCCAACTTCCACAATTCAATCCCGGTGCATTCCGCGGTCGTGCGGCCGAGCAGCGCCGCCAGGGCATCGTTGGCCTGGAGAATGCGCCCCTCGGGCGACACCAGCACCATGCCGACGGCGGCGTGGGTGAACGCGCTGCGCAAGCGCGCTTCGCTTTCCTGCAAGTGGGCCACGTGGCGCTCGGCCACCTCGGATTGACGGAAACGGGCGTTGATCGTGGCCAGGAACATGGCGATGATCGGCACGGCGGCCAGCAACGCGGGCGTAACGAAGCGACCGACGTAGATATAGACCAATCCGGCGATCGCGGCGCTCGCCAGATACGCGAGGCCGATCCAGCTGTTCGCACTGAGGATCCGCCGCACATTGACGGCTTCGCCGTTCTTGAGCGCGATCAGCGATACCATCAGTAGCGTGCTGCACGCGAAGTAACCGATCGCGAACGTGAACAGCACGACGAACAGCCATGAGTTGCTCAATGCCCCTTCGATGCGCGCCGCACTCGTGGCCAGGGTGAACGCCGCCCCGCAACCGTACATCGCCATCGCCGCCATCGTCGGGCTGCCGATGCGGCTGGTCCAACGCTTCGACGTTCGAAAGGACCCGACGGCGGCCTCGGCCGCGGCCGCGATCGTCGCCGCGGCCGGCCCATAGACGAGCAGCAGCAGAAAGATGAACAGCTCGGCGCCGGCAAGCGAGGTCTTGGTGCCGGGAATACGCACTGGGAAGAGTCCGGTCAGCGCCGCGATCGCAGCGCCGCATGCAACTTGCAGCATGACGGTGCTGTCGAGCTGCGATAGATCCAGCAGGGCAAGGCCGAGTGCCGCGGCCCCGATGAGGGTGGTGGTCCACCAGTAGGCTTTCGCCTGTGGCGTGTAGTCGTCCATGCCCAGCACCGGCGCCTTCACCGTCGTCTGGGGGCCCAGCGTGGCGGGTTGGTTGCTAATCATGCTCATGGCCTAGGATTGGTTGGCGGCGGGCGTACTACGCGATGGACTCGATCGGAGCAACGCCGCTCATGGCTCACCATCCACGACGCCTTCGCTCAGCAGCAATCCCTCGCTGAGCACCAGGCCTTCGGACAGCACCAGGCCTTCGGAGAGCACCAGGCCTTCGGAGAGCACCAGGCCTTCGGAGAGCACCAGGCCTTCGGACAGCACCAGGCCCGCGCTGAGCACGATGCCTCGAGTTGATAGCCAGCCACTGCCGCCGATCAGCTGATTGGACAGCGTCTTGGACGGGATGAAGATACCGGTCTTGTTCGTCAGGGAGCTGCTGCCGGCGAGCGAATTTCCCGTCACCACGCCCGACGTGATGAGCGTCTGGTCGGCGACCGCGTCGTCGGTGAAGTACTGCACGTAGGTGTTGGAGGCGATACCGGCGCCCGACCAGTACACGGCGACGCGTTTGCGCACCACGTTGCCGACCCACGTGATGCGCGGGTCCCAGATCGGCTGATACTGTGTGAACAGCTTGCTGCCGCTGACCACTTGGTTGCCACCGACGAAGGCGATACGCGACCAGTTGAAGGTCTGGCCGTTAATCGTCGACGACTGAGCCGGCATCCACTTGTTGGTCGCCAGCATACTGTTGCCGGCGTTGAGGCTGTTCGAATCGATCTGGGCGGCGATATTGGTCTTGAGCACGCTGGCCAACACGATCGCACCGTCGATGTTGAGCATCCCCGCGCCCTGCTGCGGCAGATTGTAGTTCGACAGCGGCTGCGCCGTGTATTGTAGGATCGCCTTGATCAACGGCGGCGTGAGCCCCGGGTTGGCCTGCAGCATCAGCGCCACGGCGCCGGTCACCACCGGGGCGGCGATCGAGGTCCCGCTCATCTGCATCTGCGTTTCGGGATAGATCTCCGTGATGCCCACCGGCGCGACCAGATTGTTGTAGTAGGTGGCGGCCAGCCAGTTCCAGGTCGGAGCTCCACTATTCGCAGTGGTGGCCGCAGCGCTGACAATCCTGTTGCCCGGCGCCACCAGATCGGGCTTCAGCAGGTTGTCGGGGTGCGCCGTGCCGGCGTCGTCGAACCATACGCCGCGCGTCGGTCCGCGCGAGCTGAAGTTGGCGACGGTGTCGTCGTCGCGGGCAACGGTGTTGTGATAGTTGACCGCACCCACTGTGATCACCGACGGGTCGATGCCCGGGGCGCCGACCGTGCCATAGAGCTCCTGGCCGGCGGTCGACTGACCGAAGTTGCCGGCCGCGGCCACTACCGTGATGCCGGCGGCAGTGGCACTGCGCGCGGCCATGCACAGCGGATCCGTTTGCCAGCTCTCGGTCGAATCGGCGGCCAGGCTGGTATTCAGCACCCGGATGTTGTATTCCTTGGCGTGATAGATGACCCACTCGATGCCTTCGATGGCATCGCTGACGGTGCCATAGCCGTTATCGTCGAGCACCCTCACGTCGTAGATTTTCGCGTTCGGTGCGATGCCGGTGGTATCGGGCGTGCTGGAAGCATAGAACTTGGCGTAGCCGGCGGCGGTCGCGGCCACGTGCGTACCGTGGCCGAACGGGTCCTGCGTCGCATCGTTGTCGGCGACAATCTGCGCCTCGTAGGTGCTCAGCGCCAAGCTGCCTGGCATCAACGATCCCGTGATGTCGACGCCGATCGTCCAGTTGGCTGCGGCGCTGTTGAACATGTCGACGTTGCGCGCAACCCGCGTAACCCCGCTGCCGTCCAGAAAGGCGTCGTGCGCCTTCATCACTCCCGAATCCAGGACCGCGATGCCGACGCCGGTCCCATCCACTCCGCTGTAGCCGGTCTTGGTGCTGTTGGTGCGCACGTTGCTCGTCAACGCACCGGTGATCGATTCGAGCGTGCTGGCCGTCTGGCGGACGTCGCGGTTCGGCGACACGCTGACCACGTCCTTGCGCTGCGCCATCGCGTTGACGGTGCCCGCTTTCATCAGCACCGTCAGCGCGTGAATGCCCGAATGCTTCGCGAGCACGGAACCGCCGGTGTGGAGCACGAACGAGCGCAGATCGGTCATCTCCGGGTCGGCGGAGTTGCTGACGACGATCACTTGCAGGTAGCGCGCGCCCTTGACGTCGCGTGCCCAGTTGACCTGCTGCGTGTTGCCCGCGTCGATGCCGGCTTGCAGGTCGCGCGCTAGCTTGCTGTGCGGGTTCGGCTGCGCCGGCGCAGCAGCGTGCGCCGGATTGTCGACTACACCGAACAGGGAGATCGCGAATAGTCCGGCGGGCAGCAGGATCCTGGCGATGCACGCCGCCCAGCGCCGCACGCCGACCGGTCGCCGCGTTTGGTTTGGCGGCGCCAGATTCATCGCGGAAACCCGCTGCTGCGGATGAATACTGCGTGAGTTTGTAGTCGTCATGGTCTTGGCCTCGTCCTGTGATTCCGTGTAGGGCCATCCCGATGCAAGCTTGGTGCCAATCCGCAGCCGCCGCTTTTGTTGATTGGTTGCAAAATGTTGGGAGCGATCTGCGCGCGCAATCTTCGCGCTCCATCCAGCGACCGCATTCACCTATGCAACGCAGTACGCGCGGCAAATGACAGCGTCATTTCTGTGGATATGACGAACGAATATTCCCGCGTCGCCTGCTGCGATGTTGTCACTCCGCAACGTGTTCACGACATGCTGGCAGCCTGTCATGTTACGGCGCTTGCTTGACGCGGTGCGCCGACCCTCGCTGCGATGTTGGCACTCCGCAACGTGTGCACGACATGCTGGGAGCCTGTCATGTTACGGCGCTTGCTTGACGCGGTGCGCCGACCCTCGCTGCGATGTCGAGGGGCTTCGCCGTCGTGCGAAGTGCCGCGCCGCAACCAGGCGCGCGCAGAGCGTGAAGGACCGACCGAAAGAAGATCTTCTCGCCGCACCAAGAATGACGCCGCCGGGATATCGTCATCCGGGAACCGGCGACAGGTGCTGACTCCTTTCGAGCGAGTCCAGGCGCATCGACGGCGCGTGCGCTACCGCTTCCCGTCCGTGCGAATTCGTTGCTCGACGGCGGAGGGTATTCGAGGGCGGCGTCGTTCGCGCGTCCATCGGGGCCGATCGTCGGCGACGCACGGTCGTCACCGCCGGTCCGCACAAGGGCGCCAGTGTCCGGACTAGATCGTTAGCACCATCGAACTACCGCTCTCAGCGACTTCGCGGTATGGCTGCCGTTGGCCCGCAGGCGGCCATCGATTCCTCTGAAACGCCGCGACTCACAACCAAACGCTCAAGGGTTGCGAGTCGCGTCCGTGACCGCCAAAAGGCATCCAAGGCCGGAACAAAATCTGCAATCCGTAGGTAATCCGTAGGCGCGTCCGTCGCGGCATTTGCCATGATTGCGGCGACTTCATTCTAGGCTCAGCGCGGGGAAACGATATGAAAACGATGAAAGACGCGGCGGCGTTCCTGGTTTCAGTTATGACACTCGTGCTGCTGATGGTCAGCAGCGCACGGGCCGGCCCGTCGTGCCAGAAAATCGATGCCACCGGCGTTGGTCAGGACCAGGGTAGCGGCGTCACCACGGCACAGATCAGCGACGGCGGCCTGCTACAGGGAACGACGGCCGCTGCTTTTACGGGCATTTGCCGATCGTGCTGCGAACACGGGAGAGGAACAATGAACAACGCGAATAGATTGAGAATCCGCAGTATCTTGGCATGCGCGATCACCACCTTGCGCGGAAGCGCTGCGTCGATTTGGGGACGCGTCTGGACTTAACGGAATCGTCGGTATGCGAGCGCGCGGCGTCACCGATCACGCAGTCCTTGCTACCTCATCGTGGTGTTCACTTCCGACCGCGGCTTTTGCATCTTCGATGATCACGTCGCTTGCCTTTTCGCTCACCATGTACACCGCCGATGCAATAAAAAACCCCGGAATCTTCGGAAACACCGAGGCATCCACTACCCTCAGGCTGCGCGTGCCATGGACCCGGAAGCGGCTATCTATCACTGCGCTGGGGTCGCTTGCGGGGCCCATCTTGCACGTGCACGACGCGTGGTGGCCCCAGGCATTGTCCTTGATGAACTGGCCAACCTGCTCCACACTGCGAATATCCGCTCCCGGGAGAATCTCCTCGGCGATGACGCCCTGGCAGCGCGCGGTGATGCGGCGTACGGTTTCCACGCCCTCCGCTACCGATGCGAGATCGTCGACCGCGCCCGAGCCCTCATCGAAATAATGAAAGTTGATTTCCGGAACGTCCTGTGGATCGGCGGAGCGCAGCGTCACGCGGCCCGCGGCATTGTTGGTATGTGCTTTCAGGATGGCCCAGCTGAAGAAATCGTCTTCCCGTGCAATGGCGGCTGAATAACCCGGGAAGTAGCCCTTGAAGGATCCGAGAAGGCCAAAAATGAACAGGTCCGGTTCGGACTGGTTCGGGAATGATCGCTTCATCATCGAAATGACGGCGCCGTTGGTCGTGTAGGGCCCTCCGCCCTGCAACCATTCTTCGAACTGCGGATCGGGCGCCTCACCCGGCAACGGGGGACGCAGCTTCATCCCCTTCATGAGCGAGAAGCCGCCCTTCATTTTGGATACGACACAGACCTCGTAGCGATCCTGCAGGTTTTCGCCCACGCCCGGCAGCTCGACCTTGACGGCTATTCCGTGTCGCTCCAGCTCCTGTCGCGGGCCGATACCGGACAGCTTGAGTAGCTGCGGCGTATTGAACGCGCCCGCGCAAAGGATGACTTCTCGCGTGGCCGTTGCGGTGAGTCTCTGCGCAGGGCTGTCCGACAGGTGCCGAGGGTCTGCGCGATACAAGCGTTCGCCGGCAAGATATTCCACGCCGGTGGCACGATGGTGCTCGTCGAACATCACTCGGGTTGCCAGCGCATGCGTGCGCACCACAAGTTGCATCGGGCAGGCGTGCTGTACGCGGCGAATGTACTCGCGACTTCCGACGCGCCGGCCTTGATGTGTGGAAAGAGGCGTCATACAAATCCCTTCCCCGCTTTGCCGGACCAAGCGCCAATCGTTGGGATCGAAATCGGTCTCGAGCCGCTCGAGGACGCGAGTGAAGGGTCTGCCCAGCGCCGCAAACGACTCCCGCAGCGCGGCCACGACCAGCGTCTTCAGGAATTCATCGCGCACCATCAATATCGGATCGGCGACATTGGTCGCAAGCCAACCCCGGAAACCATGGCGGCTCTCGGTCACTGCGGGGGAGACATATTCGCAGTGCTCGAGCCGCTCGAAATAGCCCCGCATATTGTCACTGGCCCACGACGGATCGCCGGTGACCTTCGCGATATGATCCCAGTCGCTGTTGTGCGGATAGATCACGATCATCGCGCTGTGAGCGGTGCATCCGCCCAGCGTCGCGCAGCGCGGATAGAGCACGCCGTTCCGTGCGATTTGAAATTTCTCGTCGCGCTTCTGCTGCGCATCGTCCGCGTAGTGGCGCACAAAGAAGTTCCAGGCAAAGCGCTCGTCTTCCGAAGCGCGCGCATGAAACGCGGGGACCTGATAGTCATAGGTCTCCTCGTCGCCGCCGGCCTCGAGCAGCAACACCCTGAAGCCCGCGAGCGCCAGATTGGCGGCCAGGGGGCCGCCGCCGGCACCGGAGCCCACGATGACATAATCGAATGCATCGCCATCGCCGGGCGCAGCGCAATTAAGCGGCTGAGCGGCCTCCGTCGAGCCGGACGGCCTGAGGATCGACGCACACCCGCTTACGAGCGCGCTTATTGCCGAGACGAAGGCGCCACACGCCTGAATGAAACGGCGCCTGGACATGGCGGCCGAGGTGCGCCTCACAAGGTCTTGAGAAATTCGATCAGGGCACGTTTGTCCTGGTCGCTCAAACCAGGCTCCTCGCTAAAGAAGTCGGTACCGAAGTAATGCCCACGATTGACGACGTAGTCCGGGCACTTGCTGACCTCGAGCAGCGGTTCGACCAGGTTCGCGAAAACCTTTCGCGCGTCCTCGTCGCTCGCGCCGGGAGGAAGCGACTTGAGATCGCGCTTGGCGTCGACCAGAAAGCGAAGCGCTTTGCCCCTTTGCTCGAGATCGATGTTGGACAGCAAATTGACGGGCGTGCCTTTGGGAATCGGACCGATCTCGATCCCGCCTTCGCTGAAAAGCCACGGTTGGGCGTAGCTCAAGGGGCCGACAAGCTGCTCCAGGAAATCCGGCAAATACCCCTTCGGAACGCGCAGATAGGTAGTGGCAGACGTTACATCGATGGTGCCGGGCACCTCTTTGCCGGAGGCCGTCATGTACTTTCGATCGCCTTTGCGCCTTTCGGGCCAGAGCAACTGCTCGATGCCGCTGTTGAAGGACTTCATGCGGTCTGCAACGGACCCGGACCAGTAAAAGTCTCCCAATGAGTTGTTCAGGAGAAAGGGTGCCGACGACCAGAGACTGATGAGCGACGCCGGGCGAATGTATCCACGTCCACCCGCGGGCATGTCGTAGCTGCGGGGTGCGCCGGTAATCGGATGATGGACGGTTATTTTCCCCACCGAGGGCAGGCTCTTGTAGGAATGCGACGAGAAGTTGTCCCAGATGTCGCCGGCAAGCGCATTGGTCGCAAGCGACGAGCAGGCGTTGGTCTCCAGCAAGGTCACCGGCACGCGCAAATCGGTCGAGAAATAGTTGTCGGACGCAAAATCATCGGCCAACGCAATGCTGGTCATCGACTTCTTGAACCCGTCGCTCTTGGTGTAGGTCCAGTAATCGTTCCAGCATTTGAGGTAATTGCCGCCGGCGCACGACTGCTCCTGAAAGAAACGGAAAGCTTCCTCGGGCAGCTTGCTCGAGTGACATCGTGCGCAGCGCTCGGCGAACACGACCTTTCCGCGATCGAGCGCGCCCTTGTCGCTTGAAAGGTATCCACGGCCGCCGGGCGCATCCTTCAAGTAATCGGGTCGGGCCGTGGCGAGAAAAAACAGCGCCACATCGGGGGTCTGCGCCTCGGTCGCCTTCCAGTAGCTCGAGTTCTTGTTCGCGACCGCGATTTCGAAAGGCGTGAACTTCGTCCCACCGACGAACGGTCTGAAGTGCTCCAGCCATTCTTCGCTGAACAGGCCGACGTTGACGAACACGCGATTCAACGCACCGAGGGCGCCGACCGAATCCGAACCGTCTTTGAGGATCCGGGGTGTCCATACCGTACTGGGCGCCTGGTAGAACTGCGCAAGCGGGCTCCCCGGCGGAACATATTTGTTGAGATGCTCGTTGTTCAGCTCACCGCCGGCAAGCTCCTCCTTGCCCCATTTCTTCGCCAACGCCATCCGCGCGCCGAGGTTGTAGACCGCGTTCATGGTCCGCGGGTTGTTCATGTAATCGGTGGAAACAAACGAGGTATCGAGCGCGCCGGGGCGCGAGGTGTGGAACAACTGGTATGCAAAGCTCGATTCGTCCACGTCCCACACGAAGATGCGATCGACCCAGAAATATTGCGCACCCGGGTTGGAGTTGAGGTTCTCCCACTTGGGGTGTTCTGGATCGGCGGGCGGGTTGCTCGGGTTCGGCCCGACGTGACAGAAACCGCAGGACATGCCGACGCGATAAGGCTTGATGAGTTTTTTGTCGTTGTAGTAGGCTGGATCCGTGTAATAGCGTTCGGGATCCCAGCGTTTTGCCGCCGCTTCGTCGAAATCCGGATTGGGAAACAATCGCAACCCGACGACGCCGGTCGCGTAGCCGTAGTAGGAACCGACAGGCAGGTTCTTGCCTCGGGCGCCGATCCTAACGCCGGGATACTTCGCTTCGTTTTCGAAAGGATCGGGCGGACAGGCTTCGCTTCTGACGTCGAGCCACAGGCCGTAGCGGTCTTTGCGCGGTCCGTTGCCTTTGTCGAAGCACGGCTCATTCACCAGGCCGAGATACCGCCAACGGTTGTCGCGGCTGTAGTTCTTTATGCCGGGATGGTTGGAGATGGTCTTCAGAAAGTCCAGAATGCCGGCGCTTCGAACCGACAGCACATCCCACAAACGGTCGTTGCCGCCGGTCCAAACGATCCAGTTGTTGCGGCCTTTGACCGCTGCTGAAACCGCCTGATCGGGCGAGATATTCGGAATGTAAGGAGCTAACGCGGCAGCGACCTGGGGCGGACTTTTTGTCACGCCATAGTCCATGTCACGGAAATAATCCTCGTCGGCCGCGGGAAAGCTCCCGGCGTCGCGGCCAATGCACATCGCTTCGTCGAGGACCTGTCCGGAGCCATGCCCGCACATCGAGCCCAAAGGAAGGGTGCTGCAGGACAATCCCAAGACGCTCAATGCGGGAAACAGCCATGCGAAGCGCGGGTTGCCCATTGTCATCGCCCGATCCGGTAAGAAAGCCCTAAATCGCACGAACAGTTTTAATCATGTTTTTTGCAGTAGGTCAAGAGTGCGGCGGCATCGTGCCGCCGCTATTCATCACGCGTACCCTTCACGCCCTTTCTGTCGAATTTTCACTTGAGACGGCGCTCGGAAACCGGTGAAAATATGGTGGCGTCGCTGCGAGCATGGAACGAACCCGAGTCAGGGTTCTCCTTGCGCCGCGATCGGGTTCCTCGCTAAACATCGACAAGGAGAGCACCAAATGAGCGATCCCATTGTGTGTACGCCGAAATCGTTGCCCCGTGAAAAATGGGTGGACGCCGCCCGCAAGGCGGTGGAAATCAACCCGGCGAACCAACCGCCAACGGGCTTTGTTGCCCGAGGATTGGGTGGCCCTGGTTCTCAGCTCGAGCGCATCGCGGTCATGATCGCAAAGCGCTGGCACACCGCCGGCGTGCGCTTGACCGTCGGCTTTCTCGACAATCCACCGGCCGACCTTCGCGCTCGCATCATCGCTCACATGAATGCCTGGGCAAAGACAGCGAACGTCCAGTTCACCGAGACCAAGACCAATCCCCAGGTGCGCATCGCTCGCGCGTCCACTCCGCCAGAGGTCTCCGGCTACTGGTCCTATTTGGGAACGGACATTCTCAGCATTCCGGCCAACGAGCCGACCATGAACCTCGAAGCGTTCACGATGAACACGCCCGAATCCGAATTCCATCGGGTGGTCCGTCACGAAACCGGCCATACGCTGGGCTTCCCGCATGAACACATGCGGCGCGAATTGGTGGCTAAGATCGACCCAGCCAAGGCGATCGCCTTCTTCGGCTCCACTCAGGGATGGACCCCGGAGGAGGTGCGGCAGCAGGTTCTTACGCCGTTGGAGGACTCATCCCTGCTCGGGACGACCCACGCCGACGCGCATTCCATCATGTGCTATCAGATCCCCGGCAATATCACCAAGGACCACAAGCCGATCGTCGGTGGCCTCGACATCGACAACATGGACTACGCGTTCGCGAAATCCATTTATCCCAAGAGCGTGCAGTAGCGAGCTGTTGCAAAAGGCTTATGTCATTCCGAGGAGCCAGCGACGAGGCATGTGCGACTGGCACTTATTGAGAATTGCGAAGGTGCATGACGTCTGCGTCCTTGAATCGTCATTCCCGCTCATTTTGGTAACTGAGCGGGAATCCATTTGGACGGGGAAAAATGGATCTCCGCCTTCGCGGGGATGACGCAAGTTTTTCGGGGAGCTGTCATCCGTTTAGGTAACATTCACTAGGTGCGATCACAGCTTCGTCGCCGTCGCTGCGGCGATCACGCCTTCGCGCAACGACTCGAGCGATTCGACGAGCGAATCCTTCCGGCCCGTACGGGTTCCGGGATCGGCCATCGCTTGAAAGAACCGGATGTGATCGGTGACCGAGCGCAGCGCACGTGCCGACCCTCCGCGAATGGCGGCATTCGAATAGACGGTCTGCATGTCATCGAGGTCCGTCGCACTGATCTCCTGGCGGGCCATGCATGTTCCGAGCAATACGTTGCCCATTAAGGTATCGGCCCAGAAATCCGTTCCCTGCTTGGTCTGCGCGGCGATCGATCTTATTTTTTCCAGTCCGTCCTTGATCGCGTTGAGACGCTCGCGCGCGGCCTTCGAACGGGGCCGGCGCGCGCTGGAGGGCCACGCAAGGACGATCTCGGCTGCCAAGCGATTGGCCAGCGAGTAGTACGCATCGTCACTTCGGGCGGCAACACCCAAGTCATAGGCTGCGTTGTAGAAATGAGCCATCTGCTGCAAAGCCCGGTGGCGCTCTTTGGAATCTACTGCGACCATTGCTTTTCGTTTGTAGAGGCTGCCCTTCAACGACAGGCGCTCGGACGTCTCACCGAGCACCAGCAATGCGTCCAGGATCTTCTCGGCTTCCGCAAAAAGTCTCTGCGCTTCGACATGTACCTCGCGCGGCGCGTCGGCCGCCCGAGTCCCGAGCATGTCCGAGAAGAGCTCGAGAGCCAAGCGCCCGCTGAGATTGACGAGGTGCTCGAGCGATTCGACGCTGGCGTCGGACGGCGATAAGGCTCGGCTCTTTTGATAATAGGAAAGTGCCTCCTCGAACGAGCCAAGCTCGCCGAACGCGCTTCCCAGGGCCGCGCAAGTCGCCGAAGACTCCATCCACCCCTGGGCGCTGCTGGACGCGAGCGCACGGAGCTCGTCGAGGAGCCGGTCAGCGGTCGCGCCGTCCGCGGTCTTCGCGCGAAGCGCGATCACATCGACCTGCCGCCGCAACTCCACGCCGGCAACGATTCTGGACTCGGTGCGCGAGGTCGAACCCTGGGGCATGCCCAGCGAAAAGTCCGGATCGCCATAGCATTGGTAAGCGCCCCAGGTGTTGGAGCCGCCGCTGGACCGATACACCTCGTTGCGTGCCGACTGCACCGCGTCGCCAAACGGCACACCGCTCAGCATGCAGTCGTAGAACTTGGTGGCGAAGGTCGATGCCGCGCTGTCGTCGACTGCCCACCCGGCCGCCACCACGGCGCGCACGCCCATGCGAATGAACTGGGCCGCGACGTTTGCCGCCAACTCGTGATAGGGAATGGGCTTTCGCGTTGCCTCTCCCGTCATCTCCCCGAGATGACAGCAGTTGATGAACACAAGCTCGGGAACGAAGCGCATCTGCTCGATCTCGGCCGGCGTAAGGAAGATTCCCTTTGCGAGAACCATTCCCGTGATGGTCCTGGCAGGTCCGTCGCCGTCGCTTCCGTCCTTCTGCGCCAGATCATCGCCGTCATACACGGCGTACTCGAAAGCGCCATGGCCAGCCAGGTGAAGGATGCGGTAGGGGCGCGCATAGAGCGCGTTCAGCGTTGCCTCCGGCGTCGCATCGGCCTCGACCAGCTCCACCACCTCCCCATAGCCTCGATCGCGCAGGTGCTTCGCAACCGCGCGCGCCTCCGCGGCAGCGCCCGGCAACGCGGGAAAGTCCGGTGATGGGTCGGCGCTGGTCGGATCGCCAACCACCAACGCGGAGAAATCGGTCGCGTGTGCCACCTTCTCCCGGAATTCGCTCAGGGCCAATTGCCGGACCATGCCGGCCTGGACCGACAAAGGCGCCGACGCGTCGTCGTACCGGTCCTGCAAGAGTTCCCACGGATAGGCCGCGGATTCTTCGTCGAGCATGAGCGCGAGGTTGCGCCGATCGGGCGCCGCCTGCTTGAGCGCGTTGGGGACGAGAAGCTCGAACAGGGTGAAGGAGACGTTCGGATCGGTCGCGCTCGATTCTGTCGCGCGCTCGAGGAAGCTTTGCACCAGCTTTCGTTGCGTCGGCTGCAGCCACGATTCCGTCCGGGCGCGATCGACAAAGGTCTCGAACTTGAGCGCTCCGTCCTTCTGCGTCGAAATGCGCACCCGCTGCCACCAATTGCGCTCTTCCTCGAAATCTGCGCGGCGCTGTCCATCGCGGCCCTCTACCAGCAGCTCGTCGATGTCGAAGGACGCGCGTATTTCCGAGGACGTGCCCAGCCGCAACAACGCTTTCGCGGCCCGGATCGACTGATCTTCCCAGAGCTCGATGAAGTCGATCTTCTCGATGCAGGCGGTGATCGAGCGGTCCGTCGGGTTCTTGAAGTCAGCTGCGCTGGTCTGCTTCGCCTGATTCAATCCTTTGAGGCGCAGATTCGCCTGACGCGCTCCGCGCAGCATGGCCTGCAGCGAGTCGGCGACGCTCAGGCCCGCTTCACCGGAACCGACGAGGAGACTTGTAAGCGAAATGTTCAAACATAAATCGTCGGCGATGACGGCCGCCGCGCCCTTGTGTCGCGCACGCTCCTCTTCGACGCGAGCAAGCGCATAAGTCGTGGCCGCATTGGCGAAGGTGCTCGCCAGCGCCCCGGGGGAGAGATCTCCTACCGTGCCCAGGCCGATGACGATTGCCCCCGGGTGCGCTCCCCGCTCGCACAGCTCCTGACCGTTCAGGAAAAGCTTGACGGTGTCGAGCTCGCCCGGATAAAGACGCAGGCGCTGCGCCTCGCGCAATCTTCCGCCGAGCTGACGATCCATGTACGACTCGGCGCTTACGATGGTGTCACCCTGGTAGTGACCGATCACCACCGGCGTCTGTGCGCCGGAGAGATTGCCGTGGACCACGCGGATCTTCACCTTGCGATCGGGCTCCTTGGCGCTGAGATCGCGGCGGCTGGAGCCCATGGCCGAGCTCAGAATATCCTGCTCGTCAGGAAACATGGTCGGCAGCTCCGCGCGCAGAACGAAGGTCCCGCCAGCCACACCGCGGCGAACAGGAGGCGCCGTGGACAACTTGGTGGTCACGCCCAGCGTGAGCAAATCGAGCAGCGCCGGAAAAGTTTCGGGAACGTCCGCAAGGTCGCCGTGCACGGCATCGATGTAGTACGTCCGGGCATTGAGCTCCGGAGGAATGCCGGTCGTCCACGGCACGCGTCCGTCGCCTTCGGCGCTCCCGAGCACGACAACGCGCTGCCCGGCTGGCGCGCCGGGATCGACCGTGATGTCGACGGCGGTTGCGTCCGCGCAGCCCGCGACGTAGATCATCCGATCGGGATCGATAGGGCTGGTACGGATGAGGTCGCGAACCCTTCGCCCTTCGGCCAGTTGATCGGCGTCGGGCAGAAGCCATGCAAAACCGGCCGACTGGGAAGTGGCGACTTGGCTTTTGCCGATGCCCCGCTGTCCGGCAAGATCCTGTATCTGGAGCGCTTGCCAGCTGTCCGGCTCATAGGCGTCGAGCGTGCCTTTATAGGGAAGGAGCTGCAGCACGCCGAAGAAGCGGGTGATGTAATTCAAGAGATCGCCGTAAGCGTGCTTGAAATCGAGCAAGGCCAATTTCTTGACCAGCGCATCGCGCCCGATGAGCATGCTGGTAATCGCATGCGATCCGCCATTGGGTGTACCGAGCATGATGAATCGCGCGCCGGGGTTCGCACACATTCGCTTCCACAGCTTCTGACCGTCCGCGTCGGCCAGCATCGCCCGGACCACCAGCCCGCCCATCGAGTGCGCGATGATTCGTACCGGCTGATCCTGTGCGTCTGCCTTCTCGAGTGCCTGGGTAAGCACGGCACTCAACCGCGCTGCGGAGTCGGTAATCGTCTTTCGCCAGTCGTACGGAAATGGAATCACTTCGTGGCTCAGGCTCAGATAGCGCAGCAGGCGTTGATACGAATTGGCAACCAGACCATACGGCTCGATGTTCGCGGCCGACATGTCCAGGTCGGCCAAGCCGCCGCCGGCCAGCGCCAGATAGTTCATCCACACCGCGTTGTTGCCGGCCTTGAGGGTGCTGCCCATGATCCCCGGGAGCACGATGACGACCGGCTGCGGCGCCACGGATCGCTTGCGATAATCGTCCGGTGTGATTTCGGACGGTTTTTTTTCGAGCGGATGGAAGACGTCCGCATCCGGATGCACCAGCGCAGCCACAACCCGGCTCGCTGTATCGGGATTGCGGAAGTAATGAAAATGATCGACGCTGCCGCCGGTGTCGATCCAATAGCGAATGACCCCCGTCCTCTCGGCCCCACCGAACATCGACGGCGTATTGACCACGAGGTCGTTGTCTTCCCGGTAGTAAAGATCGGTGACCAGCGCCTTGAGGCTACTCCACGCGGTGTCTCCGGCAAGATCGCCGCCGACCACATGCAGATCGGCGGTGGTCGCCTGCCCGGGGCGATTGAGCACGCGAACCAGCGGCGATGTCGGCATCTGCGCTTCGAGTCCGGGCAGCTCCTGCGGATCCGTGCGCTTTTTGACGACGGCCAGCAACAACGCGGAGGTCGCGTCGTAAACCGGATTTAACTTGAAGCCGGGAATCTGCTCGAGCATATTGACGATGATCGAGAAGTAGCGATCGAGACGCCCGTCGGCAAGCGTCGTGCCGCGCGCCGGGCACGCGACCCGCACGAAGCGCTCGATTTGAAACGCCTTGTCGGCAAGCAACTTGCGCAGCGCCGTAAGCGCATCGAGATCCCGCTTCCGCTCCGGCGCGCTGAATAGCTCGAAATCACCGTCATCGAAGGGCGAGCGGCTCTGGAGCATCGCCCGGCACAGGATTTCGCCGACCAGGCCGCCGCGCGAGTGCGACACCAGGTGCAGACGCGCCGAATCTGGAAGCTTGCCTGCCAGTTCAAGCGCGTTCTCGAGGGGACTCTGCGTCAGCGTGCGATGCTGGAAGGCTAGGACCTGCCCGTCGTAGGCCTTGTCGAGATCGGCATAGCGGGCGCTGGAAGCGCCTTCCCAGAGGCCCCCGAAGCTGCCGCCGGTTGTCGACCCGGTGCCGTGGATGAAAACCAGAATGGGCTTGGTCGCGTCGAGCTGGCCGACCGGCTTCAGATCCATCGCGCCCGAACTCGCGCAAGCATAGAGTCCCGGGCCAGGCTTGAGCGCTCCTTCGACCTTGCTGCTGACGATGTCGGCGATATCGCCCGCCAGATCGATCCCGAAGACCTTGAGTCCTTTGATCACCCAGGGCCCGACGCCGCGTCGCGCGCTACCCAAGGGCAGCACGGAGGGCAGTGCATAGCCCTCGGCCGCAACACCACGAATTGCGACACCGGGAAAGTCGGCTTGCAGCGTGTCGGCGCGCTGCCACAGCCGGACGCCGCCTTCGAGCTCGAGCTCGACGATGTCGTCGTCGGCGACGTCGAGTCGATGGGCGGCCGTTGCTGCCCTCGCGACTTGGATCTGTGCGCTGTACTTGGGTGTTACCTGCCCGGGGAAGGATTTCGCGACATCACTGAGGCTCGGCGTGAGATCGAGACGACCATGGATGATGATGTTTGTCATGAAGCGACCCCGCCAGCGCTTGTGTCCGAACTACCCGTTCAAACTTGCATGATGTCGCGCACCTGGCGCCCGGGCTAGACCAAAGCCTTGAGCTGCTCTGCCGGCAGACGCAGCAATTTGTGCCCTCGCAAGCGCACCTGCCCCACCAGATCATCGGTGCCTCCCGGTCCGTCGCCGTCGCCGGTGTCCCACAGCGCGATAAGGGTCAGCTCCTTGCAGTGAAGCGCCAGTGCGTTGTAAAGCATCCATAGATTGGTGCGCTGCCATATTCCGTAGCCCTGCTTGCCGCGCAGCCATTTCGGCAGTTCCTCGGTCTCCATCAGAACGCGTGGCGCAAGCCGGTTGCAGAGCTTGAAATAACGCTCGACCCAGTCCGGGCCCGCATGTTGAACGGAAGTCACGCAGAAACGTTCGCGCGGCAGCGCGAGATAGAGCCGCGTGGGGATGCCGAGCTCGGCGCAGACTTCGTGGAAGAGGATATCTCCTCCACATGCGCCACCGCAGACACCGATGACTTTTCCATCGGTCAGCGCTTGCTCCGCGACAATCGCGTTGCGTAGCATTTCCCGGGCTTTATCTTCCGCGCCCTTGGTTGGAGGAAAGCGCGGCTCGGCGCGTCCAGGCTCGTCGACCATGTGGCCGGTGAAAAGCAGGACGCGCACAGGCGGCTCGTTACGCTGCGCGAGCGCCGGCTGCATCGCGCTCAACTCCGCAAGCGTCGCAAGGGCCGCAGCCGCGAACTCCTTGCGCACCTCGAGCTGCCGGAAAATGTCGAGGCGATCGTAAACCGAGCTCAACACCGATGCCGGCTGATCGGTCAGCGCGTCCCGGTAGCGCTGGGCAACCGCCTTGGGACGGGCGCTGATCAGGAGTGCAAGGTCCGCTTCGAAGACTTCCAGCCAAACCGGGTCGTCGCTTTCGGACGCCGATCGCGGCTGCAGCGACTCGCGTCCCGACTTGAGCGAGAGCTGTATGGCGCTGGCGAGTTGCTCGAACTGCGCCACGTTTGCGCTGAGCTCCCGCACAGCATCATCGTCGCTGTCGAACTGATCCTTCCATACGTCGGGCATAGCCTGCGCCAGCTCATTTCGGATGCTAAGCAGTGACAAGGCGCTCAATCCCGGATAGACGTGGTTCAAGTCCTGGCTGAAAGCATCCATATACCACTGCAGCGCCTCTTTGAGCCCCGGTGCGCACAGCGCAGTCCTGCGCGCTTCCTCTCCCGATTTGTCGCCAAGGCTTTCGCGCCATCGCGTCTTGATGTTGTGCCCTTGCAGCGCGAACGCCTGGGCCCGCTCGCGCTGGTCAGCTTGCGATGAGGCGAGCACGCGCTGGATGGCGAGTCCTGACCGGGTGACATCGCCGAGCCGCTGATAAATACTCGCCAAGCGGTGATCGGCCTCGATGTCATCCGGCCGTAGCTCCCTCAGCCATTCGAATGTCTCACGGGCACCCGCATTCGATTTGAGACTGAACTGCGCGCGCCCCACGACCCGCAGTCCTTCGCTGGCCCAATCGAAGCTGCGCGCCTCATGCGCGAGCAGCCGCAGATCGCCGCGCTCGCCGGCCTCCCACGCGCGTTGAACTTCTTCCCGAAAGTCGCCGGGCACGACGCGCAACGCCGTCGCGTCCGGCGCCTTGAGGTTGGGCAGGACCTGATAGACGGGACTGTCGACCCGCGAGGAATCGAGCGTGGCCTTGAGCGCACGCGCCAATGCCGCGACGCTCGACGCGGGGTCGTTCTGATCGTACGCCAGATAGCGATCGGTGCGCAGATCGAACGGATATTCGTCGACGTTCGCGCGCAGCAGAAAAGTCGCATTCGGCCGCATGCCGTGCCGAATGCCGAGCTCGTAGAACACATTGGCGTTGTGAATCGAGATGTCGGCGATGACCAGATCGGCACACACCAGAAGCCGAAACATGTCTTCCCGGATGTTGCCCTGCTCCACGATTTCCGTGGTGGTGTTGCCGCTGACGCCGATTTGAGCGAGCGCAGGCTGGATGAGCTTTTCGTCGACCGCGTCGAAATTGACCCCTGCCTTGGCGCCGAATGGCCGGATGATGAATGCGCGAGTCATGGGGTCGCTACTTGCCTGCCTTTTCGTCGCATGCTAGCGTGCATCCTGACTTGTTTACGACAGAGCGCTTACTTTACCCGCGTGATGGCGAGTGCGCTACTCGACGGAGTCTAGTGTCCGGCCGGGCGATCCCGCTCTCCGGTGCCGCGTGGCATAAACCATGAACGGCATATTCATCAGTTACCGGCGCGACGACGCGCCCGGTTATGCGGGTCGGCTCTACGATCGGCTCGCCGCTCACTTTGGTGCCGACCACGTCTTTATGGACGTCCAGGGGATCGAGCCTGGTGTCGACTTTGTCGATGCCATCGAGCGCGCGCTCGGCTCGTGCGAAATCCTGATCGTGCTCATCGGCAAGGACTGGCTCGCTGCCGACAACGCAGGGCGGCGGCGCCTCGACGATCCCAACGATTTCGTGCGCGTCGAGACCGCGACGGCGCTCGCCCGGGGTATTCGCGTGGTGCCGGTGCTCGTGGAAGGCGTCGAGATGCCGCGCGGCGACAGCTTGCCGACTGAGCTACTGCCGCTAGTGCGCCGTCAGGCGGTCGAGCTCAGCCACAAACAATGGGATGCGACCAGCGCCGATTTGATCCGCACCCTCGAGAAAATCCTCGATCGTGACAAGCCGCAAGCCGCCGCTGCGCAACCTGTCGAGCGCGCACTCGCTGGCGCCCGACCGGCCGAAGCGATGCCGCGCCCCGAGCCGCCGCAGCCGGTCGCGGAGCGGCGCCGTGCAGGACTGTACTGGGGATTGGGCGCACTACTCCTGCTGATCGCCGCGAGCGTCGTTTATCTGACCCATCCTTGGCGCCGAGACGTCAAACCTGCTCCCGTCATCGCCCACGATGCCGCGAATGCAGCGCCGACTATCAGCATGCAGGGGCGCGGCGCCGAGCCCGTGGTGGCGCAGGCCACCCCCCCGGTTGAAAAGTCCAGCCCGCCCCCCACCACGCCAGCCATTGCTCCGCCGGAGCACAAGCCCGAAGTGGTCGCGGCGCCGCCGAAGATCCTCCGTTTTGAAGCGCGCCTGGTCGAGGACAAGGTGCAGCTTTGCTACGGTGTGGAAAATGCAGCGAGCGCGACGATCACACCGGAACCCGGCGCGGTGAAACCGCTGGCGCAGGACTGCGTGCTTGTCGCCGGTGGCATCCGCAAGACCTATACCTTGAGCGCCCGCAGCGCCACCGGAGTCGTGGCGACCCGCGCGATCAGCGTCGAGGCCGCGAAACCGCCGTCGGCCCAGCTCATCGCCGTCCCTGACGAGATCGGCAAGTCGCGGCGCGATGCGACCGCCGAATTGGAAAGGGCCGGCTTCAAGGTGCAAGTGGTCGAGAGCAAACCGGAAGCGAAGGCGTCGGGTCCGGTGGACTCGGTGGTGGCACAGTCGCCCAAAGGCGGCGAGCAACTGACGGCGGGCGAGCGAGTGACCCTGGAGATCATGCCCGCGCCCGCGGCGGTCGGCGCGGTACCGACCGGCCTCCCGCACGTGGGCGACAATTGGCAGTACAACTTCAAGAGCATGTGGAAGAATGTCGAGCCGCGCACCTACGCCCATCAGGTCACTGCCGTGTCGGATCGCGAGGTGCGGGAGACGATGAGCTTTGTCGCCAACGGCAGCAAAGTCTCCGACAGCAAGTCTTTCGGCGGCGAGGGCCGTTTTATCGAATGGCGCGGCCAGGGCTATTACTTCGTCGAGTTCAACCCCTTCCTTCAGGCGTTCGGCGCATTGCAGCCCGGCACCACGTGGAAGTCGCTGGCGACGCCGATCGAAGACCCGTTCCTTTCCGCCTGGTACAGCCAGGGCCGCGCCATCGGATGGGAGTCGGTTTCCGTGCCGGCGGGCACTTTCAAGGCACTGCGCGTCGAACTCAACAGCAACCGCAACGCCAGCGCCAACTCAGCGGCACAGTCGGCGCCGGCGCGCATCCGCTACGTCATCTGGTACGCCCCCGACATCAAACGCACCGTCAAGCACGTGCGCACCGTGCTCACAACGGACGGCACGAGGCTCGCCGAAGACACCTACGAGCTGGCGAAGTACGCGGTCCAGTAAGCTAGGGACTCCTTCTCACAGATTACAGACTGAATGGTTGAACTATGAACATCTCCGCCTATGCCCTCGCCACTGCGCGTCCCTATCTGTCCGGACTGGAAGATCTTCGATCGGACAATCCTGCGGAGGCGAGGCTTTTGCGAATGCCGGCGTTGAACTTCGAGGCGCTTTGGCTGCATTACAGCGGGACCGCCGACGAGGACAAGATCATTCCGCTGCGCAGTTTCCACGACTTCACCGCATTCGAGCCCGTGCCCCTACGCGATGGCGATGGATAAATTGCGCAAGGCTGCCGGCAGGGTCGCTGACCAGCAAGACGAGATGGGGGCGTAAGTCTTGTAGCTTAAGGCGATCCGGCGCGCGTCCTGACAAACGCGGAGTCGACGCTCCAGTGACCGTCGAAGCGGACCAGTCGCGCGATCGCCAGCGCCGGAGGCGAGACGTCTCGCACGACCGCGATGGCGCAAGCCTCCTCGATGTCGCCGGCCTCCACGGTACCCTGCGATGGCACCTGCGCGCCGGGATGGTCCCAATGGCGAAGCGATACGTATGCCGCGTCGCCGTCCGCCGGCAGTGTCAGCCGTACGCGCTCGGACACCGCTATCTCCTCTCCGCAGCGATCGATCGCATAGCCCGGATCGACGATGATGCAATCGCCGTCCGCACCGGCGGTCGCGTCGACGCGCACCTCGAGGCCGGACACGATTCCGAATCCGTGCAGGTTGCGGTTGTGGCGCCGATGCTTTTCGATGTGGTAATCCTGCTCGGATTGAAGCGTCGCTGCGTCGAGGATCCGTCCGACGAAGAAGCTTGGCCGCTTCAGGGGTTCGCGCTCGATCTCGCAAGCATGCGCAATTGCCGTCACGTCCGCGACGGCGCTCAGCACCGCCTTTCGCCGGCTCTCGGAATAGCCACCCGATCGAAAGAGCAAGCCCTCGGCGACCCACGCGAAGAGCTCGATCAGCGTGATGCCCGGATCCGTGCCGTTGAAACGCGTCCAGCCCGGTTGCGTTCGCTCGATGATCGGCTCGATGGCTGCGACCAGAGCCCGTGCCGTCTCGAGGTCGATGGTCGAGGTTGAAACGCCGGATATCGGCTTGACCCCCGCGTCGGATTCTTCGAGATAGACGCCCGGTGCGAGGTATTCCGGCATTTCAGCTCGTTGTGGTCGGCGAGTGGATTCAGGCAGTTACGGCTCGAACCTCAGGCGCGTCACGAAAAAAGTGGCGTACATTGCAGAACTTGTTTCTAATAGCGGTCCTGCCCGTCTCAAAACGCTCCCCATCCATTGGGAGTTTGCCATGCCCAGAGCATTCTGTCCGCGGCTCTCTGAAGCCCAGCATCTGCTGCCGCTCCTTCGGGGCCACCTCATTGCGGCTGCTTCCCGTTATCCGCTGCCGGCCGGGTTGGCGCTGGACCTGCTGCCTATTGCCGAAGATGGATTGTTTGGCTATGAACTCGTACCGAATCGTAAAACGCACACCTACGTAACCATGGGTTGCAATGCGCAGGGCGAGCCTGTATTGCGCAAGACTTCGTATGGCGTCGGCGCCCAGAGCGCATTGCACCTGGTGGGCGCGAATGGTCAGATCCTTTCGCGAAAGGAGCGCTCATCCCGCTATTGCGCCCGGCAGCGTGACTCTCTCTTTTCCGACTGGCCCGCTGCAGCCGACTCGGCGTGGGCGCACTATCTGTTCCAGTTCCCGAAGAGGCCCCGGCAACCCATTGCCGTGCGCGAGCACGTGCATCGGTGTCTCGATGTGGCCCTATCGATCGCGCACTCCTATCTCGCACAGTGGAACCCCTTTATTCATTTTTGCGGGCTGCCCAATGAAGCGCAGCTAGGGTTTGCGCTAAAGGATGCCAATGACGGACATGGGGAGTTGGTTTTTCAGAGGCCGGACATCTGGATGCTGCGTTGGAAGGCACCCCGGCAGGCTGTATACGAATCGTGGTCAGTGGCGCTGCCTGATCCGGATGCAGTCACAGATGCTGCGCATCGCAACCGCGCATCGTAGTTCTACGTTTGCGATTCATTCCCGCTAGCGAGAAATCCTGCGCGACCCGCTTTAGTGAGCTCTAGTCCTTGAAGCCCTCGAAGTCGATCAGCAGCGTGATTTCGTCCCCGACGCTGGGGATTCCCGTTTTCATCCCGAAGTCGGAACGCTTGAACTTGCCGGTGGCATCACCGCCGCATTTTTCCTTGTTGTTGCCGCTCGCCGGGTTGCACTTGAAGCGCACGATCGTCAGCGGCAGCGGCTTGGTCACGCCGAGCAGCGTCAGGTCGCCGTCGATCGAGCTCGGATTGTCGCCGCTGAAGTTGATCTTCGTCGCCTTGTAGGTTATCTGCGGAAACTCCGCGACATTGAAAAAGTCGGCAGTGCGCAGATGATCATCGCGCGAGCGCGGCCGGGAACCCTTGTCGCCGTCGCCCGTCGAGACCGTAGCGGTCGGGATCGCGATGTCCAGGGAGCCCGTCTTCGCGGCCCGGTCGAGCGTGACCTTGCCCGTCGTCTTCTCGAAGCGGCCGTGGACCGTCGACAGCCCGAGATGATCGACGGTGAAGTTAGGAAACGTATGGTACGGGTCGAGCGTATAGGATTCGGGCGCCGCGACGGCGGCGACCGGCAGGACGGCGAGCAACAGGATGGCAAGGCGTTTCGACATCGGATTCTCCTTCGACTTGAACGTCAGCTAAACGAGCCGCGCGCGGCGTACCACGCGGCGGCGATGGGAAAAGCGGCGGCGACCAGCGAATAGAACGCGAGCAGCGCGGCGCGGACGATCGACGGCAGCCGCTCGCCCACGGGTAGCATAGCAGCCAGCGGGACCAGCAGCAGGAGCGGCAGCGCATTCCAAGGGAGCTGGGCCAGCATCAGGCTGCCGGCGGCGAACAGGCTCGTGAGGATCGCGATCGACAACGCACCGGTGAACCGCGCGGCGATATTGCGCGAAAAGATGACCTGCACGAGAAGCAATGCGCCCGCTCCGGCCGCAACCGCGACGCCCGCAAGCAGGAAGCCGATCGACGCCGACAGGACGGCCGCGACACCGGTTGCAAAGCCGAGACCCAGGCCCGCGGCGCCGGTGCGCAATCCGTCGTCGCGCAACGCGAGCAAGAGCGCCGTGAGCAAAGAGCCGAACACCGCGATGCCTGCAGCAGCGACATAGAGCGCGGAGCCCTCCTGCTGCCGCAGGACCGACGCAAACGCCCAAATCGAAACCAGGCCGGCGGCCAGCACGAACACCGTGGCGATGGCGCGCGACGGCCGCGGCATAAGATCCGCCGCGATGCCGATGACCGGGACGATGAGGCCCACGAGCAGAATCTTGCGCGACGCCGTGAGCGGCGAGAATTGAAACCCGGTCGTCAGCGCGATCGTCGTCGCATAGCCGCCGACGATCGCAAGCCACGCCAACCGGGTGCGTGCAAGCAAGGTCGCGATGACGAGTGCAACGACGAGCGGCGCGACGCCGCCTTGAATCGCGGGGTTGTTGAGCAATTCCATGTCGGTTTTCTTTGTGTTGCGGGTACGACACGGCGAGCGCGGCACGATGTCGCGCGTCCCTCCCCGGTGTCACAGGATACTTGTGCCCGCTGCCCGTCGGTCGGTAAACAGCTACGCGGGGTAGTGCATTCCCGGCAAGCTCGTCTCCCTCCGGCGACGGAGCAGATTGTACCCGAGACCCCGGCGGTAATGGCGACCCCTCGACGGCGCAGCCGTCCGGGCGTTGCATTTGAAATATTTGGAGAACTTTTTTGGTACGGTCAGTCACTAAACTGTTGGAATGGAGAATCGAATGGACATCGTGAATTGGAAGTCCTGGCTGCTCGGAATGGCGCTCTGCATGAGTGGCACGGCGCTCGCTCAGACCCCGAACACGAGCCCGCGTGCGGGGCCGGCGGTAGCGCCTAGGTCGGCGCCTTATGATTGCTTCGGCATGGATGGGGTCGCTCTGCGCAGCTGCATGGATTTGAACGCGGCCGCGGCCTATGCAGGCAATAACACGACCAGCGCGTCGCACGATTGCGGCGGCATGACGGGCGACGCGCTTGCGACCTGCCGCGAGCTGAATGGCGAAATCCTGGCGCCGCCGGTGAATTCGTACAACCCGGGTGGTTGGTACGGGACTTATGGAGCGCCAGGGTATGTGCCGCCCGGCAACAACCCGCCGCCCGCGGGCAACCCTAATCCGGCGAGCGGCAGCGGTTCGAGCAGCGGGTCGAACCCGACCGGTCTCAGCCCAGGGAGCGGTATCACGGGGTCGAGCAGCGGCTCGGACCCCACGGGACTGAGCGGGGGAAGTGGCAAGTCGCCATCCAGCAACACCACCGCGCAACGCACGAGTTCCAATACAAACTCCTCGGCCCGTGGCAAGTCCGGGATGTAATTCCTACGGGTGAAGATAGAAACAAGCGCAAGAATTCAAGCGAAGCATTTGAATTTGCATTAGACATTGCCAGCATCCGCCTGAAAAAAGCGCGCGCATCTTGCGCGCTTTTTTGCGGCGCGCGCGGGGGCCGATACAGGCATTCGAGAACGTCGACATGCGCGTTCGCTTGCGCGACAGCGTGCGAACCCTTCCGCCTCAAAGCTTCAGTGGTTTCCAATAACCGGTGAGCTCGAGATAGCCGCGGCCGACCTCCTGACCGGCTCGAATCGCGCGGACTGCGCCTTCCCAGTAGATGGTGCCGGTGTTCGCGCGCGAATCCAGCTCCTGGTCGTCCATCAGCGGTTCCAGCGCGTACTCGGCGTTGCCGACGTCGACCAGCATGGCAACCGGATACTCGACACCCGTTCGCGGCGAGCGCCAACGCCGGCGTTCGGTAAAGCGGATTTCATTCGGCGCAAAGGATCTCGCTGTTCCCTTGGATTCGCGAAGAGTCCCTCCTGCCCAAAGCGCCGACCCTGAATGGTCGCGCATGCGGAACGCCATGAGCGCGCCGCCATCGTTCAGGTTGATGCCGATCCAGTCCCACCCGCTCGCGTCGGCGGCCATCGCTTCGCTCGACCACTCGTGATCGAGCCAGGCAACGCCGGTGACAGCCGCGCCCTTACCGTCGATGGCAACATTGCCCGACACTGCGAGCTGCGGCTGGCTGTAGTAATAGCTCGCGCTGGCGAGGTTTTGGTCCTTGCGGGAGAATCCTTCTTCGCCTTCCGGCATGACGGCCTGGGTGGATGAAAAGTCCAGATCAAACTGGAAATCGCGCGCCGCGATCTTTGCGACGTAGTGCCCCTCGACAAGCTTGAGCGACCAATCGCCGATCCATACATCCGTCCTTTCCTCCCGAGCCTCGGCGAGTCCAAAACCCGCGCGCGCTGCGCGCTGATCATGACGGAGCTTGCCAAAGCGCGCGTCGGCGATCGCGGCATGCGCAAACAGCAGCTGGCGCGGCGCAAATGCGCTGGGGTTTTCTTCCGCCACACGCGGGCGATTGCGGAAAAAAGTGACCTGGATGCCGATGCGGTTGCCGCGTGCGTCCTGAACCCATCCGGTGATGTACCACCATTCGCTGCGAAACGCGGGGTGGGCGCCTGCGTCTTTCGGGAATTTGAGCGCATGACCGGGTACCACACGTGGGTATTCATCCGCCGCAGCGACGCCGCTCGCCAGAAGCAGGACGGAGCTCGCGAGAAACCTCCGTCTCCTCACGCTTTCCCTCTTCCTCGCCGTTCTGAGATCACCAATCCTCCTTTACCGCCAGCACCGCCCGCGTGCTCATCGCCTGGCGGCCGCTGGCGAGTGCCGTGATCGTCGAAAGCGCGAGCACGATGAGCGCGGAGCCGGCCAGCGGCGCCCACGGCACGGACACTTCCATCCCCCAATGGAACGATTGACGGTTCACTACATGAACGAGGATCAGGCTGATCAACCATCCAAGGCCGAATCCCGCGACAAGGCCGATGCCCGTGACGGTCATGCCCTCGGTGGCAAGCATGGAGCCGATCTGTCGCCGCGTCATGCCGATGTGGCGCAGCATGCCGAACTCGCTTCGGCGCGACAGGACGAGCGCGCCGATCGACGACGACAGCCCGAACAGGCCGATAACGACCGCGGCAAGCTCGAGGGCATAGGTGACGGCGAACGTGCGGTCGAACGCCTTGAGCGAGAACTCGCGGATTTCTCCCGGTGCTGCAATCTCGAGCCGGGCACCGCCAGGGATTTCGCGCTCGATCGCGCCGCTCACCTGTTCCACTCCGGTGCCCGGAGCCAGCCAGAGCGCGGCGTTGGTGGCGCCGCGATCGCCGGTCAGCGCGATGTAGCGCTCGCGCTCGATCGCGATGGCTCCCTGTGGCCGAGCGTAGTCGCGCCACACGCCCGCGACGGTAAAAGCGGTCGACTTTCCCCCGATGGGAATTTCGACAATGCTGCCGAGTGCAAAACCGTAGAGATCGACCATTGCCTCATTGACCCACACCGGAGGCGGGGCGCCGGCAGCCGGCGTTATTTGCGCGCTCACCAGCTGAAGCTGCCGCGTCAGATTCGTCGCGTCGACCGTCCGCGCGAGCAGCACGACGCGCGGCCTCGAGGGATCGAGCAGCAGCTGTTGTTCACGAAGGAACTCGGCGCGACGCACGCCGGGAAGCGCGGCGAGACGCGCTTGGTCGTCGACCGTCATGTATGCGGTATCGCCGGCTGCGCTGGCTCGCACGTAGACATCGGCCGGAAGGATGCGCTCGAGCCACGCATCAAGCGAATTCCGGAACGAGGCAACCATGATCGCCATGGATACCATCAGGCTCACGCTGGCGACGATGGTGGCGAGGCTCACCGCGACCTGTCCCGGCGCGCCGCGCAGCTGCAATAGCGCCAGCCGCGATGGCGCTCCGCGCGGCATGGGCAGCAGCGAGAGCAGCAGCACCGCGACCCTGGGCATCAGCATCAGCGTGCCGATAAGGAGCAGCGCGATGGCGAGGTAACCGAACAAGGGCAGTCCGGCGATCGGCGGGGCCAGCGAAGCGATCGCCCCAGCACCGATGGTCGCGAGGCCGGGCCACGATGGGCGCAGGCGTGCGAACGCGCGCTCATCGTCGCCAGCCTTGAGCGCCAATGCGGGGGACGCGCGCGCGGCCTCGAGCGCGGGAGCAAGGCTCCCCAGCATTGCGATGACGACGCCAAGGCAGAAGAAGAGGGTCAGCGCCAGAGGAGCGGGCGAGAGCGTCGGAGCGAGGCCGCGAAAGTATCCCGCGCCGAAATCGGCACCGATGATCCGGAGCGCAGCGTGCGCCAGAACGAACCCGGCGGCCAATCCGAGCGCGCTGCCGGCGATACCGACCAACGCACCCTCTGCCACCAGCCATATCACGAGCTGTCGCCGCGTCACACCGAGCACGCGCAAGAGCGCCAATTGCGCGCGCCGGCGCACTACCGCCAACGCCTGGGTCGAGAAAACAAGCAGGCCGCCGGTGAAAAGCGCCACCAGCGCAAGGATGTTCAAATTGACACGGTAGGATCGGGACAGACTCTCGCCGGCCTTCATGCTGGCCTCAGGACGCTGGACCGCGAGGCCCGCAGGGAGCTCCGACTGCAACCGTTCGCGCAAAACGTCGACATCGACTCCGGGCTTCACGCGAAGGTCGACGCGAGTGATTCTGCCGAGGCGATCGAAGCTCGCTTGGGCAGCCGCGATATCCATCACCGCAAATCGCTGGTGCGCGTCGGCCGCCAACAACCCGGCGACATGCAGTGTTGCAGCGCGAAGCGCGACCTGAAAGCTCAAGCTGCCGCCGACTTCGACCCCAAGTGCGCTTGCTGCGGCGGGACTCAAGAAAAGCGTGTCGGAGCGCAGGTGATCCAGGCGGTCGGCAGAGTCCGCGACCAGGCTGGGCTCCACGGCGCCTGCACGGAATACGTCGATACCGATGATCTTCAACGCATCGCTGCGATCGGCGAGCTTTGCATCGAGCTCGACCACCGGGCTCGCCGCGGCCACCTCGGGCAACCGGGCAAGCTCCGGATAGACCGCTTCGTCGAAACCGTTCCGCGGACCCCGCACCTGGAGATCAGCGTCGCCCGAGAGAAACTGCACACCGAGAGCGAGCTCGTTGACCGCGGCACCGGTGACGAGGTGCACTGCGTAGCCGAGCGCGACCCCGAGCGCGATGGCGAGCACCGACAATATGCTGCGCGCCTTGTTTTGCGCGAGCGAGCTCGCAAGCACGAGCTGCCACGCCGACATCCTCGCTGGGCTCATCGCATCGCGCTAGACCCGCGTGAGCTCGTGCAGACCCGCGGGAGTCAGCTGGAGCGTGCGATCGCACGTCTGGGCAGCCATGCGCGAGTGCGTAACCAGGATACCGGCGGTGCTGTTCGCCTTGATCTGCTCGCGCAGCAAGCGCAGCACCTGGCTCGCCGTCTCCGTGTCGAGATTGCCTGTGGGCTCATCTGCAAGAACAAGCCGCGGTCGGTGCACCAGGGCACGTGCGATAGCCACGCGCTGCAGCTCGCCTCCGGATAGCTCGCGCGGCATGCTCACTTCGCGCTCGCTCAAGCCCACGCTGGCGAGCATGTCCGCCACTCGCGCATCGGCTTCAGCCCCGCCATTACCTAACAAGGACAGGGGCAGCGCGACGTTCTGCGCAACGGTGAGATACGGCAAGACATGAAACGCCTGAAAGACGAAGCCCATGTGTTTGCGACGAAGCGTAGTCAGCGCGTCATCGTCAAGCGCCGTCAGCTCCAAGCCATCGAGCTGGATCGAACCTTCGTCGGCGCTGTCGAGACCAGCGATGAGATTTAGCAGTGTCGACTTGCCGATGCCCGACTCGCCCATGATTGCGACATAGTCGCCAGCGCGGAGTTCTAGATGCACATCGGCAAAGACTATGCGCGGCCGCGGCCCGGCGTAGGACTTGGTCAGGCCATGAACAACAAGCATGCCCGGAGCGTAACGGTCGGAAGACACCCTGACAAGCGGCGCCGCTGGCAGCGCATGAAAGCTCAGGATGTCCAGTTCAGCGAAACGGCGTAGAAAAAAAACCCCCGCAACGCGGGGGTTGAGCACTGCACCATGAACATCGCAGATTCGTCGACTGGCCTCAGGTCACCGAGCGTCCGGTCTCGTGGTTCCGGTCCCACTTGGAACCGCTGACGATCATTTCTTCTTGCCTGTCCGCGCCGTCTAATGGTCGGAGGATCCTCGCTTTAGATCGGCGCGTTGGCAATCTTCTTTTACCATTGTTCTCAGAATCGTCCGTGCCAGGGATTCCGGGGCAGCTACCGCTTCTCCCACGCGAATCACTCTTGAAACGGATCCAAATGTCACCGTAATTACCCCCAACCGGAGTTGATACGATGCGGCGTATTGCGTGCCCTCGGCGTTCAAGGTCACTCGGCCAGCGGAGTTGAGCGCGTCCATCGGACCTTTCTCGGCTTGTCCCAGCCGCAAATCGTCGAGCTTCCTGCCGCGAGCGGCAGGTCGCGTACTAGCCACGCAGCGCCCTTACAACCCCGCCTTTCGAGAATGAAAGGGAAGAACCTTTCTCATCGCCTCGGCGCTAACTGTCGACTGTTCTTGCTGTTTACGCAGCTCGCGGCGAATTCTCGCGAAGGTTTTTCGCAAATCAGTTTCCACACTTTTCGTGTAGCGGAACGAAGGATCAAGGATGGATTTCATGTCTGCCTCCACGCTCGCGGTGTGAAATACATCACTGTTCGGCGCGCTTCGCCCATGCATGTTGCAAGAGGCGTTCCATCTCCGACCAAATTGCGAAGGTTCAACCACTTACCGCGAACGCCATCCGTCCTAAGTTTCGTAACGTAAAGAACTCCGACACATTCGCTTGAGTTCGCGCACTCGCATTGTTGCAGACAAGTTGTCATACCCTTCTGGGGAGAGGGGTGATTTTCCATCCGATGAACATTAGTACGCGTACTTCTTGAATGGGTATTCTTGAGTGATCTGCCCCAGGTTTTCTGTACGACGGAGCGATAGTTCCGACTCTCCAGCAAGCGTGTGCGCAGGCCTTGGCGACCCTGCCCAAGATCACCGCTCCGATTCATTTAGGCCTTTCTCAAATCCTGGTTCTTGAGCGGTATCGAGCGGACGCGTTTCCCCGTCGCGGCGTAAATCGCATTAAGCACCGCGGGCGCGGCCACGAAGATTGTCGGCTCGCCAACGCCGCCCCAGAAGCCCCCCGATGGCATGACAATTGTCTCGACCTTCGGCATCGCTTCCATGCGCATGATCTTATAGGTGTCGAAGTTCTTCTGCTCGATGCGGCCATCCTTGACGGAGCATTCGCCGTAGAGAAGGGCAGAGAGTCCAAATGCGAATGAGCCCGCGACCTGGCGTTCGATCTGTGCCGGATTTACCGCGTAGCCGGGGTCGGTCGCGGCGACGATACGGTGAATCTTCAAGGCCCCTTTGCTGCTGACCGAGACTTCGGCGCAGGCCGCCACGTAGCTGCCGTAACCCATCTGTTGCGCGAGGCCGCGATAAACGCCGCGCGGTGCGGGCTTGCCCCAGCCGACACGCTCGGCAACGGCATTGAGGACGGCGAGGTGTTTGGGATGATTCACCATGAGCTTGCGGCGAAACTCGAGCGGATCCTGGCGAGCCGCGTGCGCAAGCTCGTCCATGAAGCATTCCAGGTAAATCGCATTCTGATTGTTGTTCACTCCGCGCCAGAAGTGCGGCGGGATGTGCGGGTTGCGCATCGCGTGTTCGATGAGGAGGTTCGGAATCGTATAGCCGAACGCACTTTCCGCACCGCCCGCATTGAGGCCCTGGAACACAACCGGGTCCTTGCCGTTTTGCAGGTTCTGGGGAGCCACGTAGGCGAGGATCGACTGGCCCGAAATCCGCATTTGCAGCGCCGTGAGATTGTTGTTGCTATCAAATGCGCCGACCATCTTCGCTTGCGTAGTGGGATGGTAGCGGCCGTGCGTCATATCTTCTTCGCGCGACCAGATGAGCTTCACGGGAGTGCCCGGCATCTGTTTGGCAATCTCGACTGCCTGCTTCACGTAATCGTGCGTTGTGCGCCGGCCAAAGCCGCCGCCGGGCGGCATCTTGTGGACGTCGCACTGTGCGAGCGGCAAGCCTGATGCTTCGGAAGTGACGGCCAGCGCCGCCTCGCCGTTTTGCGTCGGCACCCACGTTTCGCACCGGTCGGCGGTATAGAGCGCAGTCGTGTTCATCGGCTCCATCGTGGCGTGGTGCTGGTAAGGATAGGTGTAGATCGCCTCGACCTTTTTGGCGGCGTGGGCAATCGCCTGTTTCGCATCGCCGTTCTCATTGCCGACAAACGCCTGCTCGGCATCGAGGCCGGTCTTCAGGAATTCGGCGATGGACGCGCTCGTCACCTTGGCGTTGCTGCCCTCCTCCCAAGTGATCGGCAGCGCGTCGAGGGCGACTTTTGCTTCCCACCAGTGATCGGCGACCACCGCAACCGCCGAGTCGCCGACCGGCACGACCTTCCTCACACCCTTCATGCCCGTGATGCGAGCCGCGTCGAAGCTCTTCACGGTGCCGCCGAACACTGGGCAATCGCTGATCGCAGCGCACAAAAGGCCGGGCAACTTCACATCGATGCCGTAGACCTGTGCCCCGATGACCTTGGGCGCGGTGTCGAGGCGCTTCAGAGGTTTTCCGGCAATCTTCCAGTCCTTTGGATCCTTCAGCACCACGTCCTTCGGCGGCTCGATCCGGGCCGCCGCTTCGGCCACCTTGCCGAAAGTCGTGGTGCGCCCCGAAGGCGTGTGCGTAATCACGCTATTGCTCGCGCTGCACTCGGCGGCGGAAACCTTCCACTCGTTCGCCGCCGCCTGGATCAGCATCAGGCGCGCGGTCGCGCCACCCTTTCGCACGTATTCGTTGGATTCGCGGATGCCGCGGCTGCCGGCGGTGCCATAATTGCCCCATACACGATTGCGTGCGAGGTTCTGGCCGGGCGTGGGGTACTCGGTGGAAACCTTCGACCAGTCGCAGTCGAGCTCCTCGGCGACGAGCTGGGCGAGACCGGTCATCGTACCTTGGCCCATTTCAGTCCGTGCGATGCGGATCACGACCGAGTCATCCGGGCGGATCACGACCCACGCGTTGACTTCGGGCAAGTCATCGGCAGCGCGCGCGACATCGGGTCCGCCGAATGGAAGCTTCAAGCCGAGCGCGAGCCCGCCACCCGCGGCAGCGGCGGCGATGAGAAAGGAGCGGCGAGTCATCCGAGGAACGTTGTTCATGATGGCCTCCCTCATGCCTTGGCCGCGGCGCTGTGGATCGCCACGCGAACCTGTTGGTAAGTGCCGCAACGGCAGATGTTGGTGATGGCCGCGTCGATGTCGGCGTCGGTCGGCTTCCGTTTGACCTTAAGCAGCGCAGCAACGGCCATGATCATCCCACTTTGGCAATAGCCGCATTGCGGTACATCATGCTCGATCCACGCTTGCTGCACCGCGTGCAGGACGCCGTTAGTGGCGAGACCTTCGATGGTCGTGATCTGCTTGCCTTCCGCCGCGCTCACCGGAAATGCACAGGAGCGTACGGCAGCGCCATCGACATGCACGGTGCACGCGCCGCACTGGGCGATTCCGCAACCATACTTGGTCCCCGTAAGGCCCACCCATTCGCGAATGACCCACAGGAGAGGCGTGCCCGGATCGGCGTTTACCTCCTGCACTGTTCCATTGATAGCGAGACGACTCATGACGAACCTCCGTATTCAAGATGTAAAGCGCCAGCGATACTCCGTTTAACATCTTTCACGGCGCGCTAGTGAAGTGGGTTGAGGTTTTGGCATCAATGCCTTCAATGGCCGAGGATCCAGTCGAGAAACCTCACCCGTGTGCACTTGCTTATCCGGCTTCTCCCACAACAGGTTCAAGTAGCCAGCCATCCTAGAGCCTAGCTGGGTATGAGCCAGCCGCTACCGGTGAAGTTCCGCTCAGGACGTGCGACGCGGAAGACAGCGGCACAAAGGGCCCCTATTCCTCATCACTACTTGATCTTG
>Ga0210402_10000710_pt1 | contig 36501 bp, 35 predicted proteins | sample IncBWC7MmetaG_FD_161055 | JGI IMG/M metagenome (GOLD analysis project Ga0210402, IMG submission 161055) | Forest soil microbial communities from Barre Woods Harvard Forest LTER site, Petersham, Massachusetts, United States - Inc-BW-C-7-M | ecosystem: Environmental > Terrestrial > Soil >...
GTCACTAGCAACATCTGCAAGGGGCACTAAGGGGCGCTAAGCCACCTTCGAAGGTAGGACGAGGCGAACCACCTTGCCATGTGCCTCGCGCTTACTCTTATCCATGGCTTTGCCGTAGACGTTCATCGTGGTACCGATGTGTGCATGACGCATGAGTTCCTGCTGCCGTGGAACCCGTTGAGGAGAGATCCAATTGGTCATTGAGCGAACAGGGTGTAGACTTTTGTTCAGGGTAGCAAAGCGTCCAGTTGGACTACGTCAGCATCGCCAGTACCAACCGCCGCGAAAAGAAATCTATCATCAGAGGACCACGACAGACGGCGGGCAATGAAGACGCGGTGCGTGCCAAAGTCCGTCATCCGACGTTGCTTTCCGTCGGAGGTGGACAGAACCCACACGTTGGTGCCAGGGCCGTCGTTCAGTAGGAGTGCCAACCACTTGCCATCATGCGAAAGAACCGGCTGAACCACTTGCCAATCTGGGACAAGTCCACCAGGGATGCGGGCCAGTAGCCTAGAACGGCCACCTTCAGGACGCGCCGCTCGGATTTCGTAGTCGAATACGCCAGTGACATTTTGCAGAGGAACTACATAGTAGAGCGTAGAACCGTCTGCAGTGATTGCTGAAGACCAAGCATTGTCATTGCGCACGGTGGTGGGAGTTCCACCGTCGATCGCCACCTTTAGTATTTGGAACACGTCTCCCTCACGTGCGGTGTAGTAGAGCCAATGCCCGTCAACTGACCAGTTCGCCCACCCTGCTACTTCCTTTACGATGTTGCGCAGATTGCTGCCATCCGGATTAACCAACCATAAACTGAGCGCGGCCCAATTACTCGTGTTGCGTGTGGAGACAAAAGCTATATTGCGACCGTCCGGCGACCAGACCGGCACTCCCATTGTGACAGTGGGATTCTGCTCGTATGTGATTTGGCGCCGCTCACCATCGTGGAGTCTCGTAATCCAAAGATTACCATGGCCTCCGCTATCGGATAGGTAGGCCAGTTCTCTGTCTTTTGGGCTGACCGTGGGTGTCTGCACTTGCCCAGTTTGTTGTGTTATCCGCACCCCGCGATTAACGTTGCTCGCTCCATCGCTGTCGACCGGGTACTTCCAGATATCGAACTGTCTATACATGCGGCTGGCAAAAACCCGACCAAGCGAATCCAGATCGGGATTGGCGTCTGAATCCTCGCCGTATGTGAGTTGTCGGGGCTCAGATCCATCGAGACGCGTCAACCAAAGGTGCATGGTTGGAAGGTAAAGAATGGTGCTGCCTCGCGCCGAGCTGTAGACGATGCCCGAAGCATCCGGAGCCCAAGCTAACCCGCTCATTAGGACACCTTCCCGGGTCACTTGCCGGTTTTCACCGTTGTTGGTGGATGCTAGGAATATATCGTCCATCCACAACAAGCTAACCTGCTGATAGGCGATCCACCGATCGTCGGGCGACCAGCGCGGGTACAGGTACCTAAAGTTCGAAGTGAGCCGACTAAGCACTCGCAGATTCGAGCCATCCCGATCAGCGACTACCAACTCCATCCGATTGTCGTTTAGTCGAAAAAAAGCAAGCTTCTTGCCATCGTGGCTCACATCGCCGCCACCGATACTGCTTGCCAAGCGATGGGGGGTTCCCCCCAACGCCGAGACCTCCGAAATCGTCCCTTGGGTCTCGCCTGTTTGCGGTGGGGAGTAGAAAATGAGGAAAGCAGAATCTGGAGACCACCGCGGATACAGGTACTCCCCAATGTCGCGGGTAATCTGCAACGGCTCACCTCCCGCCAACAGGCGCACCCAGATGTGGCGAGTCCCACTGACATCTGCTGTAAAGGCAACCGACTTGCCGTCGGGCGATATGGCGGGAAACTCCTCCAAGCCGACGAAATCTGTAAGTCGCCTGAACGTTACCGTCTTTCGAGCCGCTGACTCACCCACCCTTCCCAGGAACTTCCAGGCTGCGCTGCCCGCCAATATCACAAGAGCGAGGATGATCCATGGCAGCGGCTGCCGAGCTTTCCGCGGGGCTGGCGGCTGCTGCACCACTTGAGTAACCCTGGTCGCCGCCTCCCGCTCATCAATGGCGGAGACGAATTCTGGGTCAGAAGCCGGATTCCGTGGCTTGGCAACCACAGTTTTATTGACGGAACCAATGAAGCGGTAACCGCGGCGGGCGCGAGTCTCGATGAAGCGCGGCTCCTCAGCCGAATCGCTCAGGGCCTCCCGCAGCCGGGCCATCGCGCTGTACAGGCCATGGTCGAAGTCCACGAAAGTATCGGCTGGCCAGACCCTCTTGCGTAACTCTTCCCGAGTCACCAATTCTCCCGGGCGCTCCAGCAAGATCTGAAGAATCTGGAAGGGTTGCTCCTGGAGTTTGATCCTTTCACCGTGCCTGCGCAGTTCTCCGGAACGAAAGTCAACCTCGAACTCTTCGAAAGAGATGACCCCTGAGGCTGGACCGGCACGTTCCATGTGGCTCCCTTGCCTGGAAGAGGTCGGACGAGCTTATCACCACTCTTTCAAGACATAAATGTTCATCCGAGAAGGATAGTCTCCAAGCTTGATGAGGTTGACGTGTACCGCCGGTGAGTTTCCGTGTGAAACAGGTGTAACGGGTTGCATTGACGCAGGGAAGTGGGTCGGCGTAGAACTCGGACGCACAGGGGGAGTCTTTGTTCGCGTCGAAAGGAGTCAAAATGACAACGGTATCGAGGGTAGCCTGCACTTTATGTGCTTTAGTCATCTGCAGTTGCCCACTGTGGGGTCAAGTTCAACCCGTACCCATCCCGGGGGGCGACGTAATTCAACCATTCGGGCTCTTTAATCAGTTCTTTCCTGGCGTCGGGTCTATCTATGATGGGATGGATGCAGAGCCGCATGGCATCACCAATTTCCGCGGCGTGACAGCTATGGGTTATACCCTAGGCCTCGCCACCGACAACTCCGGCAAGACCTACCAAGTGATCACTGACATCCGGGTCTACCAGGGCGATTATGTCGGCGCGCAGTCTACTTTCCCCGCCGGAGGCTCAACCTCCGCAAAGGCGCATGGCACCTTCGTCGAGATATGAATTGATTTCTGGCTCCCCAGTTCGGGGACCCCAACTCAGCAGGTCCATGACTTCAGTCCAGGCATTGCTTCGAATGGTCTTTTCTGGATCGTGCAAGTCCCGGATGACGCCGTGAAGATAACGGAAGACGCTCTGACAATTTCTCTGAAAAACGTATCTGTTGTTGACCAATTTCAATTCCCGGGTGGAGCAGGAAATAATCTCGGCACTGCCGGGGTCCCGGCAACGGTCTCGTTTGACATCACCTACTCGAAAGTGGGTTCGCCGCGCCATATTCGACCAACTTCATCAGACCCGCTCAGTCCGTTAAATTGGTCCGGCAAGATGTGGATGGCGACGAACTCGGGAACTTTCTCGCTTGCCTATAACGACGGCAGCATTTCGGTGCAGGGGAATTTTAGCTCCACTGGAAATTTTGGAGAGATAGGCACGGAAAGGAATGGCTCCTTTCTCCAGGAAGACGATGAATTAGACAAACCGGATACAGAGGCAGTTCCGCTGGTCCAGAATCAAAACTCCTCGACGGTAGCGACGCAGAACGAAACGAGCAAACTCGAGGAGAATGCTCCCAAGCTAAAGGGGCGAATACCAGTGAAGGCTCTCGTTCACGAGCCCTGAACTGCGGACTGAGGTTGTAGACACTAACCCACTGAGGAATATGGTAGGCCCGTGGGTACTCGCCGGGGGTCGAGGCGAATGTCGTGCATCTGAGTGCGGAGCGTCGGACGGAGTCCGCCGCATCGGATTTGCATGCGCTCAAAAGAGCTACGTAAGACTCCGCTTCCATGAGCGCACGTGCGCGAGAGTGTGCCCGCCGGGACCTGAAAGCTAACTAGAACGAACTTTTCCGCTTATCGGGAGTTGGGGGAGGCCTTTCCAAGCCCCCCGAGCAAAAACCCTCTTGGCGGCTTGTTCCTCGACATTACGAGCGGGAAGTAGGCAGGTGGAATGCAAGCTAGACTGCGGCGCGTTCGTCGGCCTGCGCTTGCGCCACATCCTTCAATGCCTGCTCTAGTTGATCCTGCAACCTTCCGCGGGCGGCGATAGTCTGACGGCGGAGGTTGCTTAGTTCGGAAGGGCCTCTAGACAAAAGAGCTTCAATCTCGACTCGCCGCTTGGCGATTTCCAGGTCCACACGTTGAATGTCGGCGGGGTCGATGCCCCGGCCAGGGTCGAATTTAAATGTGGCCTCCAGGGATTGCCGCCAGGTGATGAGCTGCATGATCAGGAAAGATCCAAAGCCGGGAACGGCTTCCAAGGCGGTGGTGGTTACGTCCGCTGCATTGTCTATACCGTAGGAAGAGAGCATCACTTTTCGGCCGTCTTTTATATGAGGAATGTCGGCCGAAGTGATATCGAATTGCTCCAGAAAGTGCTGGAGTTGGGTGGCATACAAAGCGCGTTCCAGTTCGCGAACCTTCCGTTTCCTTTGTTCGGGGAGCTTTCGATACTCCTCGGTTAGAGTCCTGAGATCCTCCAATGCGACATTGAACGGTTCGGGCGAGGCTTCGCACTTCCAGTAATGCTGAAGGTTTCGAAGGCGGGCTTCGGCTGCCCTCGCGGCCTGTCCAAACTCCGTCGGGGCGTCACTATCGAAAATGGCTCTCAGTATGCCGAGAGCCAGGACCAAGAAGAACATGTAGGCGCCGCCATCCGGAGAGACCACAACGAATACGAAAAAGGCGAATATGGCCGTCGCGACCGCGGCGATCTTGACCCGCCTTTTCCACACCGCGGCCTTGGCACGCGAGGATGGCTCGACTCCTGCCAAGTAGCTGAGGAGCGAGGGCGGATTCCCCGCGCCGGGACTTGGAACGGCGAGTATACGAGACCAGACCACTTCGATGCTGAACCCGGTCGACGTATCCACGATTGTGTAGTCGACGAATAAGAGAACTCCGGACGACTCGATCTGGCACCAGGGGCAAGCGGAGAGACCATTGAAATAGAGGTGTGCCTTATTGTTGGAACACACGATCAGCCGACTGGCCAGCGCATCCAACTCTTCAATCCACTGCCTGCCGTCGGGCCTGACCCTGCCCGCACCTCCCGAGCCGAACGAGCTGGTGAATAGCTCGCCGATTTCTTCAGGCAAATGGGCCAGTGTTATGCAGGCAGGCGGAGGTAGCATTTGGGTGAGCTGTGTGTCCCGGGCGAAGGCGAAACGTTGCTCTGCAATCGCCTTCTCGATGGGCATTTCGCCCCGGCCGAGGAACTTGCCGGCGAATGGGTGTCGCCCCATGAACAGAAGATGAAAGATCAGGACTGCGAGCCCAAAGTTATCGTGATTTGGCGTTCGAACCACTTCCCTGAATTCCGTATCCTGCAATTCCGGGGGAGTGTACAAGGGCACGCCGACCTCGCACGGATAAACTTTTCCGTTTGCGGAGATTTGAAAGCTGTCGCAATCCACCAGGTTCACGATGGCCGTTTCCGGAGAAACGCGAACGTTGCTCTGGTTGACGTCACCAATCACGTGGCCGCAGTCGTGAACCGCGGCGAAAGCTCTGGCGACGTTCGAAGCGGTGTGAACTAAAAATCGCCAGTTGGCTCTTGGGGGGAATTCGCGAGTCCGGCTTTTCGGATTATAGAGAAGGTGAATATCCTTGAAGCGGCTGACGTTTTTCATGAGAAAGCCGGCCATGGACCTGTTGCCAGCCATGAATAAGGTTTCCACTGGCCACGCGGAGAGGGCTAGCAAACGCTCGCTCTGAAGCTTGACCATTTGCGAGAGCTTCTCCGCCTTTTCCGCGCCGGGAGACTGATGATAGATTTTTGCGACCAACTCCGGTTGACCTTCGACGGAATACACAACGGCTTCGCCACCGCGGCCGAGTTCCGGGCCCAGGCTGACACGCCTGCCTTGGTTGTCTAAGAGTGTTCTCGGTAGCATTGCTTAAACCGCCAGTAGGGCCAAATCTGGACCGGTGCGACTGGCAAGCACCAGCGTCTTGTCATCGTCCGTTTTTTCATTTACCCGCGGCGACCCGAGAAACGCCGCAAGAGATTCCGAAAGTTCGCGAGAGCAACCCGCTTCCCCCGTTCGCAACGGTGCGAACAATCCTTTGAAAAATGGCTCATGGGCAGTTCGTTGCTGATAGTTGAGCGCGACTGTCTGCAACCCGTCGGTAAGTAGAGCCGCTTCCACTATCCGCCGCTTGACGGATTCAAACTGAAGATGCTCGATGATGGCATCGTCCTCCGTTACGAAATGCGTGGTATTCGCATACTCGCCCCTGTCCGGCCAGAAGACGTGTCCGTAAGCGTGCTCCTCGGAATCCGCGAGGACGATCACGCCGTCTCCGACTTGAAGGCATGCGGCGCAAGACTCACCGACGAGGAGACCCAATATCGTACAAGCGAAATCCCTGCGCTCGAGGGAGACCGCTTTGGCTTCCTGTTCCAGCAGAGATTGGATGGTAGCGATCCAAGACATGACGGTCTCTCTGGTGACTTGTTCGACGGTTTTGCCTGAATCCAGGTGTTCATCCATGAGGCCGAGCAACGCGCGACACGTTTTTGCCGCTCCTTCGCCGCCGCAAACAGCGCTCCCGGCTCCGTCAGCCACGACTGCAGTCAGGACGTTTTCTCCCGCAGGCAGCGCGTAGATCTGGCAATCATGCGCATCCTGGCAGGCACCGCCCGCTTTTTCGTGGGAAGTTCCGATCACGGAGGCGGCAACATAGCGCCAGCCTCCCATGCTCATACGGCGGCCCATCCCTCAGGCGTGGTGGGATTCTGTAGAGGCACCTGCTCGTCCACGTTGGAACGCGAAACCGCACTCAGTGAGTTGGAAAGCCAGATGAACAGGTCGCGGAAGCGGAGTTCCTTGAGCTTTAATGGTTTGCGAACCGCGATTTGTTCCAGCGTTTCAAAATTCGCGCCTTCGACTCCGACCGCGAAGAAAGAGAGTGCCTTGGCCTCTTCCCCCGCGTGCACCTTCTTAGCAGCTTCCTTCCAGGCGTCCGTCGGCGCGCCATCCGTGACGAGGAATATCCACGGGCGATAATACGAGATTCCATTGGATTTGTAGGCCTTTTTGCGTTGATCCAGGATAGCCAGCGCCTGAAGTATTGCGGCACCCATCGGCGTGTCACCCGTAGTCTCAAGGTGTGGAGGCTTGAAAAGGTCCGCGGTCTGAAAGTCAGAGTGGACCTGAACAGGACCGAAGGTGATAAGTGCCACCTCGACGCGTTTCTGTGCGAGCGCGTCGGCGGAAAGCTCATCCTTAAATGTGACCAGCCCCTCATTGAGCTGGGCTATCGGCTCACCCTTCATCGACCCGGATGTATCCAGGAGCAAAATGCAGGGGCACCGGGGCTCAGGGTTTTCCGCAAATTCGGCGCCTCCGAACGGAACTTGATCCAGGGTGTTTGCCAAAGCAGCCTCCATAAGTACGGTAGTTATAACGAGTAGTAGTTACCATGGAAGAACTAGGAGAGGCAAGCGCAAGGGAGCCTGCATTTGCGGGAAGCGCCTTCGGCGTGGTCGGCGGAGCAGCAGCGGAAAGGGGGGGCGGTAGTGAAGCTCCTCCAGGTTGTCTGCTGCAGATTTCGACGCGGGAAACTGAGCACCCCAAAAACCTCAACTAGCCAGGCGATCCTGCCCTTACCCGATACTTTGGTGCGGATCGTTCGTGAACCCTTCGCGACGCTCGAAAGCGAATGGCGTTTTCTGAACACACGTGGCGGCTTCTTAACTTCGGAAAATGTTGCGAAACAGGAACTGTCGCCGGTCCTCGATACGCTTGGTCTTCCGCGCTGTGGGTTCCATGCCTTCCGGCATACGCATGCAACGCTGCTTCTCTACAACGGAGCGACGCCACAGGAGGCACAAGCGCAGCTTCGGCATGCAGACCCGCGCATAACCCTTAGTGTATATAGCCATGTCCAGGTGGAATCACGGCGGTCAGTCGTCGAGAAGGTCGCCTCGGTTCTGGACCTGGACGGACCTAAGAGAAACACCGTGAGCCATTTAAACCAGTAAGTTGCAGGCATCCGCAGGTAGGTTCGAATCCCACCCTCTCCGCCATGATTTGTTTTCTTTCAGTTCAGAGCGGCGCGTTTTTCGCGTACCTCTGGCGTCCCCTTCGACTCGAGGAGAGCCACTGGATCTTGCGCCCAGGTTCGCCGCACATCGGCCTCCGCCTGCTCTTGGCGTTCGCGTACCCAGGGCGCGTAATGCTTCTCTGTGATCTTCACGCTGGAATGGCCGAGAAGAATCGAAACGCGCTCAAGCGGAACCCCGGCAAGCAATAACTCCACGGCGAACGTGTCGCGGAAGCGGTGAGCGTGTCCGTCAGCGATCGTGCCGCCCTTCTGTTCGAGTTGCTTGCTGACACTGTCGATGGGCAATGGCGCCGATAGCTTGATTGTGACCCAGACGCAGTACCGAGCGGCGATAGACAATCTCGAAGATACTTCCTTTGGTCTTTACGGCGGCGTTGGCCGTCTGGTTGAGAACGCGCCGCATGTGGCGGTTGCCCTTGGGAGACCGGTGGTTGTAGTTAACGGCCGCACTCTCGTCGTCGCCAGGGCAGGGGCAGCAAGCTCAGGGCAGGCCGCACGCCAAGAAAAGGCGCTAGCGCAATGAGTCTAGCGGCAGGCCGCGGATGGAGGCATCGAGGAGCTGGATGGTGTGGACTACTGGGATGCGGTAGTTGGCTTTGGTTAGTGAAGATTGGAGTTGCAGGAGGCAGCCGGGATTTCCTGTGGCTACTACGTCAGGTTGGAGCGGAGTGATTAGGCGGGCTTTGCGGTCGCCGAGTTCGGTGGCGGCTTCGGGTTGGACGAGATTGTAAATGCCGGCGGAGCCGCAGCAGATGGGGGCTTCGGGAATTTCGAGGAGTTGCGTGCCGGGGATTTGGAGCAGCAAGGAACGGGGTTGCGCGCGGACGCCCTGGGCGTGCTGCAGGTGACAGGAATCGTGAAAGGCGACGCGTGCTTTTAGCGGTTTGCGTTCGGCGCGCGGTGGGAGTTCGGCGAGAAATTCGCTGATGTCCTTGCACTTGGCGGCGAAGAACTTGGCGCGTTCGGCGTAGTTCGAATCATCGCGAAGCAGGTGGCCGTATTCCTTGACGTTGGAGCCGCAGCCGGCTGCGTTAATCACAATCGCTTCCACATCCGCTTTTTCAAAGGCTTCGATGGTCTGTCGCGCGAGTTCCTGCGCACGTTCCTCTTCACCTGCATGAACGAACAGGGCGCCGCAGCATGTTTGCTCCGGCGGTGCAACCACCTCGCAGCCTTCGGCGGAGAGGACGCGGGCGGTGGCGGCGTTGACGTGGGAGAAAAATGTGCGCTGGACGCAGCCGAGCAGAAGGCCGACGCGTTTGCGCTTTTCACCTTGTGCGGACGTGAGCGCCGCCACCGGTTCGATCGGAGAAGCGGTGGGGAGCAGGGCGTCCATTGCGCCGACGGATTTAGGCAAGAGCTTGAAGGTGCCGATCATCCGCAGAGCTGCTTGCAAGCCGCTTTTCTGGTAAGCAAGCAGCGGCCACCGCAGGAGTTTCATGGGGCCGGGCCTGGTGAAAGCCTCGAACAGGAATTTGCGGTGGAGTTTTTCGGCGGCAGGGCGCTGATAGTTGCGTTCGATCTGCGCCCGCGTTGCTTCGATCAATTTTCCGTAATCGACGCCCGACGGACAAGCCGGCATGCAGGCGACGCAGCCGAGGCAGGAATCAAAATGGCTGACCCAGCTTTCGTTCATCTCGGTCTTGCCTTCGAGCGCGAGCTTCATCAGGTAGATTCGGCCGCGCGGCGAATCCATCTCCTGGCCCCAGAGCGAGTAGGTGGGGCACGCGGGCAGGCAAAAGCCGCAGTGGACGCACTTTTCCATGAGCTCGAGCGATGGGGGATGATGCGCGTCGAAGGCGCCGGTCAGATTCGTGTTCTGAGTTTCGTTCGACATGCGACTAAATTCCCCCTGCGAATCGGCCGGGATTCAGAGTGTTTTTTGGATCGAGCTGGTGTTTTACGTTGCGCATGAGCGGAACGCTGTCTCCAGCGTCGCCCCAGGCGTCCAGTGAATGCAAATCTGGCGGGCGGCGCAAGACGACGAGCGGACCACCGCGCGATTGCAAGTCGGCACGCAACTGTTCAGCCGCTGCGGCGACTAGGGCCGACTCTACTTCAAGTCGCAACATTCCGATTCCTGTGGCCTGGAGAACGATTTGCCAATTTATTTTCTGGGAGTCACCAAGCGCCTTCACAGAGTCTAGCGTTTTCGCGATATGCGTGGGGACTTGGCTGAATTTGGCAACGAGAGTGTCGTTCGTTGGGGATGTCCACAGGTCCTGCCGCGCATTCCAAATGCTTCCCGGAGATTGGTTCACATAGTTGGAGCCGAGGAGTTTGCGCAATTGGGATTCTTGCGCGGCAAGACCCGCGTCTGTGGCTTCAAACAGAATATCGGCCGTGGGTAGTTCCCCCGCGGCGCAGCGAATCTGCAAAGAAGTGTGGGCGAGCTGCGAATCCTGAATGGCGAGAATGCATTGCTGCATGGCAAGAAAATTTTCAGCAGCGAATGAAAACGATTTGGCTGCACGGGGCAGCGGATGCAGGCGAAAGATGGCACGGGTGATGACGCCTAGTGTGCCGAACGCCCCGGTGGCGAGTTTCGGCAGATCGTAGCCGGCGACATTTTTCACGACTTTGCCACCGCTGCTGGCCAGCGTGCCGTCGGGAAGAGCGATGGTGACGCCGATGATGAGGTCACGGAGGGCGCCAAAACGCAAGCGCAATGCACCGCTATCGTTTGTGGAAACAGCGCCGCCGATGGTGGCGCGTGCGGGCCACAAGCCGTCGAAGGCGAGGCGCTGGCCATGTTGCGCAAGCGTCTTCTGCAACGACTGCAGAGTGCAGCCCGCTTCGACGGTGACGGTAAGATCGGCCCAGACATGCTCCACAATTCGGTTGAGCCGGGCAGTCGAAAGAATGAGTTCGGCCTTTTTCGGTGGGTTGCCCCAATCGAGTTTCGTTGCGCCTCCGCGAGGGACGACCGCGATTCCTTCTTCGTTCGCGAGGGCAAGTGCGGCTGCCAACTGTTTTTCATCGCCGGGTTCGGCAACGAATTGGGGAAGAACTCCGGAGACCGCGTCGGCGGCCGACGCTCCGCGCAAGTTTGTGGGACCTACCACCGCGCGGAGGTTTTCTTCGAAGGAGCTAGTTTTCAGCATGGGCGTGGAAGTGGTACATCATCCCTCGTCAGTAGCGCTCGGCAATTCCGGCGGTTTCGAGGGGATGCGCTACGTACTCCCCGGGTTTTTCGCCGCAGAGGCGTGGAGTCGGGAAAACTTTTGTGGGATTTGAAAGATGCAGCGGATCGAAGGCGCAGCGGACTCGCTGCATGGTGTCGAGGTCAGGCTCGCTGAACATTTTCGACATCATGTGTTTTTTTTCTTCGCCGACGCCGTGCTCGCCGGTGATGGAACCTCCTGCTTCGAGACACAGTTCCAGGATGCGGTAGGAAAGCGCTTCGGCGGCCTGCTCTTGCCCGGCGATCCGGCGATCGTACAGAACCAGTGGATGCAAATTGCCATCGCCGGCGTGGAAGACGTTGGCGACGCGGATTCCCGTCTCCTCGCTGAGGCGGGCGATTTCGCTCATCACGTGCGGCAACGCCGTGCGCGGGATCACACCATCCTGCACGATGTAGTTCGGCGAAATCCGGCCCATCGCAGCGAAGGCGGCTTTGCGGCCCTTCCAGACCAGCATGCGTTCGGTGTCGGTTTGCGCAAGGCGAACTTCCCACGCGCCGTTTTTGCGGCAAATTTCGTTGACGTCGCGCATCAGGGCTTCGACTTCGGCGACCGGGCCGTCGAGTTCGACAAGCAGCAGCCCGCCGCAGTTGGGATAATTTGGATGCACAGCAGCTTCCGCGGCTTGAATCGCAAGGTTGTCCATCATCTCGATGGCGGCGGGAAGCATACCGGCGGCGATGATGTCGCTGACCGCGGCGCCGGCATCGTTGGTTCCATCAAAAGCGGCAAGAAGTGTGCGAATACATTCCGGACGCTTCACGATCCGCAGGGTCACTTTCGTGGCGATGCCGAGCGTGCCTTCGGAGCCGACAAAGACGCCCATCAAGTCGTATCCCGGCATGTCCAAACATTTTCCGCCGAGATGAACGAGCGATCCGTCGGGAAGCACGACCTCAAGGCCAAGAACGTGCGTGGTCGTGAAACCGTATTTCAAACAATGCGCTCCGCCGGAATTTTCCGCGACGTTGCCGCCGATGCTGCAGACGGATTGCGACGAGGGATCCGGCGCATAGAAATATTGGTTGGGTTGAACGCGCCCGGTAACATCGAGATTGATTACGCCCGGCTCAACTACTACGCGCGCATTGGCATAGTCCACTTCGAGAATGTGATTCATGCGCGCCAGGCTGATGACGACCCCGTTTTCAACTGGCAGCGCGCCACCGCTCAGGCCGGTGCCGGAGCCACGGGCGACGAAGGGGATGCGCTCGCGGTGGCACACTCGGACGATCGCCTGAACCTGCTGAGTGTCCGATGGAAGCAGAACCGCGAGGGGCATGACGCGAAAATTGGTCAGGCCGTCACATTCATAGGTATGAAGTTCTTCGGGCGAAGAAACCAGGCCACGTGCTCCGACGATCGAGCGGAGTTCCTGAAAAATGCGGGCGTCCACGGTCGCCTTTCCGGGAAAGAAACTCTATCCCCCGCGACAGGGGTCCCGCAGAGCAGATTGCCCCATCACCGGACGAACGTCAAACCGTGCGGGATGAATTGCGGGAAAACGTAGGCGTAGAACATCACGATCACGCCAACGATGGCCGCAAGAGCCACGGAATGCCAGAAAACGTAGCGGAAAATCATGCCTTCGTTGCCAACCTGGTTCGTAGCGGCGGTGGCGATGCAAATGGATTGCGCGTCCACCATTTTGCCCATCACCCCGCCGGCGCTGTTGGTTGCGCACATCAGAATCGGGCTCAGGTTGAGCTGCTCCGCGGTGATGCGCTGCAAGCCGCCAAAGAGCGCGTTGGAAGCGGTGTCGCTGCCGGTCAGGGCGACGCCGATCCAGCCAATGTAGGTACCAAAAAAGGGAAACAGCCAGCCGGTTCGCGTGAACGCCAAGCCTAAGACCGCGTCCATGCCCGAGTATCGAGTGACGTAACCTAGTCCCAGCATGAACGTCATGGCCACAATGGCATGCCGCATTCGGTAGAGGGTGTGCCCGAAAATCTGCACCATCTTTCCAGGTTTCACGCCCAGGATAATGCCGGAGAGAATGGCCGCGAGGAAGCAGCCAGTGCCGGTTGCGGTCAGCCAGTTGAAGTCAAACTTGGCGTTTTCCGCCGTGGGCTTGGCGACTACGGGTCGCGCGCGGAACACCGCTTTATGGAGATACGGCACTTCCCACCCTCCAGTCTTGAAGCTGGGAGTAGTTGCTTTGCCCATGGCTGCCTTGATGGTGGGCAGGCCCCACACGAGTACAAAGACGGAAAGAATCGCGAACGGCAGCCAGGCCTTCGCGATTTGTCCGCCAGTGTGGCGAGTGATGGGGGCGGTCTGTTGTAGTTTGCGAACGTCCCACTCTTCATCCATCTGGTCGGCGATGATTGGTTTCGCGGGCGCTGAAGCTGCAGCCGCCTTTATCGCCAGATCGGCTTCTCGTTCGTCTTCAAATCGCCAGATGCGCTTCGGCTTCCAGAAGCGGAGGAAGATTACCGTCGCGACCATGGAGGTGACGCCGGCGGCGATGTCCACCAGGTTGCTGTCCATGTAGTTAGACCAGAAAAATTGCATTCCGGCGAAGGAAAGGCCGACGACGAGAATTGCGGGCAGCACTTCGAAGGTTTCCGACCAGCTGACCATCGCGCGGACCAGCCAGAACGGGACGATGATCGCGGTAAACGGCAGGATGCGGCCGATCATGGCGTTCAGGTCGCTTTCGGGGAGCGCGGTGACGACGGCGAGAGTGTGCACCGGCGTGCCGATGGCACCCCACGCAACTGGTGCCGTGTTGGCGATGAGGTTGAGCGCCGCGGCGTGGAACGGTTTGAAGCCGAGCCCGATCATGAAAGCGCCGGCAATCGCCACGGGAGCGCCAAAGCCCGCTGCTCCTTCAATGAACGCGCCGAAACAAAAAGCCACCAGGAGAAGTTGCAGGCGGCGGTCCGGTGTGATGGTGGCGACCGACTGCTTCATGATTTCAAACTGCCCGGTTTCGACGGAAATGTCGTAAAGAAAGACCGCGGCGATGACGATCCAGACAATTTTCAGCAGGCCGAACGCGCTGCCGTACAGCAAACTGGTCACCGCCAATTTAGAAGGCATTCCAAATACAAAAATCGCGCAAAGAACGGCCGTCGTGGCCCCGGCGATGGCACACCAGTGTGGCCGGACCTTGAGGCCGGCGAGCAGTCCGAGGAGTACAACGATTGGCAACGCGGCTACCAGGGTCGAGAGCCACCAATGGCCAAGTGGATCGTACACTTGCGTCCAAGTCATCATCCATCCTCCAAAGGGAGCGATCTTGCCATCTTGCCCGCTCGGAATCGCGTGCGCGCGGAGACGAGGAAACTTCTGAATTGTGTATCACTTCTGCTGCCCGAACCTTTCTGCAGGCATCAATTACCTTCTTAGCGAAAGAAAGTCAAGAAAGGAGTCGGGGGAAACGCGTGGTGGGAGGCCGGTGATCCGATTTGCGAAGGCCGTTGAGATTTCTCCAGCTGCCTGCAGGTGCACAACAGTTCCGATTTGCGGATACGAGCGCGGGTTCCGGACTGGGGTGTGTTCTAAACCGGACAGCGGTTCCTTTTCTAAACAAGTATTCTGAAACGAGGAGAAATTGAAATGGGACATTGGGTACAAGCGCGCAAAGGGGTGTCAATTGTGCAGTTACAGATCGCACTTCTGATACTTGGGGTCATCGCCGCAGGTGCGTTGCTGACTTACTACGCCTCGGGTCTCCCGCGGTAAGAGAAACGCATTTTTTCCGCAGTGAAATGTTCACGGGGCGCATTCGTTCAAGAGTGAGACACCCGAGCCGGGTTTTCGTGGCTGGCGTCGATCGACAGACAGGTATAACCGATGAAACGTAGTCTATGGATGGGCAGCGCGGTTCTGCTCGGACTGCTTGCTGTGGGCTGTAATGGGGGAAGCTACGGTGCTCTGCAGCCACACCCCGAGGATCTCTGCAAGTGCATTCCGATTGAGCCGGACATTCTGGATTTCCGGCATCTGGCGAAACACGTTTCGATTCCCGCCATTGCCGCGCAGGAGATTGGCGTGGATACTATGCTCAGCTGGACGCAGGACGCCTTCGTTGACCCCGCCGCGCCCCGCACCGGCCGAGAGTTGCAGGTTTTTCACATCGCGGCTGGATTTTTGCAGGAAGCCAGCGTCAATGGAGCGGACTGCGACGTGCATTTCGAAATTTCCCAGACGGCGGATAAGAGCGCTTCCCGGGTGATCGTGGAAACTCCTGTGGACAGTGAATTCTGCACGGCGCGCCAGACGGCTCAGTCACAACTGGCGAAACATGGTTTCAGGCTCGACTCCCAGCACGGCGGCGAATTGCCAAAGGGATTGCCAGTGGAAGTTTTGGGCATGGCATTTGAAGACTTTGACCACAACCGTGGCTCCGCGCAGGTGGCAACCATCTGGGAACTGCACCCCGCAACCGTTAACCTGCTCCCCTGACGCACGCTCCCTAATCCAAGCTGATCGGAACGAACGCCCGCCATTTTAACCGCTGGTGATAGAAACGAACTTGTGGTTTTGCCCCTTCGGATTCGCCTACTCGCCCAGGGATGATGAAAGACGAGTATAACTGGTGCGAGGTGGAATCCTGTTCGAGCTGTCAGGAGACGCCCTCACCCAGTAAGAGCCTAGATCCTGACCGTCCGAAACTGCGGTCACGTTGTGCGGCGTCACGGAATATCAGCGATCCCTGTCAGATTCCTCTTTTCTTTTCGTGAGGTGCCAGGCGTGGCACCAGTTGCAGCGGTAGGCGCGGAGTTCCATTGGTGCGGTCGCGGTCGCGGCCTGGTGCTTGGCTGTGGCCAGGGCGGAGCCTTCGGTGGCGTATCTGCGTTTGCCGCTGACCGGACATTTGCTGGCGTTGTCCATCGCGGGCCTCTTCGGAGATTCCTTGCTTTCAACATCCCGCCGCGTGGCTTTACGGCCGTGGCGTGCGGCGTTTGAGAATTCGATCATCTGCCATCCCGACTAATCGCGCAAATACTTGCCAGGCAGAGTGGGCGCAGCGCAGCTTGCAGAAATGTGCTGCGAGTGGCCAATTTGTGTGCGGTATTATCTTGGGGTGTTTCTTAGTTCAACGGGTGATTAGCCATGACGACTCCTTCTCCTTCGATTCGAGGCGTGCAGATACTGGCTGCGGAGCATCCTGCCCAAGAGCGCGTGCTTACCCCCGCGGCGCTGGAATTTATTGTTGAGTTGCAGCGACGGTTCAATCCGCGGCGCGTGGAATTGCTGGCCGCGCGCGCGGAGCGGCAGAAGCGGCTGGACGCGGGCGAGAAGCCGGATTTCTTGCCGGGGACGAAATCCATTCGTGAGTCGGAGTGGACCGTGGCGCCGATTCCCGCCGATCTGATGGACCGCCGCGTGGAAATCACCGGCCCCGTGGATCGCAAGATGATCATCAACGCGCTGAACTCCGGTGCGAAAGTGTTTATGGCGGATTTTGAGGATTCGAACACGCCGACTTGGTCGAACCAGATCGAAGGGCAAGCTAATTTGATGGACGCGGTGCGACGGACGATTACTTACACCGACCCAGCTTCAGGGAAAAACTACAAACTGAACGAGCGCACCGCGGTGCTGCTGGTGCGACCGCGAGGGTGGCACTTGGAAGAAAGGCACGTCCTGGTAGATGGCCCGCCGATGTCCGGGGCGCTGTTTGATTTCGGTTTGTTCTTTTTTCACAACGCGAAAGAACTGCTGGCGCGTGGCACAGGGCCATACTTTTACCTGCCGAAAATCGAAAGCCACCTGGAAGCACGCTTGTGGAACGACATTTTCCTGCACTCGCAGGATGCGCTGGGCGTAAAACTCGGCAGCATTCGCGCCACCGTGTTGATTGAAACTATTCTTGCGGCATTCGAGATGGACGAGATTCTTTACGAACTGCGCGAACATTCATCGGGATTGAACTGCGGCCGCTGGGATTACATCTTCAGCTTCATAAAAAAGTTTTCGCATGATCCCAAGGCCGTCATGCCGGATCGCGGGCAGGTCACGATGACCACGCATTTCCTGCGCTCGTACAGCAAATTGCTGATTCGCATCTGTCACCGGCGGAATATTCACGCTATGGGCGGCATGGCCGCGTTCATCCCGATCAAAAACGATCCGGCGGCGAATGCAAAAGCCATCGCGCAGGTGCGCGCCGACAAGGAGCGCGAAGCGGGTGACGGCAACGACGGCACCTGGGTGGCGCATCCCGGCCTGGTTGGCGTTGCCAACGAGATTTTTGACCGTCTGATGCCGGGGCCAAACCAGATCGATAAAAAGCTTGCGGATTTCACCGCCTCTGCCGCGGATTTGCTGGAAGTGCCGAAAGGACAGATTACGGAGGCGGGGCTGCGACAAAACATCGCTGTTGGCCTCGGCTACCTGGAGGCATGGCTGCGCGGCACCGGATGCGTGCCGCTGTTCAATTTGATGGAGGACGCGGCGACCGCCGAAATCAGCCGCGCGCAGATCTGGCAGTGGATTTACCAGAACGCGCACTTGCAGGATGGCCGCAAAATCGATGTCGCGCTTTGCGAACGGATCATTGACGAGGAACTTGCCAAAGCGAAGCAGGCCGGGGATGCAGCGCGATATGCGGCGTACGAAAAATCAGCGCAGTTGATGCGTGATTTGATTCGCTCGCCGCAATTTGTGGAGTTCCTGACCGTGCCCGCATACCAGAAGATTTTGAGTGAAGGCAGTTAGTGAAAAGATGGCCGGGCCCTTCGGTCGGACTCAGGGTAAGCAAGCCCGGCCCCTACAAATTAAAGAGACTCAAATGTGGCAACTGGCGGCGCCACGCTTTTCAAGGTACCGCTGATGGTATTCCTCGGCGCGCCAGAACGGGCCGGCGGGCGTGATCTCCGTTGCGACTGGACGGCGCAGCTTGCCGCTGGCTTCCAATGCCTGCTTCGACTTTTTCGCCGCGGCTTCCTGCTCGGGCGAATGAAAAAAGATTGCGGTCCGATACTGGGCGCCGTAATCGGGACCCTGGCGATTCACCTGTGTCGGATCGTGAATGGTCCAGAACACGTTTAGCAGTTGATCGTAGCTGAGCTTTTCGGGATCAAATGTGACTTGCACGACTTCGGCGTGGCCGGTCGTATCCGTGCAGACTTGCTGATAGTTGGGATTTTGCGTTTGCCCGCCGCTGTAGCCGACCGCGGCGTCCAAAACGCCCGGCACGCGGCGAAACGCAGCTTCAATTCCCCAGAAGCAACCCGCTCCAAATGTAGCGATTTCCTGCATGTGATTCCCCCTTGTTGCCACAGCCCGGACGGAAACGATCCCGCAACTTCGCGGCGTTGCTGAAATTGGGCTGTGTGTCGCGATGCTTCTTTGACTACCAATTAGAGTATAGATGAGGTCAAAGGTTTCATCCGCACATCCGGCTTTCCCCATGGTTTTACGGGGCTTACGAGGCTTTCTTGGCCGGAGCTTTCGCGGCAGCAATGCCTTTCAGTTTCTCCTGGGCCGGCCCCTTATATGGACTGTCCACTGAAGCGGCGTCGGTGAAGGCCTGCTTGGCACCCGCCGTGTTTCTCAGATTCAGGTACGCGAATCCCAGGCGGTACTGATTGCGCGCGTAGACTGAAGCGTTTGATTTCAGAAGCGGCGCGGCTTTGGTCAAGCTGTCGACCGCCGCGGGGTTCAATTTTTTCTCCAGGTCGATCTGGCCAAGCGCGCTGAACGCGAGTCCCTTCTGCAAATTAATCTGCTTCTGCCAGTCGGCGTCGCTGACGCCTTCAGGTTTTTTCGCGGTGTCGCAAAGCGCAGCAGCTTTCTTCGCATACGCCTCTGCTTTGTCCAATTGCTCGCCCTTCTCGCTGTAGTCGTCCGCCAGGAGCAGCAAAATTCCGAGATTGTCCGGGTCTTTTTCCAGCGCGTTGTTGGCAGTTTCCAGCATCTTCGGTCGATTCTGGGCCTGCTGATAGGTAGCAGCCGCTGATCCAAGCGCCTGCCCGGCATTCGGCGAGTCGGGGAACAGATTTGCAAAACGCACCAGGAGGGCGGCCTTTTTCGCCGCGTCCTTCTGCTGGTATGCCGCGCTCACCAGCGATTGTTCGATGTACTCCCGGTTGTCCTTGACGGATTCGAGCTTCTGCTGCTGCTCGGCTTTCCAGGTTTCGGGGTTGGTGCCGGCGGGCGGAGGCTGCGCTTTGAATCTTTGCAAAATTCCCGAGGCCTTTTCGCCCGCCGCAAATAGGCGGTCGGTGTCGCCCTTTTCGTTCGCTGCGCGCACCATGCTGACGGCGTTCGAAAAATTGTCAGGATCGAGCGCAACGAGCTTGTCGCCATACTCGAAGACTTTGTCGTACTGCTTGGCGTTGAGGTAGTAGTTGACGTACTGCTCGTCGGCCAGGATTTGCAGATCACGGTCGGGATGAGCGGTGGAGAAGGCATCGATCAATTTGAGCTTGGCCGCGGGATCATTCGCGGCGGCGATGTCGTTCAGTTGGTGGTCCACTTCGGAGCCGGCCGAGACGATTACAGTTTTTCCGAGTTGAGCGCGCAGCGGAGCGGCAGCGAAGAAACCTGACACAAGCAGAAAAATCGCGATTCGGTTGCGAAGCATGCGTACCTCCTGTGGAGACGATTGAGGAGCGAGCCTTGCCTTACCCCGCATCTTAGTGCGGGGCGCCCCGCAGCGCAAATGTTCCCAACGAACACTCTCTGATCGCCAGGTTCGGGCCTCAGCGTTTTTTCGTCTTCCGTTTTGGCGCGGGAAAGCCTTTTTTGGAGGCGGTATTCTTTTTGCCCAACTTGGAGTTTTTCTCGACGCGCAGCTTCCACGCCGTGTGCAGGGCTCCATGGAGCACGTCTTCGCTAGCTTTAGCCAGACGGATGTGGGTCATGCCCATGCGGCCCCAGCCACCGGGGATGGGGAGAAAAACCTCGGGCATCTCTGCGACAAACGCAGCTTGTTGCTCCAGAGTAAGCATCAGGTTGCCGTAGCCCTGCTTCGCCGATGCGAGCGTGGCGAAGATTCTACCGTCCACACGAAAGTCCGGCTGACCCATGTGCGAGCTTTCCTCAGTGCCAGGCAGGCTGAGGGCAATCCTCCGAAAGTCGGCTACATTCATGGAAACCTGATTTCCCCTTCGACGATTGTCTGCAAATCGTAAAAAGGTGTTAGGCAATCGTGAGGAATTATTTCACAACTTTCGTCATTCCGCGGTGCGTCTAAACAAACGAGGCCCATTTGACGGCTCTCCGCTGTTCAGGAGAACATCGAAGATTAGGCTGGGAGGCCGGGATGGACCTGGAGTTGCGCGGGCGCGTGGCGATTGTGGCCGCGGCGAGCAAGGGGCTGGGACGCGCGGTGGCCGAGGAATTGGCCCGCGAAGGTGCGGAAATTGCCATCTGCGCACGCATGGCAGCGGACCTGAAGGCCGCGGCGGCGCAGATTCAAGCAGCGGCCGGACGCGAAGTTTTCTGGCAGGCGGTGGATGTTGGCAAAGCGGAAGAGGTCTCGCGGTTTGTCGGTAATGTTGAAAAGCGCTTTGGCCGGGTGGACATTTGTGTTACCAACACCGGCGGGCCTCCGTCTAAATTGTTCAGCGCCACAACCGTGGAAGACTGGCGCGTGTGGACCGACCAACTGCTGATGAGCGCGGTGTATTTTGCCCAGGAGACGCTGCCGCGGATGCAGAAAAACAAGTGGGGGCGATTCCTGACGATCACATCGTATTCGGTGAAGCAGCCAGTGGAAGGGTTGCTGCTTTCGAATTCGCTGCGTGCGGGAGTGACCGGCCTGGTGCGCACCTTGGCCAATGAATATGGCGCGCATGGAATTACCGTGAACAACGTTTGCCCCGGTTATACGCGCACCGACCGCCTGGATGACCTCGCGGGAATGATGGCCGCGCGCACGGGCTCCACGCCCGAAGAAGTGTTTGCAGGTTGGAAGAAACTGATCCCCGCAGGACGCCTGGGCACGCCGGAAGAGTTTGCAGCGGTGGTGGCGTTTTTGGCTTCGGAAAAAGCGGGATACGTGAACGGCGTCTCGCTGGCCATCGATGGCGGCACGACGAGGAGTTTGCTCTAGCGCCGCATGCCGCCCGTAAATCGCACACTGACACTTTCCGTAGTGGCGGGAAGTTACGCGCTCGCGAAGTTTCCTTGCGATGCGGAGATTCCCGCATGGGCCAGGGGCTCGGCTTTTTCTTCGGTGACGCGCACGCCCGAGGAACTTTCCGTGGTCACAGCGGAGGCAAGCTTGCCGCCCGAAGTCGAGGCTTCCCGTGGGTGGCGAATGTTCAAGGTACACGGGCCATTCGCCTTCGACGAAATCGGCGTCGTAGCGGCTCTTGCGAACCCGCTGGCGCGCGTGGGCGTGGGAATTTTTGTGATTTCGACGTTCGATACGGACTACTTGCTGGTGCAGCAGGACGACATTCCTGTAGTAGTGGAAACATTGGAGCACGCGGGCCATCGGATTCTTCAATTGGAATCGCTGAACTCGTAAAAAAATCAAGGAGCGAGCGGAATGATCAGGCGGAATATCGGGAACTGGCAACGTGATTTGGTTGTGGGCGCGATTTTCTGCGCCATGTGGGTGTTGAGCGGCGCGGGCTTGGCGCGCGCGGACGAGCCGTATGCCCGCAGCAAGGATTATGACCTGCAGCACTCGAAAATCGCGTTGCGTTTTCAGCCGGAGCAGAAGAACGTGATGGGCGATGTGACCCATTCGCTGACGCTGCTGCGCGATGGGCTGGAAAAGATCTCGTTTGATTCGGTTGGGCTGCAGATCGAAAGCGTCCACATCAACAAGAGCGCCGCGAAATTTGCGACCACCGAAAACAAGCTGGTGGTGACGCTGCCAAAGGGCGCGAAGCGCGGCGCAAAATACGACGTCGAGATCAAATATCAGGGCACGCCGAGCAAGGGCCTCTATTTTGTGCTGCCCGACAAAGACTATCCCAACCGGCCGCTGGAGATTTGGACCCAGGGAGAATCCGAGGACACGCGTTTTTACCTGCCGACCTACGACTATCCGAACGATCGCCTGACGACCGAGACGATCCTGACCGTCCCTGCAAGCTGGATCACGATTTCGAACGGCAAGCTGATCGGCGTCACCGACGCGAGCGAGGGCATGAAAACGTGGACCTGGCGCGAGTCGCAACCAAGTTCGACGTACCTCTTCACGGTGGTGGCGGGCGAATTTGTGGAGGTGAAGGACACCTGGAAAAATATTCCGGTGACTTACTACGCGCCCAAAGATCGCGGAGACCGGCTGAACCCGAGTTACAGCCGGACGCCCGCGATGATCGATCTATTCAGCAGAAAGCTGGGAGTGGACTATCCGTGGGAAAAATATTCGCAGGCGATGGTGGATGAATTCGTCGCCGGCGGAATGGAAAACTCCAGCGCAACCACCAACACCGCGGATTCGCTGCGCAACCCGAAGCTGGTTCCGGAATACGAACAAAATGAAGACCCGTTGATCTCGCACGAACTGGGGCATCAGTGGTTCGGCGACCTGGTGACCACCAAGGATTGGGGCAACATCTGGCTGAACGAAGGATTTGCCACGTTCATGGAAACGGTGTGGGCGGAATCGCATTTTGGAAAAGACATCGCGGATTACGACCGTTGGGAAGGCGCGCGGCAGTGGTTCGCTTTGCACTCCCTGTATGACAAGCCGATCGTGCGCTACAACTTTGAGGAGTCCGAGGAGTTTGACGGGAACGCCTATGGCAAGGGCGGCTGGGTTCTGTACATGCTGCGCCGGCAACTTGGCGAAGATGCGTTTTACGCGGGATTGAAGCACTACCTGGAAACGAATCGCGGCAAGAACGTGATGACGTCGGACCTGGCGAAAGCGATCGAAGAAGCTACGCACACGAATGTGGATGCGTTTTTCCGGCAGTGGATTTATGGAGCGGGTGCGCCGAAATTTGAGTTGAGCTACGTCTACGATGAAACGAAGAAGCAGGTCGCGTTGACGGTAAAACAGGCGCAGAAGCGCGAAGGGTATGTGGGGTTGTTTAACGTGCCGGTGGATGTGGAGATCACCACGGCGAGCGGACCGAAGCTTTATCCCATTCATGTGACGCAGGAGTCCGAGGTGTTCACGTTGCCGGCGGATTCTGCGCCGGTGATGGTGCTTTTCGACAAAGGAACGCAGATTCTGAAATCCTCGCAGTTCAAGAAGGAAAAGAAGGAACTGCTCTACCAGCTGAAAAATGCCGGTGAAGTGGCGGACCGGGCCGATGCGGCAGAGGCGCTCGGGAAACTAAAGGGCGATGACGAAGCGGCCGCTGCGCTGGGCGAGGCATTGCGCAGCGACAAGAGCAGCGGCGTGGGTAGAACCGCGGCCAGTTCGCTCGGTGAACTTGGCGGGGCGTCGTCGTCGAAGCAATTGCTGGAGGCCCTCAATTCAGTGAAGGAGCCGTGGGTGCGCGGGAGCATCGTGCTCGCGCTCGAGGATTTTAAGGACGACACAGCCGTGGTGGCGCGCTTGCAGGTCGTGGCGCGCGAGGATTCTTCATATCGCGCGCGCGGGGCTGCTTTGCGCGCGATCGGCCACATCAAGGGTTCCGGCGCGTATGAAACGCTTGTGGCGGCGGTGAGTGCCGACTCGCCGGACGGTTTCTTGCGCAACGCGGCGCTGAGCGGGCTTGGTTCGCTGGGCGATGACAAGGCTGTGCCGCTGCTTCGCGAATGGGCGGCGCCGGGCAAGGAGATGGATTCGCGACAAGCGGCCATCGGCAGCCTGGCGCGCTTGCAGAAGGACAACAAGGAACTGACACAGGTGATTGCCGGGTATCTGCAGGATTCGCATTTCCCGGTTCGCCGTACGGCGATTTATGCGTTGGGAGGGCGCGGCGATGCCTCGGCAATTCCCGCGCTGGAATCTACGCTGCAGAGCAAACGCCTGAGCATTGGCATGGAGCCGACAATCAAGGAACAGATCGAACGGCTGAAAAATCCGATGGCAAAGGGCGGCCCGCACGGCATGATGAGTGAAGACGCGAAGGCCGGCGAAAAAGCGGGTGAGGATGAACGGCTGATTCACCTCGAACAGCTGGTGCAGGAGATGAACGGCCGCTTGAAGGAAATCGAAAAGCGGCTGCCGCCCGCGCCCAAGCAATAGTCGGTCACGGCTCGGCTAACAGAATGCGCAGGTCACGCAAGTTGTTGCCGGTGGGGCCGGTGACAATCGCATCGCCAAGCTTTTCGAAAAAAGTGTAGGCGTCGCTCTGCAGGAATGCCTCGGGCGGGTTGAGCCCCAGCGCTTTTGCGCGAGCGAGAGTTTCTCCATTGGCTATAGCTCCGGCGGCGGGACTGTTTCCGTCCATTCCATCCGTGCCGGCGCTGAGTACCGTGATTTTCCGCCCGGCAATTTTCTCCACGCAGGAAAGCACAAATGCGGAATTCCTCCCGCCGATGCCCTTGCCGGTTACGGGTGAACTCAATTCGCCATCCGCAATCAGCGCCACGCGCTCGCCCCGATTTTCTTTTTTCCATTCATCCAATTTCTTCAGTAGAGCGTCCGCCGCGCCGGCAACCGGCCAGTCGTCGGTGGAATTGTCGCAGCACGTGACGTAGCCTCTCGCTTCGGAGGCGTGGTGCGCGCAGTGAAAGAGGTCGTGCATGCCGAGGAGCAACTGAAAATGCGCGTTGCGGAACGCGGGGTCTCCGGGCTTTGGCGTCTCCGGCATTCTGCCCTCGTCGAGCCAGCGGACCAGCACATCGGGGAACCTTTTGCGCAAGCCGTACTGATCAATGATCATGGCCGTGTCCGCGATCGTGGAAGGGTCCGGAACGGTTGGTCCGGAGGCGAGAGCATGCTCCTTCCCGGCCGGCACGTCCGTGACGGCAAGCGTCACTTTTGTCGCGCGGGTGGCGGCCACAGCAAGACGGCCGCCTTTTACGCCGGAAAGATGCCGGCGGACGGTGTTCATTGCGTCGATCGGCGCACCACAAGTCACCAGCGCGTGATTCGCAGCTTGGAGGTCCTGGAGGCGCATTCCTGGAACAATCGGCAACTCAGTGAGCGCGGAGCCTCCGCCGGAGAGAAGGAAAAAAACGACGCTGCGATCATCCGTGCCACGCAGCAGCGAAAGAGCAGCCTCCGCCGCGCGCCAACTGTCTTCATTTGGGTTGGGATGCCCCGCAACAAAATATTGCAGGCCGGGAACGGACGCTTCCGGTTTTGTGGGCGCCGCAACGACTCCCTTGAATTGATAGTTGGCAGGCAGGAAGGAACGCAGACCAGCGGCCATTGCATGCGCCGCTTTCCCGATCGCGACGACAAACGTCGAAGAGAAAGCTGCGAGATCAATCGCCGCCTCTTCCAGCGTCAGGACGGAACCTGCCAGCGTCAGCTTCAATTCGATGACGCGCGGAATATCCAGCGCGGCCAGCGTGTCGCCGAAGATTTCCCGTGCGAGTTGCTTTCCATGTGTCATGGCAGCGGCATGTAAGAATTCAGGCTTTCTTCAGCACCGCGGGATTCAGCAGGTTCGGCGGCAACTGTCCTTTGAAGAGCGCAACCACGTTGCTCGCTGCCATCACGGCCATTTTCGTACGCGTTTCCAGCGACGCCGACGCCAGGTGCGGCGCCAGCACGACATTCGGGCGCTTCAATCCCGGGTGGATGAACGGCTCGTTTTCATATACGTCCAGCGCCGCCCCGGCGATTTTCCTGGCGTCGAGTGCCGCCACCAGCGCGGCTTCTTCCACCACGGGCCCGCGCGACGTGTTGATCAGAAACGCACTCGGTTTCATCCGGTAAAATTTCGGGGAGTCAAACAGGCCGCGCGTTTCCGCCATTAACGGAACGTGCAAGCTGACAAAATCCGATTCCGCAAGCAGCGAGTTCATATCGCGAAATTCCGCGTTCAGGGACTTTTCCACGTCGTCGGGCGCTTTCACCGCGTCGGCATAAATCACTTTCATCTGAAAGCCGAGAGCACGGCGCGCAACAGCGCGGCCAATGCGGCCGAATCCGACCAGGCCCAGCGTCTTGCCCCAAATATCGGCGCCACACAACTGGTCGAGGTTCCAACCCTTCCAGTTGCCGGAGCGGGCGAGTTGCTCGCCTTCGGAGAGCCGCCGCGCGACAGCCATCATCAGCGTCCAGGCGAAATCCGCCGTCGTTTCGTCGAGCACGCCGGGCGTGTTGGTGGCCACCACGCCGCGTTTCGTGCAGGTGTCCACATCAATGTTGTCGTAACCGACTGCCACGTTTGCCGCGATCCGCAGTTTCGAAGCGACGCGAAGCAGTTCGTCGTTCACTTTTTCGGTCAACAGGCAGACCAGGCCTTCCTTGTCCTTTACCCGGCGCAGCACTTCGTCACGCGGCGGGCGTTCGTCGTGAGCCCAATACTCTACGTCACAGGCGGTTTCCAGGATTTCCCGGGCATCGTCAAACAACTGGTGGGTCGCGAACACTTTCGGTCTTGTCATGCACGTCCTCTTACGATTTTGGTCGTATTACACTAGCACAGCACGGGCCGCGCGAGGGTCCCATTGCCAGCGCGCTGCGTGAATTACTATAGTGAGAAGGCCGCCACATCTTGCAGTCGGCACCTCATGGACCCTGCTCTGATTCGTGACCTGAAATCGCTGCTCGGACCCGCGAACGTCCTGTCCCAAAAAGAAGATTTGCTGCTCTACGAGTTCGACGGATCTGTGGAAAAAGCGCGGCCGGAAGCGGTTGTGTTTCCGCACACCACTGAGCACGTTTCGCGGATCGTGAAACTGGCAGCGAAATACCAGGTGCCCGTAGTGGGCCGCGGCGCGGGCACCGGGCTTTCCGGCGGAGCGTTGGCGCGCCGCGGCGGCGTAATGATCGTTTTCGCGCGCATGAATCGCGTCCTGGAACTGGATCTGGAAAACTGGCGCGTGGTGGTGCAGCCGGGCGTGGTGAATCTGGACATTTCTCGCGCGGTGGAACACGCCGGTTTGTATTTCGCGCCCGATCCCTCCAGCCAGAAATCGTGCACCATTGGCGGAAACGTGGCAGAAAATTCCGGCGGGCCACACACGCTGGCTTACGGATTGACAACGAATCATATTGCCGCACTGGAACTCGTCCTGCCCGACGGCGAAATCGTACGCGTCGGCAGCCGCCACGGCGATGCGCCGGGCTACGACCTCTGCGGATTGTTCGTTGGGAGCGAAGGCACTTTGGCGCTGGTGACGGAAATCACCGTAAAGCTTTCAGGCAAAGCGGAGGCGGTGAAAACGCTGCTGGCGATATTCGACACGGTAGGCGACGCCTCGCGGACCGTGGCCGAAATGACAGCGAGTGGCATCACGCCCGCGGCGTGCGAAATGCTCGACGGGTGGACTTTGCGCGTGGTGGAAGACTACATCCACGCCGGATTTCCCTGCGACAGTGCCGCGGTGTTGTTGATCGAAGTGGAAGGCCTGCGTGAAGCGGTAGAATCGCAAGCCGCCGCGATCGCGGAGATTTGCAAAGCCAATCACGCGCGAGAAGTGCGTACTGCCCGCGACGAGCGGGAGCGCGAGCTCCTGTGGAAAGGCCGGAGGAACGCTTTCGGCGCGCTGGGCCGGCTGGCACCGTCGAACTACGTTCTCGATGGCGTGATTCCGCGATCGAAGCTGCCGGAAGCGCTCGAGCGGATTCATGAAACAGGAAAGAAATTCGGCTTCCAGATCGGAAACATGTTCCACGCGGGGGACGGGAACCTGCATCCGATTGTTCTCTACGATCTGCGGGACACGGAGCAATTCAAGCGCGCCATCGCCGCCGCCGAGGAAATCATCCGCATGTGCGTTTCGCTGGGTGGGTCATTGACGGGCGAGCATGGTGTGGGCATGGAAAAAAGCGAATTGATGACCCTGCTCTTCAGCGACGCGGATTTCGAACTGATGCGGCGAATTCACGATGAGTTCAATCCTGACTCATCGCTGAATCCTGGAAAGATTTTCCCGTTGAGCAAGTGTTGCGGCGAAATTCGCATCCGTAAAGTCAGTCCTGCTAATCGGGTTTCATCATGAGCAGCGCTATCAGCCTCCCGGTGCGATTGGAAAAGATTGTCGGAGCGGATCGCGTGCGGGTTGAGGCGGCCGATCTGGAAGAGTTCGCCATTGATGGGCAGAAACCTTCCGCTGTCCTGCAACCGGGAAGTGCGGAAGAAATAGCCGAGATTGTGCGAATGGCCGCGAGCGAAAAACTGGCCCTGGTGGCATGCGGCGGCGGCAGCAAACTGGGCATCGGCATGCCGCCCCGGCGATACGACCTTGCCCTGGACATGAAAGGCCTGACGCAAATTGCACACTATGACGCCGCCGATCTCACGTTGAGCGTGGACGCGGGCAAGTCGCTGAGGGCGCTGCAGCGGATACTCAAGGAAAAGGGGCAGTTTCTTCCTGTGGATGTCCCGTGCGTTGAACGCACCACGATTGGAGGCACAGTCGCCTCTGGAATTGATTCCGCACTTCGCCAGCAATATGGGACAGCGCGCGATTTTTTGATTGGCGCGGAGTTCATTGACGGAAAAGGCCAGGTTTGCAAGAGCGGTGGGCGCGTCGTCAAGAATGTTACCGGTTATGACCTTCACAAACTGCTGGTTGGATCGATTGGGACGCTTGCCGTCATCACGCGATTGAACTTTCGAACCTTCCCACTGCCTGAAACTCGCGCTGGGCATCTCGCAAGCTTCCCGAATGCGAGATCTGCTCTGGGCTACCGGACGACACTTCTGAAGACCGGACTGCCATTTGCAAATCTCGAAGTGCTCGGACCCGAGTTCTCCGCTATGGCTGCGAGAATGTTTAAAGCCACGAACCAGGAAGTGCCTGATGCGCTTTCTTCGAATCATTGGAATGTTTATGCGGCCTATGAAGGCAACCCATCCGTGGTGAAGAGAGTCACAAGAGAACTGGGAAAACATTCTGCAGCGGCGGATGCTTCAAAAAACGAATATCTAAGTGCAGCCGTTAACGAAGAACTGGCCAGATTTTCGAGCCAGTCCTATGGTTTCCTGACTTCGGCTTCTTCCGGCGAGGCGCTCTTCCGCATCGTTCTGCCGGAGTTCACCGCGAGGAATATCGCAGAGATCTTACGCCCGGCCAGAGAGCATTCTCTCCGCGCAGTTTTCGTCTTGCGTGCGTGTAACGTCGCCTATTTAGCCTTGCTCGCGGAAACAGGAGATGCTTCCGCTATCCAATCGCTCGGCTGCGTGGCCTCCGGAGTATTTTCAACCGTTACGGCCGCAGAAGGAACTGCGACTCTTCTCCATGCGCCCCGCGCACTGAAACAAAACATCAATGTGTGGGGCGCGAAGCGAGCGGATTTTCCGCTGATGCAGCTTGTGAAGCAGGCGTTTGACCCACACAGCATTTTCGCGCCCGGGCGATTCGTGGGAGGCCTTTGACCCATGGCGGTCGAGCAAGCCATTCCCGGCGAAATTCCCGTCTACGAGGATTTCTCCCGTTGCGTTCATTGCGGCTTATGCCTCAACCATTGCCCGACTTACCGGTTGTGGCAGTTGGAAGCGGATTCTCCGCGCGGCCGCATTCGCCAGATGATGTTGGTCGAGCAGGGCGAACTCCCGGTCTCCGAGGGATTCGTCGATCACATCGATAAATGCCTGGATTGCCGTTCGTGCGAAACCGCGTGCCCCTCCGCCGTCAACTACGGAAAGCTGGTGGAGTATGCGCGAGCGCGCATCGAGCGGGATTTTAAACGTCCGCTTTTTTCGCGCGCGGCGAGAGATCTTGTATACCGCCGGTTGTTGCCGTATCCCGAGCGCATCGCGATGGCCGCAAAGCTTCTCCGGATTTACCAGCGTTCCGGCTTGCAGGCCGTCGCAAGGGCCACGGGAGTTCTAAGACTACTCGGACTGGCAGAGAGAGAATTGTTGTTGCCGCCAGTCGATCGCCATTTCTTTTTCGAGCAATTGGGCAAAACCTTTACCGCGCAAGGCACTCGCCGTGCACGCGTCGCATTTTTCGCGGGGTGCGTCGCCAACGTCACTTTCACGGCTTTGAATGAAGCGACGATCCGCGTACTCACCACCAACGGCTTCGAGGTGGTTATTCCCGACGGGCAATTCTGCTGCGGCGCGCTTCCGGCGCATGCGGGCGTGCGCGATGTGGCCCGCAATCTGGCGCGCCGGAACATTGCAGCTTTCGCTTCCGCAAATTTTGACGCGCTGGTTACCAACGCCGCCGGCTGCGGCTCCACGCTGAAGGAGTACGATCACCTTTTCACGGCGGACGAGCCGGAATACGCAGCAGCCGCCGCGTTAACGAAAAAGACGCGCGACGTCACCGAATTTCTCGCCGCACTGGGGCTCTCCGCTCCGCTTAAGCCCATTTCTGCGCGGATCACCTATCAGGATTCCTGCCATCTCTTGCACGGGCAGAAGACTCGCGAAGCGCCACGCCAACTGTTGCGCGCGATCCCGGGAGTGGAATTGGTGGAACTGCCGTTCGCGGATATCTGCTGCGGCTCGGCGGGTGTCTACAATGTGACGCAAACGAAAGCGTCGCTCGACCTGCTTGCCGAAAAGATGGCCTATACCAAAACGACGAACGCGCAAATCATCGCCACGACAAACCCCGGCTGTCTTCTGCAATTGCGTGCTGGCGTGGAAATTCACAAGACCGGGCAGGAAGTTTTGCACGTGATCGAATTGCTCGACCGGGCGTGCGCAAACACGGCTAGTTGAATCTGGATGGTTTCAGCGCTCGGCAATGAGATAGCGGCAGCCCTGCGGCCCGGTCCTCGCCGAGTGCATAATCCCAGCTGGCAAATCGCAGCGCTCGCCGCAGTGGTAAGTCTTCGTCTCGCCGTTCATGGTCATGCTCATCTCGCCCTTTAAGATGATGTGCGCCGATTCCGCGCGGTGGGTATGCTCGCGATATTGCACATCGGGACCGTCTTCCCAGACGTACAGATGAGAATAACCCTCGAGAATCAGCTGTTCGGCGAGGTCTTTCTCTTCCATAGTCCGAATTTTAACGCTTTTCTCAGCAATATGACCAACTCCTCAAATTAGCGCTCGAAGACGACTTCGCCCTCACTGCAGCAATGGGGGTAGCTGCAGCAAGGGCGTGCCGTCTTCAGGAGAGAAGATCGTTCGTCCGCGGATTATTCCGCCGGCGGCGGAACCGCACTGGGTGCACGTCCGGCAGGGGCGTACATGACGTTGCCCCTCCCGTGAGGACGTCCCTGGCGAACGGTGTAGTCCGAGGGCACGGCAAACAAGGTGGCCGCGGAGTCCTGCCGTTGAATGTTGGTCAGGGTGTAGGTCGTCGAGCCGAAGCGCGGATCAGTCCGCGTGCTCTTCACCACCACCTGGAGGTCCGCCGAATACCAGGTTTCGTTGACGATGGTGATGGGCTTGTCGTTGCCGATCTGTCCCACGGGAATGGTGCGCGTGTAACGGGTTCCCTGCGCGGAGATTCCGTTGAACGTCTGCGTGCCCAGGTCTTCTTTTTTCAAAGTGCCGTTGGCAATCTCCTGCTGGATGTGCGTTTCAACCCCGTCCTGCAAAGCGCCGCCTGTGCCTTTCATGCCGCGCCGGGGCCCGGGGAGTTGGTCCGCGATTTTCGTATCGGGATGAAGAATAAACGCGGTGCTGGCAACAGGGTCCTCAATCAGGATAAACGGATTGGATTTCCCGTTGGCAACCAGTGGCCCGATGACCGGAAGCGTGGTCTCGCGGCGCACGCGTCCCTGCCCATCGCGAAAAATATTGGTTTGGATCTTGCGGTTGATGGTGGTGCCGTCCGCAAGAGTCTGCGCGGTCTCTGTGATGCCGACGGCCGTATAGGGCGCGCCGGTCACCACTTTTCCGGCGTGCATCTCTTCAAAGCCGAGGATTTTCAAGCGTGCGCCGACCGGTCCGCCGGGCATGAGCGCATCCTGCGGCGGCGGTTCTTGCGCGTTTAATGCGACGGCGCTGCTGAGCAGTGCCGCGGTGAAAACCGAAAAAACCCATTTCCTGTTCATTCCAGATTCTCCTCTACTTCTCTTCTGCTGCTTCTCTCCCGAACGCGGCGAACAAGCCGCGTGAAATTCAGTTGCTCGATTGCGGCAGGCGATACGCCTGCGGCTGGCCATCGGCGCCGAGCAGCAAATCCACTTGCACGATATCGTTCGCGTGCTCTTCATTGACCGACAATCCCAGTGCGCCAAGCGAACCGCGTTCCATCTGCACCCGCACGACAGTGGTGTCGTCAAGCATTCCAGGGATCGCGCCGGGGATCAGGGCGAATTCATCCCCATCGTTTTCGGCGATCAGCGTGCCACCGAGTTCAGGCCCGGTAGCAACCGAAGAAGTGGCGGCGGGTGACGACGGGTGTTGGCGCGCTACATCCGTTCGCCCACCTCTTTGCCAGAACACAAGCGATGTCGCGACGAGGATCAGCGCAGCGGCAGCGAGCAGCCAGCTTGCCACCGCCACTCTGCCGCGGCTCTTTGCCGTGGTGTGCTGGGTGCGAAATTCCTGGCGCAGCCGCGTCTCCACGCGCGAAGGAGTTGTTGCCTCTGATGTCAGCTGCCCCAGCTCGCGCAAATCCGCGCGCAAAGCCAGCGAACTTTCGTAGAGCGCCGCGCAGGCCGGGCAATTCCGCAAATGTTCAAAAGCCGCCGCGAAATCGACCGCGTCGGCTTCGAGATCCCGATCCAGCCCCGTGATGGAAAATTCTTCACAGTTCATCTTCACTTCTCCCACAAATCCTCAGCGTCCCGCATTCGCCCGCTTGGGCGTTTCGCGCAGCATTTCCAGTTTCGCCAGCAGCAGTGCGCGTCCCCGATGAAGCCTGGAACGCACCGTCCCGATCGGACATTCCAACGCCCGTGCGGCTGCTTCGTAGCTCATTTCTTCCAACTCGCAAAGCACCACCGTCTCCCGAAACTCCGGCGGCAACGACAGCACGGCCGACCTCACCCGTTCGCGCCGCTCGCGAATTTCTGCCCAGTGCGCCGGTGTCCGTTCGTCAGCGAGGTCCAGTGTCTGCGATTCTCCTTCACTGTTTTTCACTTCCAGGGAGAACTCGCGCGGCAGCCGCTCCAGATGCTTCATTACTCGGTTGCGGGCGATCCCGTAAAGAAACGCACCCAGCGAGCCGCGTGTGGGGTCATATTTTTTCGGCTCGCGCACCAGAGTCATGAACACGTCCTGCACAATCTCTTCCGCTGCCCAGGCCTGCCCGGTCATCCGCAGCGCGAATCGATAAATCTGCCCCTGCTTGCGCCGGTACAGCTGCGTGAAGGCGTCTTCATCGCCGCGGGCTGAGCGCTTCAGCAGGACGTCGTCTCTTTCCGGTGACTCGATGTGCTTATCTCCTGATGTGACGCCTGCCTTAGCTAACTATTCCCAGGCGGGCCGAAGAAAGTTCCCGGGCAGGCGGCGGTTCTATGGCGCGGTGGGTAGCCCGCGCTGGTCCTACTCTAAATCAAACCCGGTCAAAGGGTTAGAGTTGCGGAGGGAGTTGCGGGGACAGGCCAGAAACGCCTGGGCCTCGGACTTCTGCCTCGGAGTATGCTTAGCGTGCTTTCTTGCCGGGGCGAAACATGTTTGCGGCGACTCGCGTTACCAGGCGGCGCGGCACTAGGCGCTGCGAGTGTGCTCCCAGATAGTTGCCCAATCCGGAGATCACATAGCTCTTCCCGGCAGCCAGTGCCTGCAACCCGGTCCTTGCGACCTTGCCCGCAGGCTCCTGATTTCGCGCTGTGAACGCTTCCTGGCCCGCGACGGTGTGAAACTCCGATTCCGTCGAGCCCGGGCACAGCGCGCAAACGCGAATCCCGTGCGGCTTCATCTCTTCCGCCAGGCCTTCCGCAAAGAATAGATCAAACACCTTTGTGGCGGCATAAGTGGAAATGTACGGCACGGCTTGAAACGCCGCCGTCGAAGCAAGAATCAAAATATCGCCACTGCGCCGCGCGACCATTTCGGGCAAAAAGAGCCGCGTCAGATACACCACGGCGGCGCAGTTCACTTCCACCATGTCCAGCAGCCGCTGCGTTTCCACCTGCGGCACTTCGCCATATTGACCGAAGCCTGCGTTGTTGATCAACAGGTCGATGCGCAAACCAGTTTCTTTCGTGAACGAGTATATTTCCTGCGGCGCTTCCCGCATGGCCAGGTCCGCCGCCACCACCTGCGTCTGGATGCCGTGCTTTTTCCGCAAGCCGTCCGCAACCTCCTGCAATCGGTCCAGTCGCCGCGCGGTCAGCACGAGGTGCGTGCCGCCCGCCGCAAGTTCTTCCGCGAGAGCCACACCAATCCCAGCGCTCGCACCGGTAACCAGGGCCCACTTGCCCTTCCATTCGCTTATCATTGGAATTTTTCCTCGGGAAAATTGCGTCTCAAGCCGAATCGGCGGGATTCGCCTTGCGCGAGCCAAGCACTGAATCCTTCAACCGCGTGCCCTGCTCTTTCATCCGATCCATCAATCGCCGCGCCCACACAAACTCCGCCGCCAGCAGCGTCAGCCCCAGAAAGATCACCACCCAGCCGGGCCCCGGCGTAACCAGCATAACCGCTCCCAACCCAAGAAGCGTAAACCCTCCAAGAATTTTAAAGAAGCGCCGGACTTGATCAATGGTGTGAAAGAACATGTGCCCTCGCGGGCAGAGGCGGGAGAACCCTCATTGTGACTGGATTTCTTGTTGCAAACAACAGCCACAAACATTTGATGCGTGGCCGCGCAAAAAGGACATCGAAACCAGTAGCGTTGTAAAAAAAACGGCGGAGAGGGTGGGATTCTGCCTCTGGTGCAGCAGGCAATTCCAGTAACGATGGTAAAACCTAACCCTCGTGTTTGCAATGGAACTGAAGCCCCGTAACCGTTTTCCCTTCGTTCGTGGGAAATCTGAGGCGCCGTGGAATGTAGAAAAACCGTAGCAAGGCGTAGAACGCCCACGCCTTATTGACTATTTCCCTGCGTTAAAAATCCTTTTGCAAAAGCCAATTGCCCCGCGTCATTCCTGCACCGCACGTCACACTTCCAAAATCAAAAAGGAGAACACCAAGTGGTCACTACCACGTTGACGCTCGAAGAACGAATCGTCCGTGCACAGGCACAGCTTGCCAAGGCGAAGAAGAACCGCAGGAAGTCATACGAGAAGGCAGCGAAAGCCGAAAAGAAGGTTGAGCGCCTAATCGCCAAGCGCCCAGCGGGGATGCCCCAGATCGTGGACGCTAAGCCTGCGGCTGTCCAAGAAGCTGCCCCGCTCCCCTAACGACGATGAGCGACGAACCTGAGGAACAGGACCAGTCTGATGAGTATGACCCCGATGATTACCCCGACCACGATGACGATGACAACGTCGTTTTCAAGGTCGATTGGATCGCTACGGGGATACTGTTTTCCCGTGTCCGTCCCACAGACGGCGAGAAGGAGTTTGAACACTGCCCGGAGGTCAGTGCGGCGTTCGTGATGAAGGTCACCGCCTTAGATATTTCCCGCTTCGAGCTCGATGTAGCTTGGTTGGAGTATTTCGAAAAAGTTTACAATTAAAGGAGAGAGACATCAACGCAGCACGCAGCAGACTTAATTAGAGTGTGCCTCAATCTCATTCCATCTGTAGACAACCTAGCTCTCCAATGATGATCCTTCCCAAACCGCCCGGAGTTCGCGAAAAATGTCCGCATGGTGCTGACCGAGGTATCAATAACAAGCACCACCCCTAAAACACGGGGTTTTGGACGCTGGTTGGACGTCGAAATTGGGGCGAGGTCACTTCAACGAATAGCCGACTTTTCGACCAGGTGACCGCTGTGACGTTTGCCCACGAACAGCTTAAATCTGCGTGGTCATGAACGACGGTCTGGGCAACCGTTGTGGTTTCACGGTAACCTCGGCTATCGTCGGAAAAGGTCTGAGGTTCTGACAATGGCGGATGAGAATGTGCAAAAGACACCAGAAGAGCTGTCGCGCGACTTACAGGAGAGTAAAGCCCGGCTGGAAGAAGCGCAACGCGTGGCCCACGTTGGCCATTGGGAATGGGATCTCGAGACCGACGTTATCGTCTGGTCAGACGAAACCTATCGTATCTTTGGCCTAAGCCCGCGAGAACGACCCATGGATCTAGCGACGGTACAGTCGTTGGTCCACCCTGAGGACCGCGAGGCCCTATATGGGGGAGTTGATGAGGACCTTGTTGCAGGAATTCGCCCCGATGCTGAATTTCGAATCGTTCGTCCTAACGGAGAGGTGCGCACGGTCCACGCTTTAACTTCAAGGCGGTGGAGTTTCGTGCCGGGTGTTG
>Ga0210402_10000711_pt1 | contig 36433 bp, 29 predicted proteins | sample IncBWC7MmetaG_FD_161055 | JGI IMG/M metagenome (GOLD analysis project Ga0210402, IMG submission 161055) | Forest soil microbial communities from Barre Woods Harvard Forest LTER site, Petersham, Massachusetts, United States - Inc-BW-C-7-M | ecosystem: Environmental > Terrestrial > Soil >...
CTATTTCGCCGGAGTCGCAGCGAGATTTTGCGTTGGGTCCACCAGTTTCAATTCTTCGAGAGAAGCGAGGACGCTTTGCCACCGGCCGGCATCCTTCTTCATTTCGATGGGAGCGGAGAGGTCGCCATAAAATTCCAGAATATTCTGTCGCAGCCCGGGTGAGGTCAGGTCGAACTTGCGCCCCGATAATTGACCCAGCAACTTTGCATACGTCTCATCCGTCAGAGAATACTCGGCGGCCAGGGTTTCCTTGCCGGTGTCAAAGTCAGTGTTGGCGAGTGTCAGCGTCCCGCCGCGAACCTGCTGCAGATACAAGCGGTATTGATCGACAGTGTTGTTGATGCTCTTGAAATAAAGATCCTCCGTCTTCGGCGTCGGGTTGTTGAACGCCATCGCCTTGAAGGGACCAATCTTCGGAATGTACCGCAATACCGCGGACCAGAAACGCGTGCTGAATTTCGGCTTCGTGTAATCCTTGCCCCACGTTTTTTCATATTCGGAGCGCGACAGCCGGTACAGGAACTTTTCCTTCGCGAAGTCCGGCGTCTCTTTCATCATGTCTTGCTTGTGGGTGCGCAAGGCGATCTGCGTCATCTCCGGGATCATCCGGCTGACCGCAAATCGATACGACCCGACGGCCATATCCTCATGCGGCAGCACGTCTTTCAACTCCATACCGTAAATGATCGGGAATGTCCGCTCAAGCAGAGGCTTGGAAACTTCGAAACCGATGAAGTCGTGATACTGCTGCGAGGCATAGCGATTCTTCGCCACTTGCACCATGTCGAATCCAAATTCCGTCTTCAAATGCGCGGTGTGATCCTCTGCGTACCGAACGGAGTTTCCATATTTGGCTCGCAGCTTGGGGTATTGGATGGAAACTGCCTCATTGACCGCCGGGTGGCCGGCGATGTCGGAGGCATAGTGCGCCAGTGCCCCCAGGGCGAAGGCGTATTCGTCCGCGTCCTGGCTCTGCCGAAGCAGTTCCTCGACGAAGTCACCGCTCCGGACGTAGTGCACAAGGTTACTGAATTCCACGCTGCCAAACGGATAGTAACCGAGGTCCTGAATGACGGCGCCGCCATACGCGTAACTGTGTGCTTCGGTGAGTTGCGCTTCCGTCAGGCCCGGAAATCGTTGCAAGAGAAGAGGCCGAAGTTCATTGGTCCATACCAGGTCGACAATTTCCTCGTGCGTGAGCACGGAGTACGCGAATGAACTGCTCGTACACAAAAGTGTGGCCAGCAGGAGAGCCACGGCGCGGATACACCACCGGCCGCCGTTGCCCAGGACACCGCGAGCGGCTGGCCGCGTCTTAATTTGATTTTTTGAGTTCGATGACAAGTTTTTTCGCTTCCTTCATTCTTTCTTTGTAAAACGCGGGATGCATCAGCGCCTGCCTGTCTCTCGCGTTGAAACTTTCCAGGGTGCTCTTCTTCGATAGGAAAAGTGATAACGCCGCGTATGTCTTGATCTCCTTTTCGAGGAATTTCACTACGCGTTGTTTGCTTTCATTCATCGCTCACCTCCAACTCAAGTTTGCTGTCGCTGCCGCAGGATGCGCCCAAGCAACTGATCACGTGCGCCTAGGCTACAGCTGGCCGAGAAGCACCAACACAATGACGATCAGCAGAATCGTGCCGACGCCGCCCGCCGGTGCGTACCCCCAATTGCGGCTGTGCGACCATCGGGGAAAAACTCCCAGTAGCGCCATTATCAGTAATACGATCAATACAGTTCCGATCATCGGTTGTTCCCTTCTCTCTCCATCCAGTTCGCGAACTTTTGTTCTCTATCCCGGCGGCCGTCGTGTCTTTCAACATCGTGGGCCGCCCGGACGGAGGAGTTATTCGCTCAGTCGCTGAATCGACGGTCAGTCCACATAAACATTGATCGCGATGCGATCGCGGGGATACCTGCGGTTGTACAGGTAATAGCCGTCACCTGAGTAGTTGATGTAGACGTCATCGTCGTCGTACCAGTTGTTGGACCAGTATTCCGGCCACGAATCGGCCAGGCTGAACCAATAGCCGCCGTATTGAAACCGCGGATAGCCACCGACGATTACTACCGGGTAACTGTAGATACGAAAGGAATGCCCTGAGCCAAAGTAACCATCATAGCGGTCCTGAGGAATGCGGTAGCCGTTGTATCCGCCGCGTTGCTGCCAGTCGCGATGTTCGGACTGCCAGTTGCTCGCACGATGCTGTTGCCACTCGCCCCGCTGTTCGCTTTCCTGCCGGTGCTGCTCCTGCTGGGATTGCATATGGACTGGCTGCAAGTGCGCTTGTTGCTCCGAGTACTGCTGTTGCTGTCCTCTGCCTTGCTGTTGTGATTGATTGGCGGAGCGGTCTTGCTGCTGTTGCTGACCCTGGCGCTGCTGGTCTTGTTGGTGTTTTGCAATTTGCTGCTCTTGTTTCTGCGAATTGTCCCGCTGTTGTTGCTGCTGCTTGTCAGCGGTGGCCTGATGTTGCTGCTGTTGTTGGTCTTGCTGGCTTTTGGCCTGTTGCTGGGCATGTTGCTGTTTGTTGGCGTTTGCCTGTTCCTGTTGCTGTTGTTTCTGCTGCTGGTCCTGCTGGCTTTTGGCCTGTTGCTGCGTGTGCTGTTGCTGCTGCTTGTTGGCGTTTGCCTGATCCTGCTGGTGTTTCTGTTGCTGATCTTGCTGACTCTTTGCCTGTTGTTGTGCATGCTGCTGTTGCTGTTTTGGCTGCGGTTGCTGCTTCGGTTGATTAGCAGGTTTTTCTTGAGGTTTCTGCTCCGGCTTGGCTGGATGTTCCTCCTGCTTCGGTTTCTCCTGCTGGTCCTGGCCGGCGAATGCTGGCGCGCCGAATCCCAGGAGCAGAAACATCGATGTCGTACTGATTCTTCGAATTGAATTCATACTATTTTCTCCATGACCGATTCTTGCTGCGCGCTCTTGTGCCTGGCCGGCGCGCCTGCTTTTGCGGCCACAAGAATTTCTACGCCGAGTCACTGCCACAAACCATTCACGGCTATTTCTTTACGTGCCAACGTGAATTCGCGAGAGCGAGTGAAACAGGCCAAAAACATCCAATAACCACAGGACCGTGCAAATCACCACCACTGCGTTCAGGATTGATTTGATACTGCCGGCCATTGGGATGAACCGGTTCACCAGCCACAACAGGACGCCCACAACGATCAGGGCCACAAAAACTTGCATGAGAGGCATTTTATTTTCCTTTCGGACTGCGCTTCGAGACACTTCCAGCTTGGCCGCGAAAGATTCCTCCGAGTCCGGCGACGAGCCGGTGAAAGAACCTACTAGCTACGCAATGAGGGCGATTCCGCGTTCAGTCTGGGTGTCCGATTAAGTTCGTCGTTCGATATCCTTGGCGCTTGTGAAAACTTTTGGGGGAAAGCTCCGGGGATGAACTAGCCAACAAACCAGTCCTTTTTACTGCAGCCCCATCCTAGGCCGTTTCCGGGACCGCGTCTGTTCACTTGTATACAAATTCGCCGTTTGTTCGTCTCGGGTGCCCTTTGCCGCGACAAGCTGTGCATAATTCTCTTTGGCTCGAACGCCTCCGCGCGAAGAGTTTTCTGCCGGAACTGTGCCTTGAGTTATCGGAAACTCGATCGGCACGAGAATCCCCCAAGCTGCGCCGGCATCGAGATTTGCGGTACGATGGAAGTGATGTCTCAAGCACAAGGGATTCGCGTCGCCCGCATTCTCGGCATACCCATCTACATTGATTTCAGCTGGATTCTTGTTTTCGGACTGATCGCCTTCACGATCTCCGGCAATTTCGGTGCGAAGTATCCAACTTGGACAACCACACAGAGATGGACCGTGGGCATCCTAACCACGCTGCTCTTCTTCGCGTCCGTCGTATTTCATGAATTGGCCCACAGCGTGGTCGCCCAGGCATACAAAATCAAAGTTCTCTCCATCACGCTGTTCATCTTTGGAGGACTTGCCCGCATCAGCCGCGAGCCCTCGAAAGCGATCCAGGAGTTCAACATCGCCGTGGCTGGCCCCCTCGCCAGCGGGTTTCTCGCCGTGCTTTTCTTTTCTCTGACGCTGTTATTTCCCGCCAATCCTATGGTCGGCGCCCTCGCCACCTATCTCTGGGAAACAAATCTGTCCCTGGCCCTGTTCAATCTGCTTCCCGGCTTTCCCCTGGACGGCGGCCGCATCTTCCGCGCTATCGTGTGGGGCGCCACGAAGGACTTCACCCGCGCGACGCAAGTTGCGGGTGGCAGCGGCAAGCTCATCGCCTACGCGTTGATCATCTTCGGCATTGGCTCGATTGCGTACGGAAACTGGAATGGCGCGTGGCTCGGACTGATCGGCTGGTATTTGTTGAATGCGGCTCAAGCCAGCGTGGCGCAGGTTACCATCCGCGGCGCACTTGCCGGTTTGTCCGCGACCGACGTCATGAGCCAGGAAGTGCCCACCATCCCCGCGAACATGAGCCTGGAGGAGTACAGCAACGAAGTATTGCGCACCGGCCGCCGAATGCACATCGTCACCATGGACGATCGCCTGGTCGGCCTAATGAATGTCGCGGCGTTAAACAAAGTTTCTCGCGACGAGTGGAACATGAATTCGGTGCAGGCGGTGATGGTGCCGCGCGACAAAATCATCTGGGCTTCGCCGGAAGAGCCATTGCAGCGATTGCTGGAGAGGTTGCTGGCCGCGGATGTGAACCAGATGCCCGTGGTCAGCCACGGCGAGGACGGCTCCGCGCACATCGTCGGCATCGTCACGCGCGACGCAATCTTGCGCGTCATCCAGACGCGCAGCGAACTCGGCGCCGTTTTAGGCAGTCGCTGACGCCGCGACCGCCTGTTCTTTTGAAGTTTCTTCTACCGCCCGGCGCGCACTCATGCGATACCCGCCCCTGCGGAAATCCACCGAAATTTTCGAAAAGCCCACTTTTGTCAACCGCGCAAACGCGGAACCAGGCGTCACCGGTGTAAATGTGCTCTTGTAATGCGCCACCCGATGAATCCAACTATCATTGATCTCACACGCGAAAAATGAGCCGCCCGGACGCAGCACCCGGTGTACTTCGGCAAGGGCGCGATCCTGAAGTTCCCTGCTCTTCAAGTGATGCAACACCAGAATGGCGACCGCCGACGAGAAGGATTGATCCGCAAAAGGAAGAGTTGCCGCGTCGCCGCAAAGCGCCGTGAGTTCGGCGCATTGGTGCTTCGCCTTCAGTTTTTGCAACAAGCGGGGATCGTATTCCAGCGACGTGACCCGCGGCGCAAGTTTCAAAAGGTGCCCCGTTGCGGCTCCATAGCCTGCCCCGATTTCGAGAACGTGGTCTCCCAGCCGAGCTCCGGAAAAGAGCCAGGGGAGCAGAACCCGCTGCGTCGTGCGCTGCCACAGCGAAGTGGAGCAGAAGAAGTGTTCCAGGCGGTTCATAGTGGTATGCTGGGAACTTATATTGTAACGTGGCAAGCCCTGCGCGGCCTGTTTTATTTGCGCCACAAACCGGATAAGCAGTTTGTCAATGGCAGTTTCCGGATCCCGAATCCGTAAACTTCTTGCCCGCTGCGGGAATGAATCTCCAGTCGTACCCGGTCTCTTTCAGCGTCAGTTTCAGCACGCCAAACGCATTGTTATTTCGCACTTCGCTGTTCGCCTTGGAAATTCCAAACTCGCGCTGGTTTTTCCCGCCGGTACCCACAACGAATTCGCGAATCCCCCGCTTCGCATCCGCGCGTCCATTGGGATCCTGCGGAGCGAATCGCTCGTAATCATGGTCGTGGCCGTTCACGATGAGTTCCGCATTATAGTCATACAAAGCCTGCCAGAAGGCGCCGACCTCCGGATCATTTCCGTGGTTGAGGCCGGAACTGAAGCGCGGCTTGTGAAAATACGCCAGCGTGCATCCAACCGGATGCGCTGCAAGATCCGCCCGCAGCCATTTTTCTTCTGGCGACCCGGCGCCGCATCCACCGACCTCCGCACATTCCGAATTCAGCACCACAACGTGCCATGTTCCCAGCTCGTAGCTGTAGTATCCGGTCTTCGGGTCGCCGGCAGCGGCGCCGAAATATTGGAAGTAGTAGCTCGCGCCAGTGGAGTGAAATTCATGGTTGCCCACTGCCGGCCGGGTGCGATCCTTCACGCGTCCCCAAGTCTTGTCGTAACACTTGAAATCTTCCGCAGTGCCGTTCGGATAAGCCAGGTCGCCCAGCGCCATCACGGTTCCGGGATTTGCCTCCAGTAACTTCGCCGTGGCAGCTGCTCCGGAAAGATCGGAGCAGTCGGCGATATCTCCCGCTCCAATGAGAATGGCTTCCTTCTCCGCCCCGCTACCCGCGCCTGAACTCGGAATAACCGGGACGAGCACAAACGTCGCTAGAATCAGAATCACCATCAGTTTCAAACCCTTGGGCGAATACATAATTCCCCTTCCCGGAACAACGAGCTGCAATCGCGTACGAGCCCATAGAATACAGGCATTCCGTTAAACACAGCCTAAATCGGAGATGAAATACTTTTCAGAATTGTCGAGCTTGGAGGAACTACCCATGGGCAACTTTTTCGGGCCGTGTAATTCCTCTAGTGCAGCATCGGCCGGATGCGCCGCAGGGCCACGGCAAACTGGTCGGCATTGTAGGGAGACGGATTCTCAAGCTGTTGGAACAGCGCGTTGATCGCGCCGCGGACTTCGCCATCGTTTGCGGGCTTCGCGTCCTTGGCATACGCAATGTACAGCGAATCCATCGCCATGGCCGCCTGCTCCGCCGCGCGTTCGTCTGCAATTGCAATATTCTCCGCGTCATCGGTGATGCGCTGCATCATGCGCAGCGTCACCGCCTGGTCGAATTGCATCGCCGCCAAGCGCTCGCCAATCTGCTGCGCCAATGGCGCTGCTGCAGAAGCCGCACTCGCCACTACCGCGCGATCCGGATTCAACTTGCTCATCTCGCTCGATACAGTGAGCAGGTGCTTATCCAATTCCTGTCCGTTGCCCGAATCAATCTGTTTGGCCAGCAATCGGAACACCGCATAGCGTGACGAATTCCACGCCGGATCACCCGGGCGGCGGCCTGCATAACCGTGTTCCTGCCTCCAACTATCCTTCGCCGGACCCAGCGAGTGATGGCACGCGAAGCAAGAAAGCTCCGAATACTCCGGCCACACATCCTTCTTATCAAACCGCTCGTTGCGCGCGCGCCATACCAGGCGGTCCATCTCGCCTCGCAGTTGCACCGCCTGCCCCGTGCCCCAGTCCCGCACTCCGGCCCAGGCCGCCTCTTCCGCCGGTTTTCCCGGCGCCGATTCGCGCGGCACTTTCCAATGGCGCGGCATCACCGCGGAAAATGAGTCCAGCTCAAAATAAAGATCGGGATGCCCCGCCGCGATCATCTCGTGGTCAACGAACTTGTTCTTCGTCCCCAGATGGCACTCAAGGCATTTCTCCGTGCGGTAAATGACGTTGCGCGTGTCGTGCATCCCCAGCGCCACGGATTTTTCATGCGGCCAATCCCGCGTGGTGTGCGGCCCAAGCCACGCTGAAGCGGGGCCGTGGCAATTTTCGCAGGAGACTCCGTCGGCCATCTCAAACGGCCGCCCTCGCTGCTCTGGCGTGGTATACAGCGCATGGCACGCCAGGCATTTCGGAGCCTCTTCCGCCTTGCGGTCCAATTTCAATATGCGCGCCATGCGTTCACCAACGTCGCCCGTCAAAGCGCCGTATGCACGGCTGTGCTTGTCCTGCAGAATCCACGTCGAATATTCATTCTGGTAGATGCGGCTGCCCGCCGCCGGCTTCACGCCGCCGTGGCAACTGGTGGCGGCGCAGGAACCCGGGCCAATGTACTTCGATGGCTCGGGCGTATCGTTCGAAGCCGATCGGGCCGGAAGCAGACAAAAGCACAGAGCCGCAAGGATCAGGGCGGGCTGTGCAACGCCAGGCTTGAGGTGAATTCCCATTGAGGGCTGCGCGAAAAGTTCTGATGCTTTATATCGCCCTAGTGGCAACGAAGTCAACGAGCACAAATTTCAGCCGGCGGGTCCGTCGGTCATTAAGCCGCTTCCCGCGTTTGCTCATCGCCTTGCCGGCCGTTGCCCTGGTGGCGGTTGATTCGCTGGCGGAGAATTCCCCATAACCATTCGGTCCCGGTCAAGAGCGCGTGGGTTCCCTGATGTACCAAATTAGACAGATTAATCCTCGGTTCGGTGCAATCGTTGAGGAAAGTTCCCATCGGGCAACCCAGGATGCCCCAAGACTTCAGAGAAGAGGCAATGCTAATGTTCATAAACCGCGCTGTAAAGCGAGCGACTTTATTCTGTCTGTTGGTGGCCCTTGTCTCCTACGCATTACCGGCAATGGCCGACGATGACGATCCGCCATCGCGTGTCGCGCGACTCGCTTATTCTCAGGGCTCTGTTTCGTTCCAACCAGCCGGAACCGACGATTGGGTGACCGCGGGAGTGAACCGCCCCGCAACCACCGGCGACAAACTCTGGACGGATCATGATGGCCGCGTGGAGCTGCAACTCGATGGCTCCATGATTCGCCTGTCAAACAACACCGGATTTTCGTTTTTGAATCTGAGCAACACCGTCACACAAATTCAATTAACTGCGGGAACGCTTCTGGTTCGCGTGCGACGTCTCGACGACAACGAAACCTATGAAATTGACACCCCGAACCTGGCGTTTTCCGTGTTACGTCCCGGCCTGTACAAGATCAGCGTGAACGAAGCGGGCGATTCAACCGCCATCGGGATTCGCACCGGCGCGGGCGAAGTGACCGGCGGGGGAGCCGCCTACACGGTGCATGCCAACGATTACGCGACCTTCAGCGGGCTCGATCGCCTGAGCGCCAATTCCGAAAACTACGGGAGCGAGGAAGATCAATTTGATAACTGGGCCGCGACCCGCGACCGTCGCTCGGAGCACTCCAACTCTGCCCGCTACGTTTCGGCTGACGTCGTCGGTTACGAAGATCTGGACGATCACGGCTCATGGCGCCAAACTCCCGACAACGGCAACGTCTGGTTCCCCCGCACATCCGTCCCGGGTTGGGCTCCCTATCATTACGGCCATTGGGACTATATCGAGCCGTGGGGATACACCTGGGTGGACGACGAGCCGTGGGGATTTGCTCCATTCCATTACGGCCGCTGGGTTTCCTACCAGGGTTCCTGGGGCTGGGTCCCGGCGCCTCCGCGGTCTGAAGGTGTCGCCTACGTGCGTCCTGTTTACGCCCCAGCACTAGTGGCTTGGGTGGGTGGTCCACATTTCGCGATCGGCGTCGGAGTTGGTGGCGGGCAGTATGCATCCGGCGAAAGCGTCGGCTGGTTTCCCCTGGCCCCGCGCGAAGTGTACGTGCCGTCTTATCGCGTGAGCCGCAATTATGTAAACAACGTCAACGTATCGAACACCACCGTGAACTCAACCGTCGTAAACAACTATTACAACACCACCATCGTCAACAATAATGTAAACGTTACGAACGTAAAATATGTGAATCAAAGCGTGCCAGGAGCAGTTGCGGCAACTACTCCGCATGCATTCACCGGCGCCCAGCCGGTCAACAAGAATTTCGTGAAGGTGGATCAACGCGAAGTGGCGAGCGCGCCCGTTAGGGCCTTTACCCCTTCAGCCACCCCGGCCAAACAAGCTGTCCTCGGAACAGGGACGGCCACCGTTAAACCACCCGCTGCAATCCAGACGCGCGCGGTCGTCGCTAAAATGGCCCCGCCCGCACCGCCGCCTACATTTGAAAAGCAGCAAGAAGCGATCAAGAGTAATGGTGGCAAACCGCTTTCAACTGCCCAGGTGCGGCAGATCGAGCCTCCAACCGCTCATCGCGAAGCGCCTGTGAACATCGCGCCGGCGGCGAGGGCCGTCGCGGCCCCAGTGCCTGTAGCGAACCGGCCAAGCCAACCCCAGAACGCTCAACCCGCGGCAGGGCAACCCGCGCAGGTGGCTCCGAATGCCGGCAGCAAAGCGGTACCAGGTCCCAATCATCCCGCAGACCCCCCGGCGGATCGGCCGGTGAGCCCCCACGGCACTCCGGAACCTGTGCAAACCAACCGGCCCCCGGCAGCTCCTCAGGCAACAACGCCCGAGACTGCGCAGCCGAGCAATCCTCCGACAAACCGGCCAGCCGAACGTCCCGAGAACCCCCGCGACATTCCGGAACCAGTCCAATCTAATCGGCCTCCGGGAGCGAATAATCCTCCTCCGCAGCCGGACCACCGCGCCGACCGGCCCCCCGTGTCGAACGAAGCAAATCCGAATGCGAACAAGCAGGTAACACCGAACAGACCGCCACCCAGCACTCCTCCGAGTGACCGCCCGGCGGAACGCCCGGCGAATCCAAACTCCAATTCGCAGCCACCACAACCCAATCGGACCGCTCCTCCTCCGGCAGTGCATCCGAACGAGATTCCACCTCCCGCTCGTCCGGTCGTGCAATCCACGCCGAACGTCCAGTTGGACCACAAGCATCAGCAGGAGCAGGATCAGCTTCACGCGAACCAACAACAAGATCGTCAGAGAGTCCAGCAACAGCAGGAGCAGGAACACGCGAAGCTCGCCCAGCAACAGGCGGATCCGGCTAAAAAACAGCAAGTCGAGCAACAACACCAGACGCAGACGCAACAATTGCAAGAAAAGCACGCGCAAGAGCAGAAACAGCTCCAGGACAAACAGCAGCAGGAGCGCCAGAATCCACCCAAGCCTCCGAAGAAGGACGACCGTCCTCCAGCTCCAGCGGAAAAGCCGTAAACGAGGACGGAGGTTTTTCCTGAGGCGTAAGGTGAGGTGCAGCGATGTCAGTTCGGTCGGCAGGAACCGGTAATTTTTCTAAGTTCGGTTACCAGTGCCAGAAGAATTCGAGCCATATCACGATAACGGTCAGATAGAGGGCTAAGCCCAGGTTGATTGCCCAGCCCAGCCAAAAGGCCGATTTGAAATATCGCAAAGAGATGAGCGCCAGCGCGAGCACGGGAATTTCACACGCCAGAAAAAGAAGATAAAATCGGCGATCCGATTCGTTGGGCTGACTGCCCGAACCTGGGGTCGAGGGCCGCAAGACCGAAGGCAGACGGCGCAAGGATGATGGAAGCTCCGCCCGCAAGCGCCGGGGAAGCCAACCATCGCCGGCGCAAGAATGGCGCCATGACCATGAGGCCAACGCCGAGAACGAAAATGATCTTAATCGCCGTTCACTTGTCCGTCTGGGCCGCCCCGACGGTCACATTTAAATACCGATCTCTTCAAGTCCCGCGCCTACTGGACACATCAGCACTGGAACAACCAAACTCCAAGTGGCAAAATTGGGCGTGGACGGGAGGTCCAATTTGACGTGTTCATCCTAATACGAATTACCCGCCCTTTTCGTATCAGACTTTTATATCTATGAAACGTCGCAAACGAAAGCACAAGCCCACGCAGGACTTGACGCCAGCGGATCCGATCCTGGTCCACTCTAAAACGGAGCTGCCCGCGGTTCCCGTCGAGTTACAGGCTGAACTGGATAACTTTGCGAGGAATATCGAACTTCAAAATGAAAACGAGAATCCTGCCACTCCGGTCGTAGAGTCCTCCGAAGCTTCAGAACCTGCTTCCGATCCTGCGCCGCAAGCCGGCGCTGACCGGCGCACCCATCCTCGATATGCCTTCACTGCTGCTGCCGAGGTCGTTGCAAACGAGTCCGGCGCACGGTTGAAAACCCACGTGCGCGATTTGAGCCCGCAAGGCTGCCTCGTCGACACCGACACTCCATTCGCGTTAGGTACAGCCACCGATGTGCGCATCGCCAAAGGCGTGGAATCGTTCGAAGTACGCGCAAGAGTCGTCTACAATCAACCCGGCAAGGGCATGGGCTTGATGTTTACCGCCGTGGAGCGCGAGCAGCATGCGACCCTGAGCAAATGGGTCGCTGAATCTCGCGAAACTTCGTGGCTCGCGGCCAATCGCCGCAGGAGTCAGCGGGTGCTGATGAAAATCCCGGTGCGAGTCTCCAGCCATGCAGGTGCTGCCACTTTCCTTGAAGAAGATACGTACACGCTGGCGATCAGCGTCCATGGTGCCTTGCTTGTCATCGCCGCGCCGGTCTACCGGGGGCAGAGGTTCACCCTCTCGAACATCCAGACAAAGGCGGCTCTGGAGTGCGTCGTGGCTCACGTTGACAAGGTTCCCGGCGAGCAAACGCGAGTCGGGGTCGAGTTTCTGATGCCCAATCAAACGTTCTGGCGCGTGGCCTTCCCGCCGAAGGACTGGACTCCACGCCATCCCGACGCAAAGTCCCGCTGAAATTTGCCAGAAGCATGGAGTTCGCGCGTGCCTGATTGGCGCATCCGCTGGGAAGTGACTCGTAAGCAAAATTCAATTTCCGCCAGCGTTCCGCGCCTAATGTCTCTATTTACAAGTCGCGTCTTCCCCCCTAGTATGCGTGGTAACAGTTCCTGGAAATGCGCCGGCCTTTTGCGCAACGCTGCGGACTTTCGCGAGACCTATCAACGTGATCTTTGACGAACTGCGGGCCATACAACTGCGTTTCGGGTATCTGCCAAAAGCGGAACTCGAAGCCCTTTCTGAGCGCACGCAGACTCCGCTCTACCAGCTCCACAGTGTCGCCAGCTTTTATCCGCATTTTCATCTAACGCCTCCCGCCAAGGCGGAAATTCGCCTCTGCGACGACATGAGCTGCCACCTGAACGGCGCCTGCGAACTTCGCGCCGAACTCCTGCGCCGCTTTTCCGGCCTGCGACCCGAAGACGTGCAATTGAAAGACGTAAGCTGCCTCGGACGTTGCGATCAGGCTCTCGCCGTTGCGGTCAACGACGAAATTCACGTCCATGTGAACGCCGACAAGGTTGAAGATCTGGCGCGACAGGCCATGCGCGGCGACCATCACCACGTCGAGCACCCGCACGAAACACGCGTGGCCTGCGCCTCCGATCCCTATGGCGACGGCGAAAAATACGGAGTGCTCCGCCGTTTTGTCGCCAGCAAGGATTGGGATGGCCTGCTCGCAACGCTGAAAGAAGCGGAGTTAAAGGGAATGGGCGGCGCCGGGTTTCCCACTTCCATGAAGTGGGACTTGGTTCGCAAGCAAGCCGACCCTGTCCGCTACATCGTCTGCAACGCAGATGAAAGCGAGCCCGGCACCATTAAGGACCGTTTCATTCTCAGCCATCTTCCTCATCTCGTGATCGAAGGCATGGCCCTCGCCGGCCTCGTCACCGGCTCCAAGCGTGGCATTCTCTACATCCGTCACGAATACCCGCTGCAAGAAGAAATTTTCGGCGAAGAGTTGCGCCGCTGCAAGAAAGACGGCTTGATAGGGAAAAAAATCCTTGGTAGCGATCTCGAATTCGATCTGGAAATTTTCGTCAGCCCCGGCGGCTACATCTGCGGTGAAGAAAGTGCACTGATCGAAGCCATCGAAGGGCACCGCGCCGAGCCGCGCAACAAGCCGCCCTTCCCTGGGCAAATGGGGCTTTGGCAAAAGCCCACAGTGATTAATAATGTCGAAACATTCGCCAACGTGCCACAGATACTGGCGCGTGGCGTCGAGTGGTTCAAGACCGCGGGTGTGAGTGGCTCCCGCGGGCTAAAGTTCGTGGGCGTCAGTGGCCACGTGGCACACCCAGGCGTCTTCGAAATCCCGATGGGTACCGCCATGAGCGAAGTCATCTTCGGCCGCGCCGGCGGAATTCGAGCCGGGAAAAAATTGAAAGCGTTTGCGCCATCCGGCCCGTCTTCAGGATATCTACCTGCCTCCATGGTCGAAGTGAAATTGGATTTCAAAGCACTGGCCGACGCCGGCTCCATGCTCGGCTCCGGCGCCATCGTGGTCTGCGATGACACCACCTGCATGCTGGACATGGCCCTGAACGCGGTGAAATTTTATCGGAACGAATCCTGCGGCAAATGCGTCCCCTGCCGCATGGGCTCGCAAAAAATGGTCGAGATTCTCACCCGCTGGGCGCAAAGCAACCTCAGCGAGTCGCAATTTTCCGCCGACCTTAAACTCGTAGACGATCTCTCTGCCGCCATGAGCCAGACCTCAATCTGCGGCCTCGGGCAAATCGTACCAGCCCCCATCCAATCGGTGCTGAAACATTTCCGGGCCGAAGTCGAGGATCATGTTTTGAGGGGACATTGTCCAAGCGGAATCTGTTTCTGTGCCGCCAATCGTCTGGCGGAGTTGCCCCGCATAGGGATCACCCCATGACGCCAGCAGGCATGATCGAGCTGACCATCGACGGCAAAACTGTGCAGGTGCCGCCAGGCACCACCGTTTTCGATGCCGCGCGCATGAACGGCATCACCATCCCCACCTTGTGCCACCTGCAGAGCCAAACGCCCGTCGGCGTTTGCCGCCTTTGCGTCGTGGATACCGGCGCGCGTGTCCTCGGCGCCGCATGTGTCCGGCCCGTCGAACCGAACATGAAGGTGCAGACGAATTCGGAAAAAGTCCTCGCCGCGAGAAAAACGTTGCTTGAACTCCTAATGTCCGACCATCCTTCTCCCTGCACCCGGCAGGCGAACTCCGGCGATTGCGAACTCGAAGTCCTGGCCAAAGAAGCTGGCTTAGGCACGCCCCGCTTTCCCCGGAGGAATGTATCCCGCGGCCAGGACGAATCTTCTCTAGCAATCGCCGTGGATCACGACGCCTGCATTTTGTGCGACCGCTGCATCCGTGGCTGCGACGAGATCAAAAACAACTTTGTCCTCGGCCGCATGAACAAAGGCTATTCTGCGGGGATCGCTTTCGATCTGAATACTCCTATGGGAGATTCCACCTGCATCTCCTGTGGTGAATGCATGGTTTCCTGTCCAACCGGGGCTCTCACCAACAAGGGGGTTGCCGGCACAGCTATCGCCCTAGGTGCTGACGCCGCGTTAACTGCCGAAGAACTGCATAAGCTCCCAGTTTTTGCTGGCGTTTCCGGAACCTTCCTTGAACTGAATCGCGGTGCAATCGTGAAACGCCGGTTCCACCGGGGTGACATCATCTGCCGCGAAGGTGACTTCGGCTCCACAGCCTTCTTCATCCTGGAGGGCAAAGCCAAAGTTTCCATTTCCACCCCGATTGCGCACGTAAAAACCGAAGGTGGCGCAATCGGGCTTTTCAAGAAACTGAAGAGTTCGCTTGTGGCTCGCGAAGAGGACAAACGCGCGGAAGAAACTCGCGACCGTACCATTCCTATCGACGCCTCCGTGGACCTCTCCTACGGAAATCCCGTCGCTGAACTCGGGCCCGGCGCTCTCTTTGGAGAGATGACTTGTTTGAATTTCTACCCGCGCTCCGCCACCGTCCGCGCGGAGACCGATGTCGTTGCTTTCGAAATGCTCCGCAACGTCATCGACATCATGCTGAAGAACAAGACGTTTCGCGCGCAGATCGACCAGAATTACCGCCGGCAAGCTCTCGAAGACCATCTGCGCGGCGTGCCGATGTTCGCGGAACTTTCCCCCGAATTCATAGCTCACCTGAAAGAAAGCGTCGAGTTGATCCGGTACGCTCCCGGGCAGGTCATCGCACGCCAGGGCGACGCGGCCGACAGTTTTTTTCTGGTGCGCATCGGCTTCGTGAAAATCACGGAAGAGTATCCCGGCGGAGAACTTGTTCTCGCTTACCTCTCTCGTGGCGATTACTTCGGCGAAATCGGCCCCCTGGGCGGCGGCTTCCGCACGGCCACGTGCACCGCCCTGGACCACGTGGAATTGGTCAAAATCCCTGGCGACGATTTTCGGCAGATGGTGAAGGACTTTCCCAATGTTCGCGCGGGACTGGAAAAAATGGCCGCGGAGCGCCGGGCCGCCAACGAACAACGCCTGAAGATGATGGAGCACGTTCCGCTCGATCAATTCCTTTCCCAGGGGCTAATGGAAGCGCAGAGCTTGCTGATTCTCGACCTGGAAAACTGCACGCGCTGCGACGCCTGCGTGAACGCCTGCGCCGATGCGCATGATGGAGTGACCCGGCTCGTTCGGGACGGTCTGCGCTTCGAAAACTATCTCGTCGCCACCTCCTGCCGCCAGTGCCGCGATCCTCTTTGTATGGTTGGCTGCCCGGTCGGCGCCATCCGCCGCCGCAATTCGCTCGAGGTGATTATTGAAGACTGGTGCATCGGCTGCGGCCTGTGCGCCCGGAATTGCCCCTACGGCAATATTAATTTGCATCCGTTTGAAGTGCTCGCCGAGGACCCCGAAAATCCCGGCCGCAAAAAGGCCGTCGTGAAGCAAAAAGCGACGTCTTGCGATCTGTGTACGCACCTGAAGGAGCCGAGTTGCGTATATGCATGTCCGCACGATGCCGCTCATCGCGTGGATCCCCGGAAATTCTTCGGACAGATACTCCGCCAGGACAGTTCCAGATGAGCGCGAAGCTATGAGGATGGATCGGACACAACGCGGCTGGGCGATGGGGTCCCTTGCACTTTTTGCGATCAGTGCTGTCGCCTACGTCATCTATGCTTCTGCATCGGCAACTGGCCCCAGCGGTAGCAGCTTCATGGGCCTGGTCTTCGGCATTGTGGGCTTCGCGTTCATGATATTTGCCGCTCTTCTGGGCGCAAGAAAACGCGTACCTACGTGGCGGGTGGGCCGCGCGAAAGCATGGATGCGGGGACATCTGTGGCTGGGATTGCTGAGCCTGCCAATGATTCTGTTCCACGGAGGATTCCACTTCGGAGGCGCGCTCACGCGCGTTTTGATGTGGCTGACGATCATCACCGTGGCGAGCGGCGTGTATGGCGCGGTTTTGCAAAACTATATTCCGAGCATAATGACCCGCGATGTGCCTCTCGAAACCATCTTCGACGAGGTCGGCAACGTCCGCAAAGCCTTACGCATGGAAGCCGACCAGGTGATCGAAAGCGTCTGCGGGCGCCTCGGATTGGTCAGGGAAATTGATGAAGGCCCGCGGGCGGGGGGCTTCACCGCTTTGCGCCCGATCGCGGCGTCGGCTGTTCCCTTGCGGACCTCCGCTGGAGTCAGTGCGGGAGCCAGCGCTGTGGCGATGGCCCCCGAAATCGTTCTTCTCACCGAGGAAGAAAGCCGGCCGCTGCGCATCTTTTACTTTTCCGAAGTCCGCGCGTTTCTCGAAGCGCCCGCGTGGCAGTGGCAGTGCCTGGGCAATCCCGAAAGGGCTAAGAAGGCTTTCGCTTCCGTACGCCAGCTAATGCCTCCCGTGGCCCACGCTGCACTCGACGATCTCCTGGACATCTGCGATGAAGCCCGGCAGTTGATGCACCAGGAGCGGCTGCACCGCTGGCTGCACGGTTGGCTGCTGGTGCACATTCCGATTTCGCTGGCGCTAATTTTGTTGGGCGCCGTTCACGCTGTCATGGCGTTGCGATATTAAATGGTTCGCGTGAGGTAGTTCGGAGCAGAAATTGGCCAGAACGCGCACAACCAAAACCGTCGCCCAGCGAATCGACTTGAACTATTTCAAGCGACCGACGCTCTTTAAGCGCGTTCGCCTGTTTCTCGTTATCCTCGCTCCGTTACTGGCGCTCGGTTGGCTTGCCTGGCAGGCAATTGTCCGCGACCCTCACGTCTACTCCAGCGGCCGCATGAGCGGCGCGCACGCCGTCCTCGAAAAACAGTGTGCCGCCTGCCACGTCGAAAGAGCCGGTGAATTCTCCGCTAAAGCCGCCGACACCGCTTGCCTCTCCTGCCACGACGGCCCCACGCACCATGAAAACCAGGTCCGGGCCGAAGTGCCCAACTGCGCGACTTGCCACGTCGAGCACCGCGGCCGCGTCAACATCGTCGCTGGAAGCAACATCAGCTGCTCCGAATGCCATTCGCACCTGAAAGTGTCCGCCGGCGACACGCTTTACGCCACCAACATCCGCACGCTCGAAGACGGCCACCCGGAAATCACTGCCCTCCGCAAGAATTTCAGAGATCCCGGCACAATCCTGCTGAATCACTCGATCCACATGAAGCCCATCCGCCGCGGCCCCAACGGGCCACTCGTCCAGATGGAGTGCGCGGATTGCCACCGCCCGGAAGCCGTCAAAGCGCAGTGGCCCTACGCCGACGCAAATTACGTGGACGCGAAAGTCACCTACGAGAGCAAAGATGTTCTACTCCCCGTAAAATCCGAACCGCTGCAGCCGCGTCACACGATGGGCCGTGCATACATGGCGCCGGTGAAATTCTCCACCGCCTGCGCTGCGTGCCACTTGCTAACGTTCGACAAGCGCTTCGATATCGGCGCGCCACACGACAAGCCGGACGTCGTTCACGCATTTCTAGTGAAGAAACTGCAGGAATACATCGCCGCTCATCCAGCAGACGTCCGCGTGGTGCGGGACCCGCAACGCGATTTGACGGGAAAGCCGCTTCCACCCGAAGTGCGCATCCTGACTCCGGCCCAGTGGGTTGCCGAACGGACGGCTGACGCCGAAGAACTCTTGTGGCGCAAGACCTGCAAACAATGTCACACGCTGCAAGTGGTGAAGGGCGCTTCCCTGCCCCACGTTGCCGAAGCCAATCTCACCGAGCGTTGGATGCCCCACGCGCGTTTCGATCACGACGCCCACCGCGGCTTCTCCTGCGTCGGCTGCCATCCCGGCGCGCTCACCAGCAAGGAAACCAGCGACGTCCTCGTTCCGCCGCTCGCGAACTGCGAAACCTGCCACGCTCCCGGCCCGGACCACGCGGAATCGCGTTGCTTTGAATGCCACACTTATCACGATTGGTCCAAACGCAAAGAAGTGAAACCCACCTATCTCCTCCCCGGCCTGCAAACCGGCGAAAAATAGCGCGCCCCGTCTCCGGCGCTGTCATCCCGACCGGAGCAGCGGCACCGCATCCCGCTGCGTAGCGGAGGAACCACGGCAACCATCAAGCGCAATCTCAATTCGACGGATGCAGCACGTTGTTCATTGCTGAGCGATTGTCAATCTCACCTATTCACCCAGGTCATCATCGTCTCCGGATACCGCAACCCTGCCACTGCGCCCTTCGGCGTCGCCTCATCAATCCGTCCCAAATCTTCCGCGCTTAGTTTCACGCCCAGCGCGCCGGCATTCTCCTCCAGATACTTGCGCCGCTTCGTCCCCGGAATCGGAATGAGGTCCTTACCCTGCGCCAGTAGCCAAGCCAGCGCCAACTGTCCCGCCGTGCAACCCTTCTCACGCGCAATCGTCTCCACGCGCGCCACCAGATCAATGTTCTTTTGAAAATTCGCGCCTTGAAAGCGCGGCGAGTTCCGCCGGTAATCATCCGCCTCCAGATCCTCAAATTTCCTGATCTGTCCGGTAAGAAACCCGCGCCCTAGCGGGCTATAAGCAATAAACGCAATCCCCAGTTCGCGCGTAATCCGCAAAACCTCATCCTCCGGGTCGCGCGTCCACAACGAATATTCAGACTGCAGCGCTGCAATCGGATGCACCGCATTCGCGCGGCGAATCGTCGCCGCCGACGCTTCCGAAAGCCCCAGATAGCGCACTTTCCCGACGCGCACCAGCTCCGCCATCGCCCCGACGGTTTCTTCAATCGGAGTTTTGGCATCCACGCGATGCTGGTAGTAAAGGTCAATCGTCTCCACGCCAAGCCGTTTCAAGCTGGCATCGCAAGCCGCCCGCACATACTCCGGCTTCCCGCTGACGCCGCGCACCGCGGGATTGGCGCGATCCCTGACGACGGCGAATTTGGTGGCCAGAAAAACTTTCTCGCGGCGGTCCCGGATGGCTTTCCCTACCAATATCTCGTTGTCGCCAAAACCGTAAATGTCCGCGGTATCCAGAAAACCGATCCCCATCTCAATCGATCGATGGATCGTGGCAATCGATTCCGCATCATCCCGCGATCCATAAAATTCCGACATTCCCATGCATCCGAGTCCAAGCGCGGAAACCTGCGGCCCAGCTTTTCCAAGCGCGCGAAATTCCATTCTTCACCTCAATCTTTTGAAACTACACTTTTGATGTGTAGGCGCGAAACAGAGTTACATGATAGAAGGAACGCGGAACAAATCGGCGCGTGCGGGACCGCGGCGAAGGAAAGCACATCTGGTAGTGATCATCGTAACGGCCCTGGCCGCCGTCACTTGCGGCCTCCCCGACAGATCGATCGCATTGAGCCCACGTATCCTCCCCTCGCAAGGCAAACGCATACGCAGGGCACCGTTGTCATCGAAGGCCGTGCTGGACGAAAGCGGCAATGTCGTGGAAATGAAAATTGTTTCCGGCCACGGCTTGCTCATCCAGGCCGCGTTCGATGCCGTCCGGCAATGGAAGTACGAGCCAACCTATCTAAATGACGAACCCGTGGCGGTGCAAATGTTCATCAACGTCAGCTTTCAGTTATCACAATAGTCTTTTCCAGGTTGGACGGAAAAGCGGAGCAAGGTAATCTGGACTTGCCCCGCTCTGATTTTTGATTGTTCGGCACGCACTGGGAGCCGCGGGCAAATTCACCGACGGACGGAGTGCCCTTCAGGAGGTTGAAGCTTTTCCGACCTTGTCCAGATATTTAACCAGCAGCACTTCATTGCCCTTGTCGTTGTAAATCAGATCGTCCACAAGTTTCGTGGCCATCAGGATTCCAAATCCGCCCGGGCGCTTGCCCTGTGCCTCGCGCGTCTCCATGTGCTTAAAGGGATCCTCCTCCGGATTGGCGATCGCGCTGTGGTGCAATTCTTCCAGCGAAAATCCCTGGCCGGGATCCTTCACCCGGCAAAGCACCATCCTTTTCGTCCGCACATAGCTCACTTCCACATGCTGGGAAGGATCGAACTGCCCGCCGTGCTCCATCGCGTTCACCAGGATTTCGCGAAACGCCGTCGCCACCTCTTCCGTTTCTGCGTCGGGCAAGTCGGAAGCTTCGCGGAAAAACTGCAGCAGCCGGTTTGCGGTGGCCAGGTCGCAACGCACGCAGAGGCGAACCCAATTGGGCTTGCCGTGAAGGACCTCGATGCCGTCGTCCCAGAACGGCTCGGACATCGCGATCCGGATCATCTCCGCGAGTCGTTCCGTTGAAAACGGCCGCGAAAAATAACTGAACGCGCGCCCGCGGATCGCCGCCAAGACATCGCCCGGAATAAACTCCTCGGTCAGGATAATCAGCCGCGTGTGCGGCCGGACCATGCGCAACCTTCGAAGCAGCTCGACGTCCTCTTTTCCCGGAGTGCGTTCCCCCGTGATGATCAGGTCGAACGGCGTATCTTTCGCCAGTTGCAACGCTTCGGTATTGTGTTCCGCAAACTGAATCTCCCATTTTTCCTGCTGGAAGAGGCTTGTGAGCAACTGATCGATTTCCGGGCCGGAGCGCACAATCAAGCTCCGATAATTCCTGTTTGCCGTGGATGCGGGAGTTATAGCGTCGGGCATAAGTACCCTCTGGAACAGCTAGTTTGGGGCCTATGTTGGACGGTAGGCAAAGCTAGGATGCAGGAAGAAACTGGGGCGCGCAAGTGGCCCGGCGCCCCACCGATTGTTTAAGCAAGTTCGCTGGTCATCAGAAACAGCGGCTTCATCTCAAAGCTCTTGAAGACCGGCCGCAGCCGCTCGATGCTGTAGTGCTCCTTGAGGCTGATGATCTTTTTCGTTGCCGTAACCGTTTCGATCGGCATGTTGTCGTAGCGTCCGTTTTTCAGCACCACCAGCCGCCCGTGAATGCGATTCAGCAAAAGATCCAGCGCCAGGTTGCCATACGCCATCGGCACAATCGAATCAATCGCATCTGGATCGCCGCAGCGCACCAGGTATCCCAGCTTCTGATTGATGCATTCGATTCGTTTTCCGTTGTTGTATTTTGGCGAAAGCTCGGCCAGCTCTTCGGAAACCAGATCGCCAATTCCCCCAAGTTTCTTGTGCCCGAATGCGTCGGCGGCGTCTTTCTGGAAGACCATCTCCCCGCCTTCGAACATCGCGCCTTCCGAGACCAGCACGATCGCATAGCGGCTCGGATTTCGATTGCGATCGCTCACCAGCAATTCCGTCAGTTGGTCAATCTTGAATTTGTGTTCTGGAATCACGCAGCGATGGGCCGCCCCCGCCATCGTCGGCAGCATCGCCGTGAAGCCCGCATACCGTCCGAAAACTTCCAGCACCATGAATCGCTCATGTGAACCCGCCGAAGTGCGCAGCGCATTGGTCATCTGAATCGTTCGCGTGATGCAGGTGCTAAACCCGATGCAATAATCCGTTCCCGGCACATCGTTGTCCATCGTCTTCGGAATGGCCACCACGCGCACGCCTTCCTGGTACAAGCGCACGCCGTAGCTCAGCGTATCGTCACCGCCGATCGGAATCATGTACTCGATTCCCAGCCATGCCAGGTTCTTCAGCACCTCCGGCGTTAAATCGTTCTTCTCGGCGCTGTACTCGCCCTTCAGGTGATCGGGCACGCTGTTCTTGCTTACGCGCGCCGGGTTGGTCCGTGAAGAATGAAGAAACGTTCCCCCGGTGCGCCCCGCGCGGTTCACCACGTCTTCCGTCAGCCTCTGAAAATTATTCGAATTGTCGTGCTTTTCGTCGCGGACCATGTCGACCAGCCCCGCCCAGCCGCGGCGGATGCCGATTACTTCGTAACCTTCACGCAGCGCCCGAAACGTGACCGCACGAATCGCCGGATTCAATCCCGGCACGTCGCCGCCTCCCGTCAGGATTCCGATTACGCCCTTTTTTACGTTGATATTCGCCATGGTGCCCTGCTCGCCTCAGTGTGGATTACAAAACAAATGATTATGGACGCTGCCATGAAATTTAGGAAGGGGCAGCCCAGCATTAAATTAATGGAACCATGTGATCGAAATTTTGCGTTGGAATAGTCCCCCGAGTCGCGCCTCCGGCCGGATTTCCTACGCTTCGATGCGCGTCCCCAGCACGCCCAGAAACTTCGCCAGCCACGCCGGATGCGCCGGCCACGCCGGTCCGCTCACCAGGTTGCCGTCCACAACGGCTTCAGTCATGGCGACATCCGCAAACGTTCCACCTGCAAGCGCAATCTCCGGCGAGACCGCCGGATAGCAACTGCACTTCTTTCCCTGCAGCACCCCGGCCGCGGCCAGAACCTGGGCGCCATGGCAGAGCGCTGCAATTGGTTTCTTCGCGTTCGCAAAATGCCGCACGATCTCCAGCACCCGCGCGTTCAGCCGGATATATTCCGGGGCGCGTCCGCCGGGAATCACCAGCGCGTCATACTCCTCCGCCTTCACCGAATCAAACGTCGCATTCACCGCGAAATTGTGCCCGCGCTTCTCCGAATAAGTCTGGTCGCCCTCAAAATCATGAATCGCGGTCCGTACCACCTCGCCGGCCTTCTTCCCGGGACAAACCGCATGCACCGAATGCCCCACCATCATTAACGCCTGAAACGGCACCATCACCTCATAATCCTCAACATAATCCCCCACCAGCATCAAAATATTCTTCCGCGACATCTCTTCCTCCTAAAAATCCAGCATAACAAAAAGCCTTAACAATCGCCGGCATCGACATGAAGAATCTCACCCCCCTCAGTTCGGTTTTCAAACCCGAAGGAGGGCCTTGCATTTCCTGGCTCATCTCAAAAAACATATCCCTCACCCACAGAATCCGCAGGTGAGGGATTACAGGCGATACGTTCCTCAAGCGCAGGCCTTCGAAAACCCGCATCTCAGGGTCCTGTTATCTGATCGCTGTTATCTGCTATCGGTCTCTCACTGCACCGCCGCGGTCGGACTCGGCGTTGAATTCTCCTCAATCGTCAGCATATCCGTCCGCATCTTGTCCCACTCGCGCAGCACCAACCCGCGCGATGCGAAGAATCTCCGAATCTCCGGCGAATCCCAGTGCAGTACCTCTTCCAGCACCGGCACCAACACGCTCATGGCGTTGTCGCTCAGCACCGTTCTCCGCGCAATCCGCGAAATGAACTTCGCCTCCGAAACCGCGATCGTCAGCCCGTCATACTGGTTCACGTGCATCATCACCGGCAAATCCGAGCTGCCATCGCCCATATAAATAATATGGTCGTGGCTGATTCCAAGGTTCGCCCGCAACTCTTCCAGCACCGTAATCTTTCCCCAGCCCGCCGAAGCCCTCACGATCGAGTCAACCTCGCCCGTCGTCTCGTTGTAGCGGAACCTGGTCCCAAAAATGTGGTCCGGCGGCACAATCCCCTCTAGCGCCGACTGGATGATCTCCACTGGCGCCGCGGAAATCACGTAAAAGGATATTTTGTATCCGTCCGAAATGTTCTCCAAAGAACGCGCAAACAGCTCCACGTCATGCTTCAACCGTATCTTTTTGCCGGTCTGGATCAGGTGCTCCCTTCGCACCCGCCGGAAATCCGGGTCGTGCAGAATCAAATACGACAGCTCGGCACCCTGCTGCACCAGGTTCATCTCGGCCAGGCCCTTCACCTTGTCGTGAAAGCCGTGAAAGCCGATCAACTCGCTCAACGCCACGCCGGAGTCGTTGAAACTCAAGGTCTGGTCGAAGTCGCTCGCCAGTAGATATTGCTTAGCCATCGGGTTCGTCCTCCTTCTTTCTATACCTTTGTGCCTTCTCCTGGAAGGCCAATCCTGCCCGCCGCTGCTGGCCTTCAGCCGGGCTGGTGCCGGAAAAGTCCTCACCCATACACGTTAACCGGTAGAGGTGAGTGTCGCCCCACGAATTATTTTGATGGGTGCTATGCGTGGAAAACGTGAATGATTTGTGACAATACTATAAGATGCAGCAGGGCGGTAAACGGTTGAAGAAAAAAGAGTTATCCGACAAACTGCTTTGGAATGAAGAGCTTGCAGCGAGGCACTTCGGCAGCACATTACGCGAAGAAAAAGCGATAGCTCAAGTTTGACTTTCAGGTTTCAGTACTTCCTCCCGAACCGACCCTCTAAATGTGCCAGCCACCCCTGTTCAGGGGTCACCTTTAAGGCCGACTTGGGACCTTCCGGAGCCTCATCGGAAACCGTATAAACGTTCCCGTTCCGCATGTACAGCCTCTCTGTCTCCTCCCGGTTCAGCGGACGCGCCCCGCGCCTCCCAAACACTGCCAACTGGTTCCCAGACTCGTCCACCGCCCGGTCGCGATCAATCCCCTTCGAAATTGCCAGCGCAGGTCCCTTGGTGCGCGCCGTGGCGATCAACTTCGGCGTTGGCCGCGGATTGAAGCCCGAAAAGTGCGCCGGATCGTCCCACGGCGAAAGAATCTGCAGCACGCGCATCCCATTCTTTCCATCCGCTACAAACGCAAACGCGCTAGCCGCCACCATTCCAATCTTTACGTCATTCACATCATTCAGCAGTCCGTTCGCCGTAAACATCTGATCCAGTTTCGGCGCGACCGGTTTCTCCACATCCACAATCGCCATTCCCTGCTTGCCCGCCGAAACGTAGGCGTAAGTGCGCGCCACATAAACACTGCGTGCGTCTTCGAACGGCACCAGCGCTCCGGGAACAAGCTTGGGCTGCGCGAGGGTCGTCACATCCAGCACTTTCAACCCATCGTGATCCACCACAAACGCATACCGGAACTGAATTGCCAGAGCCCGCGGATCGTTCAGCGCCGGTGCCGCGATCGTAGCCGTCACTTTCGGCGCCAGCGGATTATCAAGGCTCACCACCACCAGTGCCTTGTCCGTCAGGATGTAAGCAAACGTCCCTGCAATCGTAATCCGCCGTGCACCGGTCAAAACGCCCTCGGGATTGAATGTCAGCCCACGCTTCAGAAAATTATTCGCGGGATTTCCGTCCAGCAGCGTGCCCACCCCGGGACTCTTGGACTTCAAATCCGGCGTCCCGATGATCACCAGCCCCTCTTCCTTATCAGCGACGTAAAGGAATCCATACATAAGGTGAATCGCCTGCTCTTCGTTTTCCTTCAGCTGCGCGCGCAGCGGATCCACTCCCAGCGTGGTCGGCGTCGCCACCGCCACCGCATCCTTCGTCGGCACATAAAACCGCTGCCCAATCGGCGAAACCGGCGCCGTCGTCATGCGCTCCGAAAAACCCTTGTTGTCAATGTTCGCTATGTCATACACGCGCATCCCGCCCTTGCCGTTCGCCGTGTACGTATACTCCCCGCGTGCCTGAATATCAAAAATCGTGCCCTCATGCTCCGCCACCGGCGCCAGCTCTCGTTTCCCCGCCACAAATTTCTTGTAATTGTCGGGATACGCCAACCGATGCAGGTCGCTGCCGTAAACCGCCTCGGGCTCGTCATGTTCCGCCACGGTAATGGCTTCGAATCCGTGCTTACCGGTAGCCACAAAAATGTATCGGCCCATGAAATTCATGAAATTTGTGCCCTGCAGGAGCACCTGTGCCATCCAGGCATTATTATCGTTCGCGGCCGAAACGTGGCAGTCGCTGCACTGCTTGGTCTCTTTCCCCCGAACCGTATGCGGCACAAACGTGCTGAACGCCTGCCCAGATAATCCTTCCGCCGAAATCGTCTGCTGCTCGTAATAAAGCCACTCGCGGTTCGCATTCTGCGAACTCACCACCACCGCGCACGAAGAACGAGCCGGTGCGACTCGGTGTCCAGTCACGGTTCCATCCACGCCCAGGAAATACGCGTCATCGCGCAAGATCTGAAAGTTGTAGCTGGTGTAATTCCGTGTCATCAGCCCTTCGTTATGCAGCATCGGCCGTCGGACATTCGCGGTCATCTGCAGGTGGCAGCCGAAACAGGTCGGCGTCCACGACGTGTGGCACGCATAACAGGTCATAGAAGAATTCGCATGCGCCAGTTGCGAATCGTCCGCCGGCATCCGCGAAAACGCCGCTCCATCCTTGTTCATCAACTTCGCGCGCAGCGATTTCATGCTGAAGTGTAAATTTCCGGGAGTGATCGTGTCTTTCGTCTGGACGACGTCCCACTCCACGTTCGCGTCAGTCATCGAGCGCTGAAATAGTTTGTCCCCGCGCCACTCAAATCGCCGCAATCCAGCCGGCGTGCGCAGTCCATCCAGCCGCCGCCCGCGCGGCTCTCCTACGCGCTGTGCATCCGGTGCCGCGGGACCCGATGTAATCAGCGTGGCCTTCTGCCGGATCGTCCCGTGACAATCCACGCAATCAATCTCCACCGCCGCCCGCGGCTCGCCGTAAATCTTCCCGTTGCCGTGATTGTCCTGCGCGAAATGGCAATCCGCGCACTGCATTCCCTTCTCCAGATGAATGTCCGCCAGGTGCACGGCCTTCTGAAACCTCTGCGGATCGTCGAACGCAATCGGCTGCCCGTCCTTGTCCAGCCAGTTGCCTTTCCGGTCGTGGTTGTAAACGCCGCGAAACACCCAGCCGTGCCCATGAAAGTCCGCAAACTGCGTGGTCTTCAACTTGGCATTGAATTCCGGGCTGCCCGTCTGTTCCAGAAATTTATCCGCTCCCCACAATCCCCGAGTAGCCGCCGCCTCCGGATTCTTCAACGCCACTTGATACCGCTCCTCCTCGCTCGGATTCCGCTGCTCCGGAGGATACATTTTGTCGCCGTCAATTTCGTTGTCCCACCACGTCAGCCCAAAATACGTCGTCACCATATTCGTGCCAGGATGAATGTGGCAGATCATGCATTGGCTCGACGGAATCGCTCGCGTGAACGTGTGCTTGATGGGGTGCCCCGGCTCATCTTTGCGAATCGTCGGATCTGCCGAAGCGCTGAAGCCGCTATGCCCGTACTGCGCATACACACCCGAATGCGTCGGGTCGCGGTCGTTCGCATAAATCACATGGCAAGCAGAGCACCCGCTCGACCGGTAGTCCCCCGCATGATCGTTCGTCCCCGGCAAGGAAAGCACCGGATCGAGTAGCCGCGTCTTCTGCAATCCCAGAAAGACTGGATCCGTGCGAAGTTCCGTCCCAAACCCGCGGTCGCTCAGCTTGTCATCCGGTTTTCCTGGGCTCTCTTCGCCGTTCGGATTCCCAAGCTCCGACTTCTTCTCGCCTCCGCGTTCGAACACGCGCAGCACATTCCCGGGCTGCGAAATTTCCCACCGGTACAGCGGCGTCAACTCCGGCAAAACGCCCTTCACGCGAGTCTCTTCCGGCGTCGGCGGCGGACTCGTCTTGATCGCTTGCGGCTTGCCATCCCGGTCATAGCTCTCACCAAATCGGGCGTTCTTGAACGGGATTCCGCCATTGTTGTAAAGCGCGGCGCCCCACAATAATCCCGAGTGCGTCATCATGTTCGTCGAAACCGCCCGCGTTTCGTTGGGGTGACATCCCGCCGTCCCGCACGTTTCCCGTGTCACCCGCAGATCACCAGGATTGATGAACTTCACAAACTCCGGCGATTCCTTCAGCCATTTCGTGTAAGCGCCCTCGGGCAGCGTCGTCCGATTCTTGAAAAAAGAATCCCGCGGCTGCACATGCGCCTTCTCTTTCGCGGATTGATACTCTTGAGAAGTTGCAGACGTGCCCGCGGCAACCTCAACGGAATTATTTCCTCCGTGGCAGTCCGTACAGCCAAGATGCACTCCCTTCGAAGGATGCATCGTCGGTTCATCCGAAGCCGTGTGGCAGGAAATGCAGCCTGTGGACTTGGCCATCGCCTCTTCCTGCGATTGCCCGCGATAAGGCCCCTGCGCATCCTGCCCGGAAGCCGCCGCCTGCGGCCGCACCGAACTGAAAAACAGCAAGGAAAATGACCCAGCCACAAAAAAGAGAATCAGCAGGCGCGATATTACGCGCTCGCTCGTAAGGGCGCGAACCGCCGCCGATTTGAAAAACTCACCCATCCTCAACAACCTCAGAACGTCAACTTCGCCGACCCAAACACCGAAAACAGCGTCCGCCCCGTGTAAATATCCCGAAATCCCTGCCCCGGCTGCAGCATCGAAGCCCCGCCAGTCAGAATAATATTCTCCGAAAGCGGCGGCCGGTACGTCACGCCCGCTCCAAAATCCTCTCCAATATTGTGGCGAATCGGCGATTGGAACAGTACATCCTCCAGCGGCTCCGTCCGCATAAACCGCAAATAATTAAAATTCACAAAGCCCTTCAGCTTCGGCGTGATATCAATGTCTGTCCCCGCATTGACCAGAAAAATTCCCGGATTCACGAAGTTCGCCTGCCCTTCATTCTTGTTCGACCGCATATTCGGCAACAGGCTGCCATCCGTCGTCAGCGCCACTCCCGATCCCGTCAGACGAATCGCCTCCCGGTTCCAGAAGCTGAACAATCCGCCCGCAAAGCTCGGCAAATCCACAATCGCATCAAACCCATTCGCCCGCCCGTTGCGCGGATCACTGTCACCGGACGCAAAAAAACTCGAAATCCGGTAACGAATCCAGTCCCTGTCCAGCGAGAGTTCCACCGCCGCCATCTGCGCGTTCACCGTCACCGGCTTCCCCGCAATCGGATTGAAACTGTCTTTCCCCGCCGCCTCGTAAAATGCGTGCGTGATATTGATGCGTTTTATGTGACCGCTGCCTAACCATCCGAAATATCCCACCTGAATGCTGTGCGGAATCGGGCCCACGCCCTGATTGATCACATTCCCGATGGGAGCCGGCCGCACCAGGAACCCGTTGTCGTCGTAATGCAGCCCGCCATCATCCTTGTTGTACGCCCCGATAAATTCCGCCGTGTACCCCGGGAAGAAAAAGTCCTGTATATAGATGTTCCCCAGCATGACCTGCTGGTTCCGCCGGCTGAATGTATTCAATCCGCTGTTGGTGTTTTTCTCCAGAAAATTAAAATAAGCGGCGTTGTACTCCAGCCGATCGCTCTTCAAATCTCCAAACACGCGCAGCCCCGGCTGCTCGTCCACAAACAGAAATCCACGAAAATCCGCATTGAACTCCTGAATCCCCGCCCGCGCCGAAACAAAATCATAGTTGGGACTCAGGTCGTGCAGCTTGTACTCCACAAACGCTTCCTGAAACCCTATGTGCGAATCCAGCCGCGTTGTGCCCGCTCGCACGTCCGGCCCCACAATTCCCAACTCCTTCACGTCCAGATAATTCAAGCTCACTTCCGGCGTTACCCGAAAGCGCCAGTCCACCGGCTTGAACGAAGCATCGCCGTGAAACAAATCAAACGTGAACCTGAAAGTCTGGTCCAGAAAAAATTGTTCGCCGCGCCCAAAAAATGCGCTGCTCCCGGGTTGTGCGGCGCTCACGTCGCTCGGCGAAGGCACCTTTCTTCCGTCAATGAAAGTCGTTTCGGAGGCGGTGACATTCAGAAACACCTGCTGCCCCAGCACCGCCGGCCAGATCGGCTCATCCCCCTTAAAACGATTCCGGTTGAACGGGTCGTACCAATGCGGTTTCGTATAAATGTATTCGCCCGATGGCCGGTATCGCCGGTAGTCCGGCTGCTCCAGCGCCCAGCGATTCGGCACCGCGTTAAATATGTCCGAGATCGGCGGCAAAACATCCGGCGAAAGTTCCACAATATAATTGGGATCCGAATCCAGCCGGTGGCGAAATTCCCGGTACGATCCCGTCATCGCCGCGGGTTCCACCGGAAGCGTTGGCCCAAGCTCCGGCTGCCGCGGCAATCGCGAGCGCGCTTCCACAACGCCGTTCGGCACCACCCGAATTTCCAGAGTAACGACTTCATTGACGCTCAGCGAAAGCGACGCAATCGTCAACGTCTCGTAGCCTTCCGCCTCGGCCCGAAATTCGTATGCGCCGGGCTGCAGCGCCAAAAACCGGAAAACTCCTTCACCCGCGGTCAGCGTGTTAAAAACTTGCCCCGTCTGCAAATTCCGAATCTGAATCCGCGCACCACCAACCGGCCGCATCACGCCATCCGACACCTGCTCTCTCACCGTGCCGTCCAGCGCCGCCGTCGTCAGCGCCTGTTGCCGCGGGATTCGCCGTGGCGGGCCCGCCTCATGCACTTCCTGCGGCGGTGCGGACGCTGGTACAGCAGCTGGCCGCTGCGCGACCGCGTCGCAGCTGACCGCAAATCCAATCAACAAACACGCGGCAACTCGCAGCAATCTAGCGAAACCGGCCATTAGCGATGAATCAACAATCATGTTTTCAGCAGGACCTGGCCAACCGATGGACAGCGGTCTCCGTTAACTAATCAGAAATGCGCTCTTCCGGCAACCTTTTTCCGAAGCTCCAGCGAATATCCGGCAACACCGCCCTTCGCATTTAAGCGTCACCACTTCAGGGCAGCCGAGGTACAATCCACCTAAATTATCTTTGGCAACGTGTACCATGAACTCCGATAGTGTCGTAATGGTCGAACACACAATACGCAAACCGGTGGAATCCAGTCGCGCTTACATTCAACGGCGCAAAACCGCTGCCCTGGGCATTCTAATCGCGCTGGTTCTGGCGATCGCTGTTGCCATCCTCTTGCTCGGCTGCGGAGGCTCTCCCGCTCCCGTCAAACAAGATCCGCCTCCTCCGGCCGATGCGCCGCTCACTCAGGCCGAAGTACAATCCATCGTTCAAAATGCCGCCCTCGCCGTCGACGGCAGCACGATGGCCATCGCGGTCGTCGATCGCCGCGGTGACGTCCTCGCGGTCTATAACAAACCCAGAGTTGTTCCCGGCACCACGAAAGATATTGGAAACTTTGGCACGCCCGTTGACGTCGACGACCTCGCCGTAGCTCTCGCGCGCACAGCGGCATACTTTAGCAATAACCAGGCGCCGTTATCTTCCCGCACCGTGCGTTTCATCAGCGGCATCCACTTTCCTCCCGGAGTCACCAACGCGCCTACCGCCGACCTCTATGGCATTGAAAACACCAATCGCGGCTGCACGCTCTCCACAAACTTTATTCCGGGGCAGGAGATCAGCCCTTCTCTTTCTCTCTCCGGCGGAACAGGCTTGGGCATCCTCACGGGAAAATCGCAGCTCGACGACAGCGATCCCAACGCGGTCAACCCGGGCGGAGTTCCAATTTTCCGCGGAAATCTGGTTGTCGGGGGAATTGGAGTTGCCGGAGTCTCTCACGACGCCGCGGAATTTGCCGCCTATAGCGGCGCAATTTCCCCGGGCTTCAGTTTCGTTCCCACTCCCCTGCCCGCTCCTGGCGCTGTCTTCATCGGCGGCATCGCTTTGCCGCTTGTGAACAACACTATTCGCCCGGCGGCAGTCAGCGCCGGCACGGCGAACGGGAGCTATCTGCAGCTTTGCCCCGGTCCACCGGCGCTTTGCAGCAAAGGCCAGCCTCCCGACAACGATCTGATTCAACTCACGGCGGGAAGCATGCTGACCGTCTCTGACGTACAGACGATTCTGGACAACGCCGAAGCTACCGCGAAAAAAACACGCGCTGCCATTCGCCTGCCGACCAGTTCTGCCACAAGCATGGTGATCGCCGTCGCCGATCTCGACGGCACCCTCATCGGTCTCCGCCGCATGCCGGATTCCACGATTTTCAGCATCGACGTCGCCGCCAGCAAAGCGCGCAACATGGTCTATTTCAACGGACCCAACCGCACCGCCGCCGATCTTCCCGGTGTCCCCATCGGCACCGCAGTCACCAGCCGCACCATCAGCTTCGGTGCGCAGCCGCTCTTTCCGCCGGGAATTGACGGCTCCGGCGACGGCCCCTTCTACAATTTATTTTTGCAGGATGTGCAGAACCCCTGCACGCAAGGCAATCAGACCGGCGCGGCCAACAGCAACAAAAGCGGCGTGGTCTTTTTCCCCGGCGCCGTCGGTCTCTATAAAAACGGAACACTCGTCGGCGGCCTCGGCATCAGCGGCGACGGCGTGGATCAAGACGACTACGTCACCTCGGGTGGCTCCACCGGATTCGAAGCTCCCACCGCCATTCGCGCTGACCAGATCTTCATCAACGGCGTCCGCCTGCCCTACTTCAAGTTTCCCCGCAACCCCACCTTATAGGTAAGCAATTCAACGAGGAGCAGACGGGTCCGCCGTACTCGCTACGTTTTCATCCAAGAACCATTTGTGCGCCGCATCGCCCGGCGCATAACAATTTCCATCGCTTGCATAGCCTCGACAATGTCGCGCCACTTTCTTCTCCCTCGGCGACCGCACATATTGCCACACACTCGCATAAGTAACTCCACTGGCCGAAGGCGCCGGTGGATTCTGTGGAACGCCGCACCCCGGCGAAGCTGGGCACGCGTCGTTATAAACCCAATACACCACGTCTGCCACCCCGATATGCGCCCGGATATCATCCGCGGAAATAATCGTCGAGCCTTCCCCTTCATCCACCACAATTCCCGAACAATAAATTCCCGGCCGGAACATCTCCCTGCTCAAAGCCTCCGCCCACGAACGTAGGTACGCGTGATAGCCATCAAAAAACCTGCCGCCCTCTTCCACATCCAGAAAAATCACCGAGCCTGCCGGGAATCCCTCCCGGCGCGCGGCGGCCGCGGCGGCTTGCGCGTCCGCAAGTCCAGCCGCGATGGAATCTTTTTTGTAGGGAAGCTGCCCGGAAGTCCGCCCCTGATACAAAAGCAGAAAACCAAATCCCTGCGCTTGCATCACACCACGTTTGCCAATCCACGAATTGGTCTTTTCACCCGGCGGCGGGCTCAACCAATAGCTTGCAAAGGAAAATGATTTTCGAAGGATAGGCAGCGCTTCGTCGCCAGGATACTGATTGCGGTCGAAACCCACGAAGCCATGACTTTCATTGGGAGGGAGAACAGCTGAACCGAGTCTCGCAAAAGAGAGGGTAATCCCCGAAATGGATAGAATTAGAGCGAAGAGAAAAATCGCAAGTGCGTGCATGACCTGAATTTACATCAGCAGCGCGCGGATCGACAGAAAAATCAGGCGTCCATATACGGCGCTTCACCGTTCCCGAATGACCAGTTCTCCCAAGCAACTTCCACCAGGTTTATCACCACATCCGCCGGCTTCACACCGGGAGTTTCCGCCAGCAACTCCACCACGCGTTTATAAAACTTCCGCTTCTGCTGCGGCTTGCGGCCCGCGCTCAGCGTCACCTGCACAAACACCACGTTATCCGATCGACGAATTCCCAAATATTGCGGGTCGTAATTGAGCCCCACGGCAGGATGCTCCGTAATCACCTGAAACCGGTCATCCGAGGGAGCCGCCAGCGCCTCCACCATCGCCCGATGCACGCCGTCGCCCAATGCCTTCCGATATTCCTCGGACTTCCCCACGCGCAAATCAATGCGTACCAATGGCATAACTTTTCTCCTGTAAATTGGATGCCCAGGGCGAGCGAGCCAGCACCGCCGCTACCCTTCGCGCAACTTGTGCCCGGAAAGATTCCCCAACCCGTCGTACGCCGCGTATTTGTACATCTCCGAAAGCGTCGGATAGTTGAACACCAGCTCGATGAACTCATCAATCGTCAAGCCCTTGTCCAGCACCATCATCCCCACGTGAATCAACTCCGTCGCCGACTCCCCGATAATGCTCACGCCAAGCAGCTTCCGATCCGCCCTTGCAAAAATCAGCTTCAGCATCCCCGCCGTATCGCCCGTAATGTGTCCGCGCGCATTGTTGTCGTACCGCGCCCGCCCCACGCAATAATCGATTTTCTTTTCCTTGCAGCTCTCTTCCGTCTCGCCCGCCGCCGAAATTTCCGGAATCGTGTACACTCCCATCGGCAGCAGCGAAGCCACCCGCTGCTTATACTTCAATCCAAAAGCATGGCACACCGCCACGCGTCCCTGTTCCATCGAAGTCGAAGCCAGCGCGGGAAATCCAATCACATCGCCAGCCGCGTAGATATGCGGCACCACGGTTCGGAAATTCTCGTCCACCGCGACGTATCCTTTGTCGTTCAGCGCGAGCCCCGCTTTCTCCAGCGCCAGTCCATCCACCGCCGCCCGCCGCCCCGCCGCAAACAGCGCCGATTCCGTCTCCAGCACTTTCCCGCTTTTCATCGTCAGCCGCGCGCCCGACGCCGTATTCTCCGCCTTCACTGGCCGCTCGTTAAACCACAGATGCATCCCCAGCGAAGCAAACCGGTCTCGCAACCGCTCCGAAATCTCAGTATCCAGAAACGGCAGCAACTTGTCGCGCCCATCCACCAGCGTCACGTCGACACCCAACGCCATGAATATCGACCCATACTCGCAGCCAATCACCCCACCGCCAATCACCGCCAGGCTCTTGGGGATCCGATCCATCTGCAGAAAGGTGTCGGAATCGAATGTATGCACATCGTCAAACGCTATTTCCGCCGGCCGGTGTGGCTTCGATCCCGTCGCAATCAGGATCACCTCGCCGCGCAACCGCCGCGTCCCGCCCGCACCTCTGACCGTCACGGTATGCTCGTCCTCAAACGCCGCCTGTCCCCGCACCAGCTCGATCTTGTGCAGTTCCAGATTCTTCAAAATCCTCGAACGTTCCATCTCCACAACTTCCCGCTCGTGGTGCATGAAATCCTGCACCGTCAAGTTTTCCTTCAGCGAATAATCAATTCCATACAATCCCCTCTGCTTCAATCCCGAAAAATAAAGTGCCGATTCCCGCAACGTCTTGCTCGGCACTGTGCCGGTGTTGATGCAACTCCCTCCCACAGCAGGCGCGCGTTCCACCACTGCCACACGTTTCCCAAAATACGCAGCCTGCGCCCCGGCCTTTTCGCCCGCCGGCCCGCATCCCAACACTACCAGATCAAACGAACCAGCAGCAGCCACAGCATCCTCCGCAAACACCCGACTTACTCATCCAAGCAACGCAACTTCGTCAGTCGTGCGCACCGATTGTAGAAGAAAACTGAGCCCGGTGCCTATAAGCCCCAGCCTGGTGGCCACCCTCCCCACAACGCGCCACCTGTCTATTCACTCCAAAAAACTTTGCGACATCCTCCCTTGCGCCCCACCCGCGTCTTTGGTGTGATACTCCCATGAACCTGCCGCCCATCGTGCGATGGGCCACCGGTATCCGCTGGCAATGGAAAGTCTTCATCCCGATTATCGCGGTGCCGCTCCTCAGCATCGTCGCGATCGCTTCCGTCCTGGAAACATCGCCGCCGGATGCACCCGCGGAATCTGCCCGCTCAGCAGCCAGTATTTCAGGTTCATCAGCCCAGCAAATCGGCAACCATCCCTCGACGCCCGCCGGAAGCCCAACCTGCGATGGCCTGAGGCCCAACTCAAAATGCCGCACCCAGGAATAAAACCGCACTCCGATCCACAAATTCAGCAGCAGAAACGCTGCCTGAAAGGTCCGCCGGTAAATCGCCGACCGATCCCGCTGAACGCGCCGGACCAACCTCTTCTTGGGTTTGGTGGGCAGGGTCTTGAGAGGATTCGCTGAATTAACTCCGTTTTCAACTTCCGGGGATGCCGCGCACGATGCCTGTGTCGCCATGGTCTTAGTCTCTGAATTCGGACTGTGACCGGTGTCACATGCGCCTTCCCCGTCGAACAATCAGTTAACACGCTAATTCCACGTTGCTTCCGAATGCCGTTTCTCCATACAGTATTCCCCATGCCATCCGTAACCGCTGCCCTCGGCCCACCACGCGTAGTGAACATCGAGGATCTTCGCCGTCTCGCCCAGCGCCGCCTCCCGCGCCCCATCTTCGATTACCTCGACGGCGGTGCTGACGACGAATCCACCCTCCGCGAAAATCCCCGGGCCTTCAA
>Ga0210402_10000712_pt1 | contig 36372 bp, 38 predicted proteins | sample IncBWC7MmetaG_FD_161055 | JGI IMG/M metagenome (GOLD analysis project Ga0210402, IMG submission 161055) | Forest soil microbial communities from Barre Woods Harvard Forest LTER site, Petersham, Massachusetts, United States - Inc-BW-C-7-M | ecosystem: Environmental > Terrestrial > Soil >...
ACCAGAACAGCGCGGCGAGCACGATCAGCATCCCCGACCAAAAGCCTGGAATTGCCAAGAAAACGATGCTGATAAACCGGGAAATGTGATCCCCGATACTGTTTGGACGCAGCGCGCTGATAACCGCCACCGGGATCCCGACGATCCACGAAAGGATCACTGCCATTATGCCGATCTCCGCGGTCAGCGGACCGCGGCGCGAGATCATCTCGGCAACATTTTCCGCACGGAAGAACGACCGACCGAAGTTACCCCTGGCAATGTCCTCGACCCAATGCAGATATTGCACGAGAAGTGGATCGCTCAACCCGAGCTCAGCCATATAATGTGCTCGCTCCGCCTCGCTGAGCTTGGTGAAGCCCTCGGCGCCGAAGATGGCGACCAGAGGGTCTCCCGGGAGGATCCGCAGCACGATGAACACGACGACCGACACGCCCGCGACGGTCAGCGCACCAAAGGCGAGACGACGGACAATATAGCTGTACATGGACGTGGTGCTCAGTCTTCCCGGGGGCTGAGGATGTACCGGAGTTGCTCGGCCAGCTTCGTGTCTCGGGCAGTCCTGTACACGCTCGAGATCGCAACGCCTATATGCGTCATGGCATCGCCATGCAATGTATTACGCCCCTGATCATCCTCGACGAGCATGTGGAGCTAGTGGGATGGGTATCGAAAGATCATTCTATTTTGGCAATGCGGCAGTCGATCAGGTGCGGGGCACCGGGTGGTTCCTCGGTCAGTTCGTGCCGCTTGAGATGGGCCTCAGACACCAGACCGACGTCGAGCTGAAATGGGCGATCCACCCGGACGGTGATCGGCGGGTAAACGGGGCCGAGGCAAACCGGAACGCGACCACGGTCTCGGTTCTGATCCGGGGCACGCTACGCACGACATTCGAAGTCGACGGAACTGCGCGTGTGGTCACCCTGAAAAAACAGGGGGACTATGTGATCTTTGGCCCCGAAATTGTACATTCATGGGAGGCGCTGGGCGAAACCGTCGTATTGTCCGTGCGGTTTCCATCCATCGAGTTCGCGCGGCCTGCTGCAGCCGGCTAGTAAGGCGTTCGGATCGTCGCCGGGGCGACGGATCTCGCAGCCCGGCCCTTGCCGTACAACGCAAGACGCGTCAGCGGCATCGCGGCCAGCAAGACAAAGCCGAAAACACTCGTCGCGATGACCCCCGGGGCGGAGCAGGACTATGGACCGCTTCCGTGTTGACAATACCGCAATAATTTGGTAGTTTGTAGTATGAATTCCGCGTGGCGCCGAGAAAGGTTCTAGGCACCGTGCGGACGTTCTAACTAATTGAGTGGCTGACGCACACGGTTGCCGGTCGCTGGCCCTACCAGTTTGGCCCATGTTCGACATCGGGGAAGACCATAGGTTGGGCTCACGCCTGAATTCCACCTGCATTATCAGGCGGCGACGAGCTCCGCGCTCGCGTAATGAGCGAGGCCTCGCGGGTTGACCAGAGCCTTCGGGACATGGGCGCTACCCGATCACCGCGGCCAGCACCTCGACCCGCTCGGCGAGCCGGGTGAGCTGCGCGTCGGCAAGCCCGAGGTCGGCGAGGTGACGCACGGTGCCGGCAAGATAGTCGCGGTTGGCGCCGCGGCGGCCGGCGGCGCCCGCAATGATCCGCGCGATCTCGTCCAGCGACAGCCGCCCGGCATAGTCCGGATGATCGCGCCTTACAGTGAGGGCAAGGGCCGTCATGCGGCCGCGTGCGGTCTGCACCGGCAAGCTCCGCACGTCGTAAACCCGGGGTGCCGTCATCTCCCGCGACCACAGAGTATCGATCGCTTCGGCGAGCGTTTCGGGCGGCAAGTGGAGGACGATCCCGCGACACGCCCCGCCGCGATCGAGCCCGAGAGTAAGGCCAGGCCGGGTTCGGGTTCCCCGGTAATCGTAGGAATAGAGGCAGAATCGGCGATGGTAGCCGCGAAGCAACGCCGGCTCAGCCGCGACGCTGGGGAATTCGGGGTCCCACATCAAGGAGCCGTAGGCGAAGATCCATACCGGCTCGGAGCCGTCGCCCAATGCCGCGATCTCAGGCGGCATCGGGTCGGCTGCGAAATCGGGTTCTTCCTGGGTCATCTCGGATCGTGATAATCGCTACTCAAGGCCACAGAATAGCCGATCGGGAGCGCTATCAAGGCCGCAACTCGCGCCGGCGCGTCGGCCGCCTGCTGGCGGTTGCCGAACGAGGCCGCTATAACCCCGGCATGCGCCGCCGAACGCGCTTCAGTCTCGCCGCTTTTGCTCTGTTGCTGGTTCTGCTGGGCGCCTACACAGCCTATTGGCTGATCATCGTTGAGCAAATCAAGAGCGGCGTTACCGCCTGGGCTCAAGCCGAGCGCACCGAGAAAATTGACATTTCGTGGGAGAGGATCGGCGTCGGCGGTTTTCCTTTCGCCTGCCGAGTTGCTCTCGAAACCGCGACCTTGCGTGACCGCCGATTGAGCCCGGCACCCGAACTGCGCATTCCCGTTCTCTCGGGCGAAGCTCGGCCCTGGGACTTCTTCACCTGGAGGCTTGACGCGCCGGAAGGATTGTCGGCCGCGCTGCCTGCTGAAGGAGCGCGTCCTCCCGTGAAATTGGCGGCTCGGAGCGTCGCGGGGGTGCTTGCGACGGGCCCGAAGGCAAACACAATACTATGGCTGCGCCTGGGGGACATCGATGCTGAGGCGGGTGAGACGATCGCGGTCAGCATGGCGGACGCATGGGTCATCCTGCCGCAGAAGCCGCCGCAGGTGCACACCGAGCCAGCCATCGGGATAGCCGTCACCCTGCGGCAGCTGAAGCTCGCCAACGTAACTCCAATCCTGGGCGACACGATAGACGAGCTAGCGCTGGCGCTCAGGGTCAAGGGCGCAGTCCCGGGGGGAAACCTGGTAAAGGCAATGTCCGAGTGGCGCGATGCCGGCGGCACGATCGAGCTCGACAATCTGCAGCTGAAATGGGGAGAGCTCGGTACGACCGCATCCGGCACGATCTCCCTTGATCGGGAGCTCCAGCCGGTCGGCGGTTTCTCCGGTGCGATCCAGGGGTATGACCAAATCCTGACTGTACTCGTGCAGAGTGGCCGTATGCGCGCCGCCGAGGCCGGTTTGGCACGGCTAGCGCTGGCGATGTTGGCGAAAGCCGGGCCGGACGGCAAGCCCGCGATCACCACGGCGTTTACGATCCAGAATGGGCAAATGTACCTTGGCCCGGCAAAGCTCGGGAAGGCGCCACGGATCGCATGGGAATAGTCAGGCTCAAGCCCGTTTGCGCGCTGCCGGCGGCATCTCCTGCGGGGCTTGCGCCCGCTCATACATGCCGTAATCGCGCACAACCGCAGCGATGCGGATCCGGTAGTCTCGGAACACCCCGTTACGCCCTGAGATTTGCGCTGCGTGATGCTGCTCCTGCTCGCGCCAGCGTGCGATCGCGTCCTCATCGCGCCAGAACGACAACGACAGGATCTTGCCATGCTGGCTCAGGCTCGTGAACCGCTCGATCGAGATGAACCCTTCGATCTGTTCGAGCTCCGCCCGCAGGCGTGCGGCGATGTCGAGATACTCCTGCACGCGATCCGGCTCGGGTTCGACTTCGAAGATAACCGCGTACATCGATCGGTCGACCTTCCTAGTCCACAGCTCCAGGCGCATCGGGATAGCTGGAGGATGCCCATCGTCGGGTCGGTATCCGCCCATTCTCAAAAGCATCGGAATCGGGTCCCCAAGGCGACCAGCCGTCTTGCCTGGACCGGGCGAACATCTCCAGGTAAGGACCGTCGCATAGCGCTTCGATGCGTTCATAGGTCTCGTCCGGTTTCCTGCTATGTTCACGCCGAGGCGAGACGATTAGCTTGGAGACGGCCGCGCTGCGACGCCGGGGGTGGCCGCGGGTCGCGAGAAGACACAGCTCGGGGTTGGCGCGCGTCCAGAAACCGAGGCCGGTAAAGAATTTTTGCTGATGATGCGCGGGTTTTGACGCAGATTTATTCAGCTTTACCCAGTAAAATCCTACAGTCTTATAGATAAACCCCCAAGAACGGATTACTTCGAACGCTTTTTCCAGTATAGGATCTGTAGTCCACAAGAACAACACGCAGTCGTCCGCTGCCCATTCGGCCACCGGGAGTGCTTTGATGTCGCCGAGGGTCATGCAATCGTAATGAGCCTCCGCGCTGCGCCCCTTGCCCTTGCGTGAATACGTGGCAAAGGTCCAAGGCGGGTCGGCGTAGATGACCCCAAAGTGATTGGCCCGCGGCGCCGCGCTCATTCGATCTCTCCGCGCGTTGACGGTATCCATGCTCGCGGCTGACGGAGGCGCCGTCAACCGCTATCCCGCTGGGGATCGGCTTCTTCGCCGTCAGCGCCTTCTTCGTTTGTCGCAATCCGATAAGTGCCTTTGAGCCAACGGCCAAGATCGATCCGGGCGCAGCGGGCCGAGCAGAACGGCCGGTTTTGCGGCGTCGACGGCTTGCCGCAGATCGGGCAGGGAGGTAGCAAATTTGGGGACTTCATCGCGCACCGATATAATTAGAGGGGTGTGATTTGAAAGTGCTCACGATCGGTGCTCGGATCCGCCCCGATTGCAATCTTGCGCCCGAATCGATCCTCCAGTGCGCGCAAAGCCGCTGCCGCACCGCTCGAAAATGCCGCTGCGACATCCGGCGCGATGGTCAGGCGCCAGCTTTTTCCAGGCTGCGCCCGCGCCTCGCGGCGCAATGCGCGCAGCGCCTCGTGCGCAACGGTGATCGCGGTCTTGACCAGAGGACCGCCGGAGCGCGGTTCCAGCAGCGCTTCGGTGAGCGGGCGCCGGCGGCGGGGTCGCACTAGTTCGAGGTGCCCGAGCCGGGTCCAGCCGAGGACCTGTGGGCACGCGGGATCGAGGGCCAGCTCCTCAGTAAGCGCGTCGCGGACGCGTTCGCGCAATCTGCGGTGATTGAGTCCGACAAAGTCGATGACGATGCCGCCGGCGAGATTGCGTAACCGAATCTCCCGAGCGATAGCACCGGCCGCGGTAAGATTGACAGCGAGCCCAGTGCGCTCCGGTGATCCCGTCTCCGGGGTTCCGCTGTCGACATCGATCATCACCCCAACCCGTGTCCCTTCAAAGTTCACCCAGCCGCCGCCGTCAAGGGCGAACGTCGGCGATAACGCTCGGTCAAAGGCGGCATCGAGCTCGATCGGCCCCTCCGGCTCCGACCGGTGCTGCGCTACAACACCCGGAAATGCCTCGCGGAGTTCGGGAATGCTAGCCGGATCGTCGGTGAAAATGCGCGCTGGCGACACCGGCAGTGCAGAGGAGAGCGCAGCGGCAAAGGTCGCGGGCGGGTCGAGGCGTAACGGCGGCTGGAATTCCGAGGCCCGCTTACATATCTCGGCCCAGCGCCGGAGCAGTTCTGTTGCCGCTGCGATTAGCTTCTCGACGGGCGCGGATCCGAGCAGCTTGATGCCGACCGAGCTTTGCCGTGCGGGTTCTTCCGTCCACCCGTCGACGGCAGCGCGCAACCGAGCCCGCTCTTCAGGCGACAGCCCCTCGCCGGCGACTATCCCCCGGCCACCGGATCGAAGTTCAATGAGCTTACCGCGCAACGCGATCACGGTCGTCACACTTGCAGCCTTGCCGCCCTGCGCCTCGCGGCGAATTTGGACGATAACGCGCTCGCCCTCATCGAGCCGTCGGCCACGCGGGAAAACCTCGTTCTGGGGTAGGAACGCCGGCCGATCGGCGCCGATATCGACCAGTACCGCGCCGAGTGCGGGCAGCAGCCTACGGACCCGGCCGAGGTGGATGCTGCCGGCTTCGCAGCGATCTCCTCGCTCGACGAAGAGTTCGACAGGAACGCCGTCCTCGAGCAGGGCGGCGCGCCATTCGCCGGGGCCGGCGGCGATCAGCAACTCGCCAAGCATGCCATTCGATAGCCGCGGCCGCCAAGCAGCTGTGCCGTTTCGAAGAGCGGCAGCCCGACCACGTTCGTGTAGGAGCCACGCACCCACCGGATCAGCGCCGCCGCCCTGCCTTGAATCGCGTAGCCGCCGGCCTTGCCGCGCCATTCGCCACAACAAAGGTAAGCCGCGATCTCGGCCTCGCTGAGGCGTTTGAATGCGACTTGGGTGTCGACGCGGCGCAATGTCAGCCGTTCGCCCGGGCTTGCCAACGCGATGCCGCTATGAACGCGATGGCGGCGCCCCGACAAGAGTTCGAGGCAGAATCGCGCAGTAACTGGGTCCGAAGGTTTCGGTAGGATACGGCGGCCGCACGCGACGACCGTGTCGGCTGCCAGGATGAAGGCCCCGGGATGCCGAAGCATGACCGCCCGCGCCTTCTCCTCGGCCAGACGTAAGGCATGAGCTGGCGGCAGCTCGCTCGGGCGGGGTGTTTCATCGATATCGGCGGGATCGATCCGATCGGGCATGAGCCCGATCTGCCGCAGCAGGTCGAGCCGGCGCGGCGAGGCAGAAGCAAGCACGAGGAGTGGCGCCGTCACCCGCGCGTCACCCGCGCAAATGCAGCACGCAGATCAACGTAAACAAGCGCCGCGCGGTGTCGTGGTCTATGGCAACTTTGTCTGCCAGCCGCTCCATCAACAGCGTCGACCCCTCGTCGTGCAACGACCGCCTTCCCACGTCGATCGCCTCGATTTGAGCGAGGTTCGAGCGACGGATCGCCTCGTAATAGCTTTCGCAGACCATGAAGTAGTCTCTGACGATACCGCGAAACGGTGCGAGTGGCAGGAGGATGGTTTCGCTCGATTCTTTTATCGTCGAGCGAACAATAATGCTCAATTTGTTCTCTTCGATTGCCAGATGCAGGTGGAAGGGGCCGTCGCGGCCTGAAGCCGGCGCGAAATGGTTCTCGTCCAGCAAGTCGAATATCGCAACGGCTCGCTCGTGTTCGATGTCGGGGTTGCGGCGGACCACGCTGTGCTCGTCAAGCGTTATGCCGGCGATGCGCCATTGATTTGTTGAATCGTCCGGAGACTCGGCCATGGCCGTGATTCACGCCTCCGATGTCAGTCGGATCGACACCGAAAGCGCGTGGGCCTCCAGCCCTTCCGCTTCGGCGAGAAGGATCGTCGCCGGCGCGAGTGCGGTGAGGCTTGCCTCATCGCAGCGGAGCAGCGAGGTACGTTTAATAAAATCAAGCACGCCAAGACCCGAGGCAAAGCGCGCGCTGCGCGCAGTCGGCAGAACATGGCTGGGGCCGGCGATATAGTCCCCGACGGCCTCGGGCGTGTAACGGCCGAGGAAGATGGCGCCGGCGTGGCGAACCCGGTCAGCCAGCGAATCAGCCTCGTCGAGCGCGAGTTCGAGGTGCTCGGGAGCGATCCGGTCGATTAGCGACACCGCCTCGTCCCAGCCGGCGACGAGCAGGACCGCGCCGTGGGCCTGCCAGCTCGCGCGCGCGATTTGCGCACGCGGCAATCGCACCAGATGCCGTTCGACAGCGGCTTCGACCGCCTTACCGAAGGCGTCGTCATTTGTGATGAGGATCGCTTGCGCTGCGCTGTCGTGCTCTGCCTGCGAGAGCAAATCGGCAGCGATCCACTCCGGGTTGTTGTGTTGATCGGCGACGACGAGAATTTCAGAGGGACCAGCGACCATATCGATGCCAACCCGGCCAAAAACGCGCCGTTTGGCCGCGGCGACGTAGGCGTTCCCTGGGCCGACGATCTTGTCGACGGGGCTAATCGTCGCGGTACCAAAGGCGAGCGCCGCCACCGCTTGGGCCCCGCCCACCCGATAGACCTCCTCGATTCCAACCATTTTGGCCGCCGCGAAAACGAGCGGATTAAGAACGCCGTTCGGTGTCGGGACAGTCATAACGAGCCGCTCGACACCAGCCACTTTGGCGGGAATCGCGGTCATCAGCACCGAGGATGGATAGGCGGCCGTGCCGCCAGGGATATAAAGCCCGGCGGCCGCAACCGGTCGCCAGCGAAGGGCGAGCCGAACCCCTAGCGCATCGACATAATCGATTGGCGGCGGAATCTGCCTGCGATGGAAGTCCTCGATCCGCTCCGCGGCCAGCCGTAACGCGGTCACGGTCTCGGGCGAAGCCGCGGCAGCGCTTTCGTCAATCTCACGGCCTGTAAGACGTAGGCCGGAAACTGTGAGGTCGACGCAGTCAAAACGGCGCGTGTATTCGATCAGCGCCGCGTCGCCACGATGCGCGACATCCTCGATGATCACGTCGACTAACGCATCGACACCCGCCGCGGTTTCTCGCTTTGCGTCGAGCAATTTCTGGAAGTCTGTTTCAAACCCGGCAGCGCGGGTCGACAATCTGACCGGTATCAGTGCCTCCGCTGGTTTGCTCTGCCCTCTTCTTCCCCTACCTGGGTAAGGGAAGCTGAGGCCGCTCTATCAATCGCCTCGCGGAAGCGCTCGATCCAGCCGCCGACCTCGCTCGGTCGGGTCTTCAACGCCGGGCGGTTGACGATCAGCCGCGAGGTCACCTCGGCTATGCGCTCGATCTCGATCAAGCCGTTTGCCTTTAGCGTGGCGCCAGTCTGAACAAGGTCGACGATGTGACGGCACAAGCCGAGATTCGGAGCGAGTTCGATCGCGCCGTTCAACTTGATGCATTCCGCCTGCACGCCGCGCGCGGCGAAATGACGACGGGTGATCTCCGGGTATTTGGTGGCGACCCGAACGTGGCTCGCGCGGCTGACGTTTTTTCTGGCGGCGCCGTCGGTGGTGGCTGCGACCGCAAGATGGCAGTGCCCGACATCAAGGTCGAGCGGCGCGTAAATCTCGGAATAGTCGAATTCCATCAGCACATCATTGCCGGCAATGCCGAGCTGGGCAGCGCCGAAGGCGACGAAGGTGGCAACGTCAAAGCTGCGCACTCGTATCAGATCAAGTCCAGGCGCGCTCGTGGTAAAGCGGAGCTGGCGCGAGCCCGGATCGTCAAAGGAGGGCTCCGGCGCGATGCCGAGACGGCGCAGTAGAGGCATGACCTCGCCGAGGATCCGACCATTGGGTAGCGCCAGGATCAAGACATTTTCGGCACCGCGCGCATCCGCTGCGCCGGTCATACCCGCTCATCCGCATCATGCCGCGGCTGCCACTGTGTCGGCCAGGGCTCGCCGACATCCTGCGCATGACAAAGAATGCGGGCAACCTCCAGCCGAATCGCGGCCCCGCCGGAAAATTCGAGCCGTATCGCGTCTCCCTCGCCGTCGTGCCAGGGTCGGATCGTCAACAGCGACAAGATCCGATCGTCCTCGCTGCGGCGAAAGCCTAAATAGGACACTCCAATGACGGCCCCGAACGTGATGCCGCATAGAATGCGCTGGTAACCGGCCTCAGAGCGCTCCGCTCCCTCCCAACGAAATCGGTTGGCAGCCATCAGGAACGTGCGGTCCTGCGGAACAAAAGCGAGGTCCCGGACGGCAACGAGCGCATCCTGCAGGCAAGCCGAGATCACCGCGAGATCGTCTGCATCCTCGGCACGCAGCTTAAGCGCAGCACCGCTGTCGTTAGGCATCGCGCTGCCTCTCGATGCGGGCGCCGCAGGCCGCAAGTTTTTCCTCGATCTTCTCGTAGCCGCGGTCGAGGTGGTAAACGCGGTTGATTAGCGTCTCGCCCTCTGCGACCAGACCCGCCACCACCAGCGATACCGAGGCGCGCAAATCCGTTGCCATCACCGGCGCCCCCATCAGGCAAGGCACTCCCCGCACCAAGGCGGAGGTGCCGTGAACGGTGATGTTGGCTCCCATGCGCGCGAGCTCGGGGACATGCATGAAGCGGTTCTCGAAAATGGTTTCAGTGATCATCGACGCGCCTCTAGCGCTCGCCATCAGCGCCATCATTTGCGCCTGCAGATCCGTCGGGAAGCCCGGATAGGGTTCCGTCATGATGTCGACGCCCTCTAGCGATCGGGACCGTCGACGCACCTTCAGCCCATCCGCGACGGCCGATACCTCCACACCCGCTCCTTCCAGGGTACGCACCAGCGTTGCGACGAGATCGATCCGGGTACCGGTCAGCTGCACCTCACCGTCGGTCGCCGCGGCGGCCATCACGTAGGTTCCGGTTTCGATACGATCGGGGATAATCGCATGAGTCGTCCCGTGCAGTCGGCCGCTCCCGACGATACTGAGCCGATCGGTCCCGATCCCGTCGATCCTAGCACCCATAGCGACGAGGCAGTTGGCGAGGTCGGTGATCTCGGGTTCCCGTGCGGCGTTGATAAGCAAAGTCTCCCCTTCCGCGAGCGTAGCCGCCATCAGCAGATTTTCGGTTGCTCCAACCGAGACGGCCGGAAAGGCGATCTCGGCGCCTTGCAGACCCTTGGGTGCTCTAGCGTCGATATAACCGCCATGTAGTTCCACCTCGGCGCCCAGCCGCTGCAGCCCCTTGATGTGGAGATCGACCGGTCGTGGACCGATCGCGCAGCCACCAGGCAAGGACACCCGAGCTCGGCCGTAGCGCGCCAGAAGCGGTCCGAGGACAAGAATGGAAGCCCGCATCTTTCTGACAAGATCGTAAGGGGCTGTCGTCGACGTAATATGTGCGGCCGACAATTCGAGTACTTGCCCGCCATTTCCGTCGGCCTCGTCAACCGCGACTGTAACCCCGTGCTGGACAAGAAGGTTCGCCATCGTCGCGATGTCGGCCAGATTGGGGACATTTGCGAGAGTCAGCGTATCGGGGGTCAGCAGGCTCGCGGCCATAAGCGGCAACGCCGCGTTCTTAGCGCCGCCAATCGGAATTACGCCCTCGAGCGGCACACCGCCCTTGATCCGGATCTTGTCCATCGTTTCGGTTTCCACACGCGGCGTATCGGCGGGGCCCTTTCCGCCAGAGTGTTGCTTTTACTGGAGCGAGGGGCGCCGCTCAAGCCGGCGGTTCTCGCTCCCGATCCGACTCCTTGGGTTGTGCGGCTTCCTGCGGCTGCTGTGCACGCCGTTGTTCCTTGCGCCGGCGCAGATTTTCGCGCAACGCCTTGGCCAGCCGCTCTTCACGCGCGGCCCGCGCGGTGCTGCTCCCCGGCGTCAAGTCCGGTCCGGATTTTCGCACGCCCTGGCCCGCGCAAATGCAATACAACTTGGCATTGAGCCGTCTCCGTCCGACCGCCTGCTTATGCAGGATGGGATCAGGGTAGTTTCCCGCAGTGGTTGTAAAACGGCCGATCGCGAGCAACGGCCGACACGGCGATATGAATGATCATCGCCTGCTACCCATCGGGTGGTTTCATGAATCCCCTATGTTATGTTAATTTCACAATTTTCAAGATTGTTCCGTGAGACAACCATCATCTGCCGCACCTGGACAGCCGCAGGGGCCTAGTGTATTGCCTTCCGGTCGCACCGTGGACCAGTCTGCGAGCCGGAATGCTGCCGTAGCTCAGTGGTAGAGCACTCCCTTGGTAAGGGAGAGGTCGTAGGTTCGATACCCACCGGCAGCACCACTTTTCCGACAGTGGAGGCAACGGATGCGGGGGGTCGCCCTGAAACGCTGCCTTCCAGCGCTAGGTTGTTGCCGCGGGCCACCAAGCCTTGAGCTGATCGACCGTGCCGGCGAAGCGGCTGCGATCACAGGGCCCGATGCCCGCGACGGGCACGACGCCGCTACCGACCAGGCCGTCGGTGTGCTGCCACAGCTTCCATTGCGACCAGCCCGGCGGACAGACGGGGCGCGAACCGTATTCAGCCAGCCACAGCGGGCACTGCGATAGCATGGCGTTTGGCGCGGTCAGCATATATCGGCCGGTGTAGAGCACAGGAAATCGGCCGGTGACGGATTTGACTGTCATCACGGCGGTTGCGGCCTGAATGACTGTCGGTTGAGATCTCTCGTAGGCCTCGAAATCGACCGCTAGCAGAATGCCATCGGTGGCTCCGACGACAGAGAGAAAGTGAGCCATCTGCTCGACCGGGCTATTCGCGTCCATGAAATGGTATGCCCCGACCAGCAGCCCGGCGGCGCGAGCATTGGCAAGGCGCTGTGCAAAGGCCGGATCCACAAAATCGATGCCTTGCGTCGCCTTTAGGATCACGGCGGCGATACCCTTCGACTTGACCATAGAAAAATCGACGCTGACTTTATCACCATGATAAAGGTCGATGACGACATCGGATACGACAGGCGGGATGTAGGGGGCGGTGTCGAGCATTGGCGGGTTCGCACCTTTTTCAGGGGAAAGGTGCGTTGTGTTTACCAGAATAATAGGGTTTTGTCAATACCGCAACATGTCGGCGCAGCTCCACACTGAACAGCCATAAACGTCTATTCGGCCGGGGACGGAGAGGGCACGTGTGGTGGTGCGTCCGCCGAGACGCGGCTGGTTTTCAACCCCAACCGCTCGCCGCGATACCTCTGCGCCCAAATCGGCTCCCACCACCAACGATTCGCAAGGTACCACGAGACTGTTTTGCGCAGCCCGCTGTCGAAACTCTCCTGCGGTTGCCAGTTCAATTCACGCCGGATCTTGGCGGTATCCATCGCGTAGCGCCGGTCGTGTCCTGGCCGATCTGTGACAAAGGTGATCAGACGCCGATGCGGTCGATGCGGTGATTCCGGCAGCATCTCGTCGAGCAAACAGCAGATCGACTGCACGACATCGAGGTTGGTCCGCTCGGCGTTGCCGCCGACATTGTAGCTCTCCCCCGCCCGGCCCTCGCTCAAGATCACGAACAGCGCCCGAGCGTGGTCCTCGACGTAAAGCCAGTCGCGGATATTCGCACCGTTCCCATAGACGGGAACCGGCTCGCCGTGGAGCGCCCTCAGAATGACGAGCGGGATAAGCTTTTCGGGGAAGTGACAGGGTCCATAGTTGTTTGAGCAATTGCTGATCAGGGTGGGTAGCCCGAAGGTTTCCCGCCACGCGCGGACCAGGTGGTCGGAGGCCGCCTTCGATGCCGAGTAGGGCGAGTTCGGCTGGTAAGGTGTAGCCTCCGTAAATTTGCCGGTGTCCCCGAGCGAGCCGAAAACCTCGTCGGTTGAGACATGGTGAAAACGGAAGCGGGCCGCCCGCTCCGCCGGAAGCCGCCGCCAATGTTCGAGCGCGGCCTCCAGCAGCACGCAAGTGCCCTCGACGTTGGTCTTGATGAATTCGGCCGGACCGTCGATCGAACGGTCGACATGAGATTCCGCCGCGAGGTGGAGAACGGCGTCCGGATCGAACCCTTCTAGCAACGAGGACATTGCTTGCCGATCGCAGACATCGGCCCGGCGAAATGCATAACGGGGGTTCGCCTCGACTTCCCGCAACGACCCGAGATTCGCCGCATAGGTCAGCTTATCGACGTTCAGAACCGTTGCATTGAACCCGCCGACGAGCAACCGGCAAACCGCCGAACCGATAAAACCGGCGCCGCCCGTCACCATTACCTTCATTCACCGCCTGCCGTGTTTGCGACCTCTTGCAGGCTACGCCGGCCCGCCTGGATCGGGCAATATGCCCCGGAGATCCGCCGTGGGGGAGGGCAAATGTCGAGACGAATCCCTATTCCAGCCGAGCTGGGCGCATTTGCGTCCGCGACAACCCGCGTCCCCTGGTTTGCGCTTGTGCTCGCCGCGTTGCCGATTGCCGCCAGTGCCGAGACCAAACTCGTGCTCCAACTCCATCGCGAGCCGCAGTTCGAGTTTGCCGGCTACTACGCGGCCTTGTGGCAAGGCTTTTATCAGGCGGCGGGACTCGATGTCGAGATGAAGCCGGGCACCCCGCCTGGGGCGAGTCCGATTGACCCGGTCCGCGAAATAACCGAGGGCCGTGCCCAGTTTGGGACCGGAACGGTTCAGTTGCTGGTTCGGGCAGCCGAGGGCCAATCTCTATTGCTGCTTGCGCCAATGTTTCAGGAGAGCGGTGCCGCGGTCTACTACCGCGCCGACCGTGACCTCTCACTCGACGCGTCGCTATTCGCCGGCAGAGTTGGGCGATTTCCAGCGAGCAACATTCTCGATCTGGAGTTGCGTACCGCGCTCTACGGTGAGGGGACCGATCTGGAAAAGGTCAAATCTGTCGCGATGGAGCCGGGAGAAGCAATCGACGACCTCGCCGGCCGCCGGGTCGAAGCGGTGGTGGGCTCGGCCTGGGAGCTGCCTTGGCTGGCGCGCGAGCGGGGGGTTTTGCTGAGAGCCTCCAATCTTTCGAGCTACAGCGCCGGATTTTACGGGGACAGCCTATTCACACTGCAGCGCTTAGCGAGAGCGGATCCGTTGATGGTGCAGCGGTTTCGCGAAGCATCGATCAAGGGTTGGGACCACGCCCTGCAGCGCCCCGACGAAATCGCGGCGCGTATTCTCGTCAGACTGCCGGTTCAAGTACCGGTTTCCGATCCCGTCGGATTCGCCCGCTACCAGACCGAGGTGGCGCGCAAGCTCGCCCAGTATCCCAATGTATCGCTCGGTCTCTCGAACCCGGAACGCTGGGCCAAAATTCAACAGCGCTTGATCAATATCGGCGTCATATCGCGACCGGTCGATCTCGACGCTTTTCTATACAAGCCGGCAACGGTTGTCGGGCAAGACAGCGATTGGCCGGTTTCTGCCCTCCTCGCGGCGGCTGGTGCGCTTGCGTTGTCCGTCATCGCGAGCTTGCTGTGGCACCGACGATTGCGATGGAGCGCTGCCGCAACCGCGGCCTCGGCCGGCATTCGCGGCACCCCGGACGGGTGGGTCCGAGCTTTGACATCCCGCGCTGCGACACCTCGCATGCGCACCGATCGACTAAATCGGTTGTTCGATCGTTTCCACGGTCTGTTCGGCAACCTCGCGGGCCGTCTGAAGCTTTCCCTCGGAGCCAGTGCCGCGCCACCACGACGAACCGATCTGAATGCCACGCTTGCACCGCTCGAACAATCCCTCCGCCGGAGACTGCCAAATTCGATAGACTGCCGCTTTTCGCTGCTGCCCGAACTGTGGCCGTGTCTCGCCGACGCGAATGCAGTCGCGAAGGTGGTCCGCGATCTCGTCGCCGCGGCGGTCACTGACATGCCGGGCGGCGGCGACCTCGTCGTCGGAACTCGCCAATATGCGATCGATGACGACGCGGTCGTCGAACTCGCTGCGGGTGACTATGTGCGGCTGACCGTCAAGGATAACGGCTCGGGGTTTTCTGCCGAATCCCTCGAGAGTATTTTCGACCCGGCAGTGACGGTCAGACCTGTGGTCGCCCGTGCTCGTGTATTGGCATGTCGGCTCGGCGGCTTCGCCCGTGTTGAAAGTGTTGAAGGCATCGGTACCGCGGTGCATCTTTATTTTCGCCGCGCTGATCCGAGCGGCGAGATCAGACAGCAATCGCAAGAAGAGGTGTCGCCCACAAGAGCTGCAGCCGCCTAGGTGCGGCTCTCGGTCAGCGCGAATTAAATTTCGAGCACAGCTAAATCGACCCAGCGCCGTTCGCGATTACTCTGATGGCAGGCCTCAGCAAGCTGGATACTTTTCGCACCTACCCGGAATGGGGACGGGAATGGCGCGTCTTCTACGACGTGCCTCAGGAAAAGCTCCCAGCCGGCGCGGTAGCCGTTGCGCACCGGATCGATGTCCGGCATCTCCTGCCATTGCTCGTCGAACACCATCGGCTGCGGCCGTTCCGGGTCGAAGAACGGCTTCGGCGTGGCGACCAAGGGCTGGAGGAAGCAGCGGTGCAGGCCGCACACAGCCGAACCTCTGATCCCATCGACCTGGATCTGCAGGAGATCGTCGCGCTTGACCCGGCTCGCCCAGGACGAGCTCACTTGCGCCAGCACTCCGCCCGCCAGCTCGAATGTCGCGAAGGCCGTATCCTCCACATCGACCTGGTAAGGGTTGCCGGTTTCATCGCGGCGCTCGGGCAACGCAGTCATATGCCGGCAGGATACTGCTTGGATCTCTCCCAGCAGACGGTCGAAGATGTAGCGCCAATGCGCGAACATATCGAGGATCAGCCCACCACCAGCGGCCTTGCGGTAATTCCAGCTCGGCCGCTGCGCCGGGTAGGGCGTGCCGTCGAACACCCACCAGCCAAAGTCCAGCCGAATGGATAGAACGCGGCCAAAGAAATCGGCCTCATAGAGTTTGCGCAATTTGGTGAGACCGGGCAGGAACAGCTTGTCCTGCACGACACCGTTCTTGAGACCGGCGCGCTCGGCGCGGCGCGCTAGATCCAGGGCGTCCGCCAGCGTTTCGGCGAGCGGCTTTTCAACATACACGTGCTTGCCGGCGTCGAGCGCTGCCCTGACACGGGCCGGCCGCCCTCCGGTCGCGGTCGCGTCGAAATAAATCGCGACACCCGGGTCGGCGAGGCAGGTGTCGCGATCGGTGCTCCATTTGAGGCCGGCATTCATCGCCGCAAGGGCCGCGAGTTTTTGGGGATTACGACCGAGCAATACCGGCTCGGGGACCAGCCGGTCGCCATTGGCGAGCGGCAGCCCGCCTTCACCGGATATCGCCATCAGGGAACGCAGATGCTGGGTGCTGCCGAGTCGACCGGTCGCTCCCTCAATGACGATTCCGATCGCCCTCGTGGCCATGGAATCAGTCGGTTGCGGCCGTGATCGCCGCGCGCAGGATCTCCGGGATGCGGTCGAGCGTCTCGGCTGGGGTCATCAAAGGCGGCGCCAGGCAGATCGTATCGCCGACCGGCAGGTCGGCGCTCCCCGGCCGAATACGCGGCAAGAGCCCGCGCGCTAGCGCCTCGCGAGTGATGCGCCCGCCCAGCCCGAGCGCCGGCGTCTTGGTGTCGCGGTCGCTTACCAGCTCGATGCCGCACATCATGCCGAGCCCACGCACATCGCCGACAACCGAGAGATCGCGCAGCCCTTCGAGCCCGGCCAGCAGGCGCCGCCCCATGATCGCGGCGCGCTCGACGAGCCCCTCGCTCTCGATGATCTCGATATTGCGCAACCCGACCGCACAGCACACGGGGTGGCCGGAATACGTGGCGGCATGCATGAACCTGCGATCTATCGGAGCGCTTTCGATCGCCTCGTGGACGCGTTTGGAGGCGAGCACGCCACCCAGCGGCAGATACCCGCTGGTCACGCCTTTGGCGAAGGAGACGAGGTCCGGCTCGATCCCCCAATGGCCGAGCGCGAACCATCTCCCGGTGCGGCCGAACCCAGTGATCACCTCGTCGGCGATCAGCAGCACATCGTTGCGATCGCAGATCTCACGCAGCCGCGGGAAATAGCTCGCCGGCGGCACGATGACGCCGCCCGCGCCCATGACCGGCTCGGCGATCACCGCGGCGACGGTATCGGCGCCCGCGGCGAGGATCGCGTGCTCGACCGCGTCGGCCGCCCCGATGCCCGGCTCCTCGTTGCCAGCCCACCGATAGGCGTAGGGCGGCGACACCTGAATAAAGCCGGGCACCAGCGGTCCGAACATCTTGTGATAGGCCGCCATGCCGGTGGCGCTCATCGCCGCCAGGGTTACGCCGTGATAGGCGTGGATGCGCGAAATGATCTTGGTCTTTTCCGGCTTATCTTTGATCTTCCAGAAATAGCGCGCGAATTTGAACGCCGACTCGTTGGACTCGGCGCCCGCGGTCGTGAAATAGGCTGCGGCGGTGTTGGCATAGGCGTGCCCGACGATCTTCTCGGCGAGCCGGACCGCCGGTTCGTTGGTCGCGCCGATATAGGCCGAGGCGAAGGCAATCCGCCGCATCTGCGCGCTCGCCGCATCGGCCAGCTCGGCGCGACCGTGGCCGACATTGACGTTCCACAGACCCGAAAGCCCGTCGATGTATTCGCGGCCGTCGGCGTCGCGCAGCATCGCGCCATTCCCCTCGACGACAACCAGCGGCTGGCGATGGTCGTCGGGGTGGTGCAACGGGTGGACGAGGTAGCGCCGGTCGGCTTCGAGAAGTTGCGCGGTGTCGTCCATCGGGTTCTCCTCTTCTCGTCTCACCCTACCTCGCTCCGGCGTGCGAGGGAATGCCCGCACAGGTGCCCGGTTCGGCAAACAATGCGTCGTGGGCGACCACCGTCGCCTTCCTGAAATGAACAGCGCGCAGCTTCTTCATCTGCTGACCCACCAATTCCTCGGCTTCCCCGATCGCGTTTGTACCTATTTGTTTCTCGTGGAACTCCCATGAGAGATGGTGACCGATGATCAGCCGCTTCCGCACCTTTATCGCCGGATTTCTCGTGCTGCTCCCGCTGGCGGTGACGGTTGCCGTCATCGTCTGGGTCGGCACCTTTATTTACGCCTATATCGGCCCCGACAGCGCGATTGGCCGCATATTGATCTCGATCGGCTTTAACTTTTCGAACTCCCCCATCGCCGCTTATGCGCTCGGAGCGGTCGTCGTGGTGGGGCTGGTTTATCTGCTCGGGCTCGCGGTCGAATCCCGCCTCGAAAGCCGCGTGCGCAGTCTGATCGATTCGCTGATGCAGCGTATCCCGTTCGTCGGCAATCTTTACGATGTGACCAAGCGGTTTGTCGCCATTATGGATCGAAAGAACCAGGACGGCCTCAAAAGCATGAGCCCGGTCTGGTGTTTCTTTGGCGGCGAAGGGGGGGCTGCGGTTCTCGGACTGCTGCCGATGCCCAAGCCGATCACGATCGATGATCAGCAATATCATGTCGTGCTCGTTCCCTCCGCACCGGTGCCAGTCGGCGGATGCCTGGTCTATGTTCCGGTGGAGTGGGTGAGACCGGCGGATTTCGGGGTGGAAGCGCTGATGAGCATCTATGTGTCGATGGGCGTGACAACGCCGCAGACCGTAGACGGCGCCCCGATCCTGCGCAGCTGATTCTAGCGGTTGGACAGATCGAGCGGGTAGATCGGGCGCCGGACCTTGTTGAATTGCAGCTGCCCGTAGTCGGAAGTGCATACCCCGACCCCAGCGCATTCGACGACGGCTTTGGCCATTGGGCCGAGCCCGGCGCGCCAATGTATCCGGCTCTTCAGCATCACATAACGTTTCTGCATTGGGTCGATGCCGAGGCTGACGAGGCAGTTGAGGTCCGAAGGCTCGACATGGCGGGAGATCAGCACGATCTCGGCCGCCCCGGTGTCGAGCACGACTGTGGGACCCATATCCATCGCGATCCCGCGCGCCATCGGTCCGCGGTTTCTGTAGCGGCCGTTCGAGATCGTCTTGACTGCGCCGGTTACAGTGAGGGGCGGACTCTGGGTCGGGATCGCCGGCATCGCGATCTTGCCGCCGATCGACAAGGTCACCTGGGCGCCGATCCCGGCGGCGATCGCCTGCTGCACAGCCGCCGGATCGTAGATCGCGAAAACGGCGACATCCTCGAGCCTCTGCCGGAGGATCTCGGCGAGCACGATGGTCGTGTCCATTGTGCCGCCCGAGGCGCAGTTGTCGTAATGGTCGAGCAATACGATCGGGCCCTCCCCAGTCTGGGGCGCCGGCATTGCCTTGGCGCGGGTGACCGATTGCTGCAATGGCTCGATCTTGTAGACAAAGGCCTCGCGCTCAACCCAGGCCCGGCCCAAGAGTTCGTCGCGCAGCTCTTCGGCGAGCTTGCGGTCGCCGTCGGTAACCACCACCGCGCTCAGACCCGCATTGGTGATGTCGGCATGCGGGAAGCCGGTGAAGAGGCTCGCGGCCAGGGCACCCTCGGCGCCCATTGCGGCACAGCGGTGCTGCAATTCCTTGTTCGGATGATCGTCGGTGCCTTGCCGCATGACATGCGGCAGCATCGGCTCGTTGCGCCACGCCATGACTGGCTTTACCTCTCCGCGGATTGCACGCAGCAGGATCTCCCCGGCGAGCTTGGCCGTCTCGTAGGTGTCGATGTGCGGGTAGGTGCGGTAGCCGGTGACCACCGTCGCGTTGGCGATCATTGCGTCATAGAGATTGGCGTGCATGTCGAGCGAGACGGCGATCGGCGTCACCGGGTCGATCGCCCGCAATCGCTTCAGCAATTCTCCCTCGCCATCCTCCAGGCTCTCGGTGACCAGGGCACCATGCAGGTCGAGCATGATGCCGTCGAACCCACCGCGCTCGGCGGCCTCGCAGATCGCATCGGTGATGTGCACATAGGCGGCGTCCTCGACCGGGCGGCTGGGCGGGGAGCCGGCGGCGATCGGCAAGACGATCTCCGCCCCTTCGCGCTCGGCGAGATCGAGATAGGCGCCGAGCCCGGTGCCTGTGCCGCGATAGGCGCGGACCGCCGCCTCGCCATAGAGCGGGCGAAATCGCGCGAGCGCCGTCGGCACCGGCGAGAAGGTATTGGTCTCGTGCTTCATCATCGCGATCAGCAGACGCATCAGCCGTGCTCCTCGATTAGCCTCAGATCACGATAGCGCAGCCCCCGCATCACCACTCACAAAATTGGAGTACCAAGGCGCCGTGAAGGCGGTAGGGACGACCCGCGTGTGGTGCCCGACCGTCGCCGTGGCCCAGCGGCTTGCGATTATGGCAAGCGTAGCGTCAAAACGTGGGAACCGCCGCGGACGCACCAAACCCCGAGCACGGTATCAGTACTGGCTGAAGCTACCCGGCCTTCCTCAATTTTAACCGGAAGTCCGCTCCCCGGTTTTGATACCGTCAGGGGGACATCAACCGAGGCACTCCAATAAACTGGGTTCATGAGAACGTTTTGAAATGGGTGGCCGGCGGGTAATGCAGGATTGGACTGTGTGCGGTCCACCAAACTCATCAGCTCCTCCGGTGTCGGGAGTCGCTAGCCGGTGCGGCCGCCGGTACCCGCATCCCAGCACTGCCCTGCCGCCTCCAAATACACGGTGGGACCCACCGATACAGAATTCGGGGCGCGCTGCCATACCAGACCCGTTTCGCGGTCGAGCACCGCCTCGTTATTCCAGTCCGTCAAGCAGATGAAACGTTGAAAATACACCAGTTTCTGATCCCAGGACGGGGTCGCGTAGTAAGGCCCGGAAGTTTGGTACGAGGTGCAATTCTGAGCGCGGGCGGGCCCGTTCCCGAAGGCGAGCGCTCCCAGCATCACCAAGGCCACCACGAGCTTCTTCATAATCCATCTCCCTTCTTTGAAACCGGCTTCCGCTGAGGCGCCAGCGAGGTGCGGAGCGTCGGATATGCCGATTGTCACGGCCTCAAGCTTTACCGACGTCGCCCCAATGTGGCGGAACGCAACTTTGGGTGCAAGCGGCTCTTTATTCAATCATAGGTAAACAGATGTGTTGGCTGGCCTCCCTACTGCCGAGGCGGCCCCGCCGAACCGCGCGAGCGGCGTCGGCACCGGCGAAAAGGTATTGGTCTCGTGCTTCATCATCGCGATCAGAAGGCGCATCTCGGAACCTCCATGGCTTCCCAGGTTATGCCCCTTCTGGACGCAAGCCGCAATTATGGCTATATCCGGAGCCATGTTCCAACGGAGCGCTCGACGTGACCGCCTATAGTGTGGCCGAGGCCAAAAACACGCTTCCCAGCCTCATCGACAAGGCGCTCGCCGGTGAAGAGGTGATTATCACCCGCCGCGGCAAGCCTGTCGTCGAGGTTAGGCCTGCCTCACCTCGCGCGGCGGGGGGCACCGGAACTCACGAGTGGCTCCGCGCTCGAACATGCGCCCGACGGGGCGTCGGATTAACCTCGGTCGAGCTTCTCGACCTCATGTACGAGTCGAAGGAGGATTGAGCGCCTATCTTGATACCAGCATCCTCCTGCCGACGCTGATCGCTGAGCCGATGACCGAAGCCGTTTACGACTATCTCGGCGCCGATCGTCAGGAATTGCTGATCAGTGATTTTGCTGCCGCCGAAGTCGCATCGGCCCTATCGCGCCTCGTACGCATGGCCTTGCTCACTGAGGCCGACGCATCTGCGCGTCTGGCGGACTTCGATGCTTGGCGTGCGGCGATGAGCTTGCCGGTCGATATCGGGGCAAGCGATGCTCGGCTCGCCTACATTTATGTACGGCGCTTCGATCTGGCGCTGCGAGCACCGGACGCGTTGCATCTCGCTATTGCCCGGCGCCTTGACGCCACCCTCGTCACCCTTGATCGGCGCCTGGCGGCCGCCGCCGGGGAATTGGGTATCGCCGTCGATGAGCTAAAGGCGAGCTGAGCCGAGGGCACAAACGGTAAGCCCGCTGACGCAGTGCGACAGGACATACGATATTTACGCAGAGGTAGATATATAGGTTAGTGGCAGCTTCTGCCCGATTGATGGTTCTGATGTCACCAGAGGAGTGGGCTGCGCTCGATGTGAAGGCGCGCACGCTCGGCGTGTCTGCCGGGGAGGTCGTTAGACGCGCCGTTCAGGCCTTCGAGCTCGGTACCGAAGAAGAGGCGGCGGAACTCCGTTCGCTGATTGACCTGTTCAACCAGCTCCACCCCGAGACGTTGCGCATCGCCGACGAATGTCACCGCAAGGTGGCCGAAGCTTTGGCAGGACCGTCGAGGCGACGCGGCGCCGCAAGGCGACGGCAGCGTGAGCCTCTATGGCGACGCGATAAGGGCACTGCGCCAAGTCATCCTGCTGGACGAGCGGACGCGCAACAGCGCCGTCGATCTGGCGCGGATCAGCCAAGAGGTTGCCGATCTGCGCGATCGGGTGAGCCGGCTCGAAGGGATGCTGGCCGCGGGCATGGCGCTTTCGCGCGAGGCTACACGGCCACGCGACCAACGCCGGCTACCGGGGCCGTCCGATCAAACCGGCTGAGGTCTCGCCGGTCTCAATAAGGCGGGTTCGACACAGCGGAGCCGCCCCGGACACACCAATACCGGGCTCCCTGGAGCGGCACCAGCTGCAAATTTAACTATTTGGGTGATGGACCCGTCGGTGAAGTTGACCGCCTTGGCGGCGCTCGCATCCGTCTCTGCTGTGGCTGCGGTCCAGTAGACGCTCCCCAGAAAACTCGCAATGCCTTGAAACGGGCTGCCCGCCGGCAGCGCGGGGTTGTTCTGCGTCGGGTCCACGAGGCTCGTCAGCTCCTGCAGGCTCGGCAGCCGCCAACCGAGCCGACTGGCAACATTGAGACCATCGCACCCCGCGACGGCGTCGAACCAGCCAATACGAACAGCGCTGACTGGGCTGCGCTCCCAGACCAGCCCGGTTTCTCGGTCGAGCACCGCCGCGCTGCTCCAGTTGGACAGCACGATAAATCGCTGCGCCGCCGGTATTTGCTGATCCCATGACGGGTTCGCGTAGTAGGGCCCGTTTTGGAATGACTGGGCTCGGGCGGCCCCGCCAGCGGCGGCCAGCATGCCCAGCGTGACGAAGGCAAGCACGAGCACTTTCATAAGCCTCCTCCATTGATGATCAAAGATGCACGCCCATGCGCATTCACTGTCCGCTGCCTCGGCGCCGGCGCAAGGCGCTAGCGCGGAGTTTGACAGAAGCGGCGCGTCCGGTTCGGGCACTTGCGCGGAGCTGAGGACAGTCCTGGCCGTTCTGCAGTACGAAACACCGACCTGGGCCGCGTTGACTGAGGCGTTCGCGTCACAGAGCTCCGCCTTTCGGTCACGAGCGCAATTCATCATCGGCTCGACGACCGGTGCATGTGCCAGGCTCACTGAGGATTTTGGACGCTGGCACCGCCCCGGATGCACCAGAACCCGTGCTTGCTTACCCTATCCTCGTTCACGCCGCCGCCGTTATTTTGTATTGGATTGACCGCATATGCTTGGGCCGGAAAGCCCTCGACAGTGCTCGAAGTCCAGAACTCGCCCTGAGTGTGGTCGATACCCTGAAAAACTGCGGGCCACCCTCTGGTGGGAGTCAGTTCGACCAAGCTAGCCAATTCCTCCACGCTCCGCAACCGCCAGCCCACCCGATTGCCAGTAGACACAACAGCATGGCAGAAAAAATAGCGCGTCCTCCCAAACATGTGTGAAACTAGACGGGGTGCGTTCCCACACCAGACCCGTCACGCGGTCGAGCACCGCCTCGCTGTTCCAGTTCAAGAGCACGATGAAGCGTGTCGTGTCGGGGAGTTACTAATCCCAAGACGGATTCGCGTAGTACGGTCCGTTTTGAGACGACTGGGCGATGACGGGCTCGCTCGCGAACGGAAGCGAGCCCAGCATCCCGAGGGCTAGCAGCGGCTTCTTCATGTTTTTCTCCTTGAGCAAGGCAAGAACACGCCGAACACGGGCGCGACAAAGAGCGTTGGGCGACTCCGACGCGTTTTCAGCCCCCGCTGCTCCGGCGCCGGCGCAACATTGCCAAACCACCGAGCGCGGATCCCAATAGGATCAACGACCCCGGCTCTGGGGCGACGACGGTCACCTGACCGTTCTGGGGCGAAAAATCACCATTCGCCGAGGACAGCGGCACACCGTTGTCGGTCAGGAAGGCGTTCGACAGGGCGAGCGGGGAGATCCCGAGTGCCAAGGCTTGAAAATCGATGTCGACGAGGACTCCGCCCGGTGTCAGCCCGGTCCCGGTGATCAGGCCGCTGATCGAATCGGCGATACCGCTCAAGAAGCCTGTCGCGTTGTCGATGAAGCCGGTGATGCCGGTCAGGAACCCCCCACCGCTGCTCGCGGCCAGATCGAAATCGGTGCCGCTATCGGTGAAGCTCACAGCCGTGATGATCGTCGGATCGAACGCGAGGTCGAATTGGAAGGAGGTCAGCCCCGCGGTGTTGGCAATCGATATCGGAATGGCGAAGACATCGCCAACATGGACGGTGTCGGAGCCCGCCGTCAGCACCGGAGTGGGGCCGCAGCGGAGGTCCTCGGCTCGGCAAGGGTACCAGAAAGGAAGGCAGTGAGCACGAGGGCGAAGCGCCCGATCATGCTGTAATTCTCTTTAGTCATGAACGCCCCCTTTGGGCGCGAGATCCACCCCGACGCCAGACCGAGAGCGGTGCCGGTTTATTCGCGGCCGAAGAAAAATTTTTGAGGCTAGCGATCAGCGGAGCCAAATCGAACGTCTGGCGTTTCACCGCTTCCCAGCGGCGCAGTTTCATTTGCAGGAAGTCGAGCTGCACTACACGACCGGGCGCTATATGCGGCACCCGTTCCTTGCGCGCTCTTTTGAAGTCGAGGATGTCGTCGGCATAGTGCGGCTCAACTTCGCCCGGAGGGTGCGGCTCTACAACGGACCGGTCGAGCTGGCTCCGGGCATCAGTTTGCACCCGGTCGGCGGCCACACCCCAGGCATGCAATTCGTCCGCGTCCATACCGGCCGCGGCTGGGTCGTGCTCGCTTCCGACGTGACCCATTATTACGAGAACATGGAGGCCGGCCGCCCCTTCACTGCGGCTTTCCACATCGGCGAGATGCTGGACGCCTACGATGCGCTGCGGGCCTACGCCCCGAGCCCGCAGCACATCCTCCCCGGTCACGACCCGCTGGTGATGCGGCGTTATCCGCCAGCGAAGCCGGAGCTGGAGGGCATTGTCGTCCGGCTCGATGTAATGCCGCGGGAGTAGCGCGTCAGTCGCCGCGTTCGAGCACGGCGTTGAACAGCTCAGTGCGCCGCTCCTCGAGGTTACGTGCGGAGTTGCGGAACATTGCCTGCCAGTCGGCGCCGAGGATTAGATGCGTGCCTAATACCGGCGGCGGGCCGACAGCGTTGCCCGCTCGCGCCACCGCCGATGCCAAAGCCGCCTCTGTCGTATCCTGCCACACAAGGACCCGGAAACCAGTCGCTTCAAGCGTCGCGCGGGTCGCCTGTTGCGAATAAAGAAAGCTGATGCCGGGCGTCCGTGCCCACTGCACCGGGTAGTGCGGCAGGCCGCCCGGACCGGCGGCGACCTCCTGCAGCGCGAGCTTGCCGCCGGGCCTGAGCACCCGGTGCATCTCGCGGTAGAGCCGCTCGCGGTCGGCGATGTTCATCGCGACATTCTGCGACCACACCACATCGAAGCACATATCCTCGAACGGCAGGTCGAGGGCGCTTCCCTGCCGGTAGACGACCCGGCCGACGAGCCCGGTCAGCTGCGTCAGCGTCTCGGCAATGCGCACAAATTCAGTGGTCAGGTCGACGCCGCTGACCCGGCAGCCGTAATGCCAGGCAAGATACCGCGAGGGTCCGCCGAGACCAGAACCGACATCGAGCACTCGCTCGTTTCCGGTGAAGCCGACGAGCCCCGCAAGCCGGATCGTCGCCGGCCGTTGACCGCCGTGGAACTCGTCGACCGGAGCGAGGTCGTCCGGTGTCAGCTGATCGAGGTCTTTCCCGGCCGCCTTCAGCGCCGCGAGGATCACCTCGCCGAGATCGGGACGGGTGTAGTGGGTTTCGACGGGATTGTAGGGCATTTCCTTCCTCCTGCGCGTTCCCAAGAGAGGAGCCTGCCTTGCGTCAGCGAAGAGACGCCGGGTGGCTAATGGAAGGGGCATCCGCCTCTTCGTCAAGGGGCGCTGCCGCGTTCTGGAAGATCGATGGCTCACCGTGCACCCGACCGGGACCGTCCCGACATGGTCGTAATGCATGTGAGTGAGGATCACATCGGCGACGCTATTGTGGTCGAGCCCGATGAGCGCCAGCGACTCCGCCGGACAGCGCAGGTGCCGCCGTCCGCGCGCCGCGGCGACCTCGGCGGTGAAGCCGGTATCGATCACGAAACTCCGCTCCGGCCCGATCGCCGCCCAGACGAAACAGTCCATCGGCATCGGCCCGTCATGCGAATCGCCGCCGATGAAGTGATCGGCGCGTCGGGCGTCGCGCTCGGCATAGCGGATCGCGTAGAGCTCGTATTCGGGAAGATGGCTGTCCATGGCGCGGTCTCTGCTTGATCGACACGGCGGGCAAAGAAAGGATTGCGGAGGTGTCGCTGCGGTGCAAGCCTGGGCGCGCAACACGGAGTCCGAACCATGGCCGCAGCCGCTCTCAGTCCCTACCGGGTCGAGGCCTTCAATACTGCGACGGCATCCGAGAACAAGATCCATGACGACGCGGTAGCCCGGCGCTTCGGCTTCGGTGGCGGTTTGGTGCCCGGTGTCGATGTCTACGCTTACATGGCTCATCAGCCGGTCGCGCGCTGGGGACGCGCCTGGCTCGAGCGCGGCGCCGCCGAGTGTCGGTTTCAAAAACCCGTCTACGACGGTGATATCGCGACGGTCACCGCGACGCAGACAGCGGATGGCCTCGATCTCCGCGTCGACAGCCATGGCGAGTTGTGCGCCAGCGGCAGCGCCTCATTGCCGGATGGCTTGGCCCCGCCGACGGAACTTACCGCTGAGCCGCCGCTTCCTCCCGACCAACGCCCCCCGGCGAGCGAGGACACGCTAGCGGTCGGGACGCTGCTCGGCATCCGCCCGCTCCTGATCACTCGCGACTTGGTCGAGCAATGCCTCAGCGATCTTCGCGAAACCGAGACGCTCTATCTGAAAGAAAGCCTTGCGCACCCGGTCATCATTGCGCGCACCGGCAATTGGGCGCTGAACCACAACGTCGTTCTCGGTCCTTGGATGCATGTCGGCAGCCGATTGCAGCATTTTGCCGCCGCGCATATCGATGATGAGTTGTCGGTCCGGGCCCGCATCACCGGAAACTACGAACACAAAGGACACCGCTTCGTCGAAGTCGATGTGCAGGTGTTGGTCAACGAGCGCATCCCGGTCGCGCGCATCGCCCACACCGCGATCTGGCTGCCGCGACAGCTCGCCGCTAGCTGAGACAGCATCGCCGGAAACAGGCTGCTTACAGCGTCCCTGGGGTTGAGCGCCGCACCTGACCACACCATATTGGGTCGGGAAGGGTTGCGGGGCTGCCTGATGAGGGGCGCCGCTACCGGTTCAGCAGAGCGGGCATATCATGGAATTCGACAAATACACCGAGCGGTCGAAGGGATTCATCCAGTCGGCCCAGGGCTTGGCGTTGCGCAGCGGCCATCAGCGGCTGACGCCCGAGCATCTCCTCAAAATCCTCCTCGACGACAAGGAAGGCCTCTGCGCCAATCTGATCCGCGCGGCAGGCGGCGACCCGCAGATCGTCGCCAACCTGGTCGAGACCGAACTCGGCAAGCTGCCGCGGGTTGAGGGCAGCGGCGTCGGCCAGATCTACCTGACGCCGGAGATCGCCCGCGTCTTCGAGCAGGCCGAGCAGATTGCGCAGAAGGCCGGTGACAGCTTTGTCACTGTCGAGCGCCTACTGCTGGCGCTGGCGATGGCGAAGGAAACTCCCGCCGGCAAGGCGCTCGCCGCCGGCGGCGTGACGCCGCAGAAGCTCAACGCGGCGATCGAGGATTTGCGCAAGGGCCGCAAGGCCGACAGCGCCTCGGCCGAGGAAGGCTATGACGCGCTCAAGCGCTATGCCCGTGACCTGACCGCCGTGGCGCGCGAGGGCAAGCTCGACCCGGTGATCGGCCGGGACGAGGAAATCCGCCGCACCATGCAGGTGCTGTCGCGGCGAACCAAGAACAACCCGGTCCTGATCGGCGAGCCCGGGGTCGGCAAGACCGCGATCGCCGAGGGTCTGGCCTTGCGCATCGTCAACGGCGATGTGCCCGAGGGTCTGAAGGACAAGCGCCTGTTGGCGCTCGATCTCGGCGCGATGGTCGCGGGATCGAAGTATCGCGGCGAGTTCGAGGAACGGCTGAAGGCCGTCTTGTCCGAGATCACCGCTGCGGCCGGCGAAATCATTCTTTTCATCGACGAGCTGCACACATTGGTCGGCGCCGGCAAGGCGGAGGGGGCGATGGACGCCTCGAACATGCTGAAGCCGGCATTGGCGCGCGGCGAATTGCATTGCATCGGCGCCACGACCCTCGACGAATACCGCAAGCATATCGAGAAGGACGCAGCACTGGCTCGGCGTTTCCAGCCGGTCTTCATCGAAGAGCCGTCGGTCGAAGACACGATCTCGATCCTGCGCGGCATCAAGGAGAAGTATGAGCTGCATCACGGCGTGCGCATCACCGATGGGGCGATCGTTGCCGCCGCCACCCTATCGAACCGCTACATCACCGATCGCTTTCTGCCCGACAAGGCGATCGATTTGATGGACGAGGCCGCCTCGCGGCTGCGCATGGAGGTCGATTCGAAACCCGAAGCGATCGACGAGCTCGACCGCCGCATCGTCCAGCTGAAGATCGAGCGCGAGGCACTGAAGAAGGAGAGCGACCCGGCCTCGCGCGACCGGCTCGAGAGACTGGTCAGGGAGCTCGAAGAGCTCGAAGAGCGCTCGGCCGAGTTGACCGCCCAGTGGCGGGCCGAGAAAGACAAGCTCGCCGGGGCGCAGAAGCTCAAGGAGCAGCTCGACCAGGCGCGCGCCGAGCTCGAGATCGTGCAGCGCCGCGGCGATTGGAGCCGCGCCGGCGAGCTGACCTATGGGGTGATCCCTGAGCTCGAACGCAAGCTCAAGGAGGTCGAAAGCGCCGAAGCCGGGCGGATGCTCGAGGAAGCGGTGACCGAAGAGCACATTGCCGGCGTCGTATCGCGCTGGACCGGGATCCCGGTCGACAAGATGCTGTCCGGGGAGCGTGAGAAGCTCCTCGCCATGGAACAGAATCTGCGCCGCCGGGTGATCGGCCAGGACGAGGCGATCGTCGCCGTGTCAAACGCGATCCGCCGGGCGCGGGCCGGGTTGCAGGACCCGAACCGGCCGTTGGGCTCGTTCCTGTTTCTCGGGCCGACCGGCGTCGGCAAGACCGAGCTGACGCGGGCCTTGGCCGAGTTCCTGTTCGACGACGAGAGCGCCATGGTCCGCATCGACATGTCGGAATACATGGAGAAGCACTCGGTCGCCCGCCTGATCGGCGCACCCCCCGGCTATGTCGGCTACGACGAGGGCGGCTCGTTGACCGAGGCGGTGCGGCGCCGGCCCTACCAGGTAATCCTGTTCGACGAGGTCGAAAAGGCGCATCCCGACGTCTTCAACGTGCTGCTGCAGGTGCTCGACGACGGCCGCCTGACCGACGGCCAGGGACGCACGGTCGATTTCCGCAACACCTTGATCGTGCTGACCTCGAACCTCGGCAGCGAGGCGCTGGCGAGCCTGCCCGAGCGGGCGGACGTATCGGCCGCACGCGATGCGGTGATGGACGCGGTGCGAGCCGCCTTCCGGCCCGAGTTCCTCAATCGGCTCGACGAGATCCTGCTGTTCCGGCGGCTGTCGCGCGACGACATGAAGGGGATCGTCGCGATCCAGCTCGAGCGGCTCAAGAAGTTGCTCGCCGATCGCAAGATCACCCTCGAGGTCGATGCGGCAGCGAGCGCCTGGCTCGCCAATGCCGGCTACGATCCGGTCTACGGTGCCAGGCCGCTCAAGCGGGTGATCCAGCGCGAATTGCAGAACCCGTTGGCTCAGCAGATCCTTGAAGGCCATATCCCCGACGGGTCGACGGTCCATGTCGGCGCCGGCGACAAAGGTTTGGTGATCGGCGAGATCGTCACCGCAGAAGCAGCTTAGGTTTCCTCACCCACTCCCTCTCCAACCCTCCCCCCTTGCGAGGGACGGAAGGGAGTGGGCCCCGCCAGACGAGCACCCAACAATTCGGCGGGCGAAGCATTGGCGGGGTCGACCTTTCGCCCCTCACGGTATTGCCGCACGATACCCTGAACCCGCGCTGTGAACGCCTCCGCCACCCCGGGATGATCGCGAGCCAGCCCGGCCTCGTCCCGCCGGCGCAGATCGGCCCCGTCCGGGATCGCTGCGAGGTCCGCCGCCGCCGCTTCGCCGAGTGCCAAGGCACCCGCGAGCGCACGACCTTTCTCCGCCTCCGGTTGCTCGGAGCATCGGCGCAACAAGGCGGAGACCGCAGCGCGCGCCCTCAGCAGTGCGCGATGGCGGAGTGCGGTCAGATCACGTGGTGCCTTGGTTCTCGCGACCCGCGCCAGCCTGATATCAGAGATCCGCTGCATTTGCAGCCTCCAGGGCCGTCAGCCGTCGGTCGAAATCGCTCGCTTCGATCGCCCGGACTAAGGCGTCGACCACCTTCGCCACCTCGGCCCCCTCACCGGGGGTGATGGCACCTTCGGCCACAGCCGCCGTTATCGCCGTCATCGCCTTGGCGACATCGGCGACATCGGTGATCGGCGGCAGGGCGAACTGCACCGGTCGATCGCGGCGCGGCGCGATGACCCGGTCGAGGCAGAGCCGCAATGCCAAGGCATCGCCGCCGAGGGCAAGCGTCACGGCCTTGCGGGTCAGCGCCTCGGCTTCGCCGTCGAGCAATGCCTCGGCGGTGCGCGTCGCATGATTTCGGCACCCTTGCGGCTTGCCGGCGGGATTGCCGGATTGACCCTTCACGAATTGGCCCCCGGGGGCGCGGTCCACCTGAAAATGCAGGTCGGATTCAGGCATCGGTATCTCCTCGTATACTCCAGCGTCCAAAAGGCGTCTGGTCAGTCGGTTGCCATAATAGCAATTGTCATACGTGGAGTCAAGACCCCATCAACCGCCGCCTCCTCGAGCCCCTCCGAGTTTTCCAGCGATCTCGAGAAGCCGAGGCAAGGGCCGGAGAGCGCGGCTGCCGCCGTTATTACCCCCTCGAAGGCACGGCCCGCGCGTCTATGCAGACTGGACGATGGCCGGCGACGTTTGAAGGCGGAATGCGCCGCACACCTCTGCCCCACGCTTGCTTACGCAAGCGCGAGTTCAGTGCAGCGGCGCTTCAGCCCTCCTGGTCGGCGCCGACGACGAGGTGGCATTCGCGCACCTCGGCGCGCGGGATGCGCAAATCCTGGTCGGGGTTCAGTTGATGCAAGACCAGGGTGTCGCCGTCCCAACCGACAAACTGCTTGATCAGCACGGCGTCGCCCTCCTTGTAGAGGACGACGTCGCGACCGCGTGTCGGCGGCTTAAACGGGTTGACGTGCAACAGCCATCCCGGCTGGTAACGCGGCTCCATGCTGTCGCCGACCATGTAGATCGCGTAGGCCGAACGCACGCCGCCGAGATTGGCCGGCCGCGGGGTGTAGCCGATCGGGCCGTCTTCGAGAAACATCTCCTGATCGCCGCCGCCGCGTGCGGCGCTGCGAATCGGGATTTGATCCATCCCCCGACCGAGCCCCGTCCCCGCAGCCGCTGAGGTCCCCGTCGAGGGCGGACGTCCGCGCCCGCGCGGCATCTCGCCGGCGGGCGGTGGAACCGTGGTGTCGCCGGCATGGCGCAGCACCTCCTCCTGCGAGACCCCCAGAAAGCCGGCGATCTGCACCGCTTCCAAGAGCTTCATCTGGCGCTCGCCCTTCATCATGCGGGAGACCGCCGAAGGGGCGAGACGCAGGTGGCGAGCGAGATCGGCCTGGGTCGCGTTAACCCGCTCCAACGCTTGGTGAAACCAGGACCCGTCCATAATGTGTCCTTCGCAATTTGCTATATTGACATACGCAAAATGTACGTTAACATGCCCGTGTGATCGTGACAAGAGATTTAGTGCGAAAAAGGAGACGTGAATGTCAAGACCGTTGGTGCCGTGGGAAACCCAGGAGAATGAACCGGGCTGCGCTTATCTATTGGACGAGGGTGGTGGTGTCGACCGGAGCTGCGGCGCTCCGCGCCGGCACGCCTCGTCTTATTGCCCGACGCATCATGCGGTGTGCCATGTCGCCTATGGCAGCCCGGCCGAGGCCGACCACCTGCGCCGGGTGGAAGCGCTTGCAACCGCCGTCGGCGGCCGTCGCAGCCGCGAAGACGGCGCGCCTTCGCGACGCTTCTTGGCGCGCCTCGAACGCCGCTCGCGTTCTTTCGTGAGGTAAATGTTCATGTTTTGTTCGAAAGGATGACATGGCTCGCCCCCATTCGCGACGCATCCAGAACCATCCGCTCGACCGCAATATCGGGGGCGGGCCCACGCCTGAACGCCGCAGTCGTGGCATCGTCGAACTGGTGGAGCGGCCGATCGCCGACGAATCCGGTCGGCCCTCCCGACCCTATCGCGCCGTCGATACCCTCGTCGTGATGGAGCGCCGCGGCTCGATCACCGGCGGGATGCGGCAAGCCGGCGAAGATTTTCGCGCGCGCTTTGCGGTTGCTCAACTCGATCCGCTGCGCGCCCCCGATTTGTCGCGGCCGAGAGAACGGGGCGCATCGCGGTTCAAGGCAGATGAGCCGGGCATGCGCATCGAGGGTGCGCGCGAGGCGGTGTGGCGCGCAATCCAAGCGGTGGGCGGGTCCGGTTCCCCCGCGGGCTCATGCCTGTGGCACGTCGTCGGCTCTGAGCAATCGCTAAAGGAGTGGGCGCTCGAGCAGGGCTGGAGCGGTCGGCGGGTCAGCCAGGAGACAGCGTCAGGCATCCTGATCGCCGCGCTCGGCGCACTCGAGATGCATTTCGGGAGCAAGCGAGATTGCGATAGACGCATTTCGTGATTGACAAGTCCGGATCGATCTGATAGGAATTGGCGAGATTGGCGGAAACGGCGACGGCGCGGTGGGCGCGCCAGTGGTGAACCGGCCTTCGAGGCAATCCGCAGCGCAATACCCAGGATCATTTCGGGGGCGAAGCGCGTCGGCGATCAGCGCCGGCGATCGTGGAGGATCGAGCGCGGGTAGTGCACCAGTGACGCACTACCCGAGCGCGAGGCTCCTTCGAACCTCCGTCCACACACCTCCGTCCACACAATGGTATGATAGAATGAAAGACGAAGCGCCCGAGATCGTTCGGCGTGGTGCTCGGGCGATCTACGAGGTTGATCCGAGTTCGCAGACTTATTGGGAAGCGGGACGCGGCATCAGGCTCTTGCCACCGCTCGCGCTCCTGTTGTTTGCCAGCTGCTCCAACTACTCCATGCCGCCTGCAACGCCGGCACCCGCCGATATTCAGGCCGTCGCCACCGGAGTCCGCGCAATCGACGTGCCAATTAAGGATTACTATACCTACGGCACGGCGCTCGCCGTAAAGAACTGCGTCGGCTGGTTTAGCACGCAAATCGCTGGCGCGTCGCAGAATTCAGCATTGGCGAGCGAGTTGGGGATGCTCGGCGCGGCGGCAGGTGCGGCGGGCGGACCGATCGGTGCTGGTGCCGCGGCTGCAGCGGGGTTTGGCTCTGCGACGATCGGAAACATCCAAGCCAACTCGGCGGTCGGGATCGATCCGGTCGTAACTTACGGCCTCGTCCGCAAGGTGCAACAAGCATGGCTTGCAGCGGCGACAACCCCGACAACAAAAGCCGAAGCTTATCTGCTGGTCGAGGATTTCGCCGAAAAATGCCAGTTGCCCGATGTCAAGAAGGCAGTGGCCGATGCCGTGGCGAGCGCGCCCGTCAAGGCCGTACCAACAGCTTCTACTTTCAGTCTTTCAACGCAGCAGTCTCGGATGGTGTTGCCGCCGGTAATTGTGATCGGTGGGCAGCCGTAATCCCACTGACGATAGCCCGAGCGCAGTCAGGGGCCATTGGGTCAGCCCAGAGGTGGCACCGTGCATCCTCATCGCGGTGCTCGGGGCGTTCGAGATGCGTTTCGGGATCAAGTGCGGTTGCGATATACGTATTTCTTGATTGACAAATCCGGATCAATCTGGTAGGAATCGGCGAAATTGGCGGAATGGGCGACGGCGCCGCTGGCGCGCCGGTGGTGAACCGGCCTTCGGTCCGCCGCGCAACCCTCAGGATCATTCTCGGGCGAAGCGCGTCTGGCCTTCGGCTCCTGATCGCCGATGCCGCGACACCGGCGATTAGGGAGTATCGCGCGCCTGAGAATCTCCCGGAGGGATGCGGGTGACGGGCTTGCACGCGGGTTCGCTGGCGTCGCTGCCGGAGACGACGGGACAAGACCTCGCGGCGGCCTTCAGTCCCGCCGAGGCGCGGGCACTCCTCTACGACTGGTCATTCTGGGCGCGCCCGGCGCAGCGGCCTCCGACCGGAAACTGGCGGGTCTGGCTGCTGCTCGCCGGCCGCGGGTTCGGCAAGACCCGAACCGGCGCCGAGCTGGTACGAGCGCGAGTGGCGGCGTGGACGGCACGTCGTCTGGCGCTCGTCGCACCCACTGCGGCCGACGCGCGCAATGTGATGGTGGAAGGCGAAAGCGGTATCCTGGCGATCTCGCCGCCTTGGGACCGGCCGCGCTACGAGCCATCGAAGCGGCGGCTGACATGGCCGAATGGCGCTATTGCCACGCTCTACAGCGCCGACGAGCCCGAGCGCCTGCGCGGGCCGCAGCACGACGCTACCTGGTGCGACGAGCTCGGCAGCTGGCGCTACCCCGAGGCGTGGGACATGTTGATGCTGGGAATGCGGTTGGGGAACGATCCCCGCGTCGTGGTAACCACGACGCCGCGGCCGACCAAGCTGATACGGGCCCTGATTGCCGATCCGACGGCGGTGGTGACGCGGGGCTCGACTTATGAGAACCAGACCAATCTGGCACCCGCCTTTCTTCAGCAGATCATCCGCAAATACGAGGGGACGCGGCTCGGCCGCCAGGAGCTCGAGGCCGAGATCCTCGACGACGTGCCGGGCGCCTTGTGGACCCGCGGCGTGATCGAGGCGAGCCGGGCATGCGCCGCGCCGCCCTTGATCAGGGTGGTGGTGGCAATCGATCCGGCCGCGACTTCGTCCGAGCACGCCGACGAGACTGGCATCATCGTCGCCGGGATGGATGGGCAGGGGCAAGGCTGGGTGCTTGCCGACGTGTCCGGCCGGTACCCTCCGGCGGAATGGGCTAGGACGGCTATCGCAGCCTATCGCTCGCACCGCGCCGATCGGGTTGTCGCCGAGGTGAACAACGGCGGCGAGATGGTCGAGGCGACGTTGCGCGTGATCGATCCGAACGTGTCCTTCGCGGCGGTGCGCGCCGCCCGCGGCAAGCTCACTCGAGCCGAGCCGGTGGCAGCACTCTACGAGCAGGGCCGGGTGCATCACCTCGGCGTCTTCCCGCAGCTCGAAGACCAGATGTGCGGTTTTGTGCCAGCCGATCACGGCGATTTCGGCCAGCGTCCCATGGGCTGCTCGCCCGACCGGGCCGACGCGCTGGTGTGGGCGCTGACCGACCTTTTGATCGAACCGATGTCCAATCAGGGCATCTACGACCTCTACCGTCAGCTCGTTCAGAACCCTCGCTTGTAACGCTCGCCTGATGGCGGAATGCGCTGGCGCTTTTCCGCCCTACACTCCGCTATTCGCTGTAGGGCGGAAAAGCGCAGCGCCTTCCGCCGCTCCACCGGAGGAGATCAAAGGTTGTCGCTATTGGTCAAAGAGGACAACGCGGACCAGCGCATTGTAAGACTCGTGCTCAGGCTTGCTGCATTTGCCCTCGGGCTCAGCGCTGCGCTGCCGAGCCTTGCGCAATCGCCCGGGAACTTCACCTCGCTGTCGGCGACCGGCACCGCGACGCTCGCGGGCAACGTGCTGATGTGCTCGGGAAGGCCGTGGATCGATGTGCGCTGCAATGGTGCGGCGGGCGATGGCAGCCAGGACGACACGACGGCGATCAATGCGACGATCGCCGCGGCGATCACCAACGGCTGGCCGGTTCATTTTTCGGGCGGAACCTACAAGGTTACCGCGCCAATCTCGATCGACTACGCGGGCCAGGCGTCGAACGGCTTCCGCCTGCTCTCGGAGGCGGCGACAATCGATGGGCGTCAGATCACCTCGGGGCCGGTGCTGCGGATCCAGTGCGGCCGCGGCACGCCCGCCAGTCCGACCGGCTGCTTCTATTT
>Ga0210402_10000713_pt1 | contig 36326 bp, 33 predicted proteins | sample IncBWC7MmetaG_FD_161055 | JGI IMG/M metagenome (GOLD analysis project Ga0210402, IMG submission 161055) | Forest soil microbial communities from Barre Woods Harvard Forest LTER site, Petersham, Massachusetts, United States - Inc-BW-C-7-M | ecosystem: Environmental > Terrestrial > Soil >...
CCGTTCCCCATCGTGCTCAGCACCAACCTGTTTCTCTGGTTCAAGGACGACTGGTTCTTTTTGCAATTCCTGTTGGTTGCAACCGGTGTGCTGTGCAAGGAGTTCGTCACGTGGAACCGGGAGGGCCGCCGCGTCCATATCTTCAACCCATCGGCCATCGCGCTGGCGGTCTTTTCGCTTGGCCTGATCGTCACGCACAGCACGCATATCTCCTGGGCGGAAGAGGTTGCCGTGACGCTGGGACGCCCGCCCAACATCTACATCGAGATCTTCCTGGTAGGCCTGGTGGTGCAGGCTCTCTTCTCGGTTACCCTGGTCACGCTCGCGGCCGCGGCTGCGTTGTATGTGCTGAACCTGGTTTATACAAGCTCCACCGGCGTCTTCTATTTTGTGGACTCCAACATTCCGGCGGCGGTTTTCCTGGGGTTGCACCTGTTGGTGACGGACCCGGCAACATCGCCGCGCAAGAACTTCGGCAAGATTTTGTTCGGCGCCATGTACGGCTGCGCGGTGTTCGGCCTCTACGCCGTGCTGGGCTGGTTCGGCGTTCCCACGTTTTACGACAAGCTGCTGTGCGTTCCGCCGCTCAACCTGACGGTGCGGCTGTTGGACCGTTTCAGTGGGGTGGTGGAAGCGCGGGTGCGCGAATGGAAACTCCGCCCGCTGGAGTGGGTTTCGGCCTGGAGCCCTCGCCAGGCGAATTTCGCTCACATGGCGGTGTGGATTTCGCTGTTCGCAACCATGGCGCTCACCGGATTTGTCGGCGGACGGCACCCCGGCAGCAACTCCGAGTTCTGGCACAAGGCATGCGAGGAGGGGCGAAGGAACGGCTGCGAAACGTGGATCCGAAGCATGGACATTGCCTGCCAGCACCAGTCGGCGCGCGCCTGCGCCACACTGGGAGTGGTGCTGAGCGAAGGTCGGCAGGCGCCGCGCGACGCGCCGGCGGCGGGCAAGGACTTCGCCGCCGCCTGCGATTTGGGGATGCGCGAGGCCTGCCTGGCTCTGGTGGCGCTGGTGAGTAATGCGGGGCCCGGCATTTTCGAGCAGCCGTGCGCGCGGGGCGATGGCCAGAGTTGCTTCATCCTGGCATCGCTATACTATGGGGGCCTGGGCGTTCCCAAGGACTACACTCGCGCCGGTGCGCTCTTTCGACAATCCTGCGACAGCGGCTGGTGGCGCGGATGCGGCGGACTGGGCGAATGTTACCGGTATGGGCGGGGCACCGCGGCCGACCCGGCCCAGGCGATCGCGTATTTCGAAAAGGCCTGCCGGGCCGGCATCGCCGCCAGTTGCTACAGCGTTGCCCAGATGTACCGCGAGATCAAGGACGAAACACTGGCCCAGGAGCGTTTCCGCCAGGCTTGCGACGTGAGCACACGATCCGCGGAAACCAGCGCGGCTTATTTTAAACCGGGGGCGGGGGGGCAACCTGCCGTCTCGTCAGGGTTCTGCTCGCAAGTGAATCCGTAGTTTGTGGGGCAGGTTGCTAACCTGCGGCGGATTGTGAATCCGCCTGCTGCGAACGTGTGCTCCGATCCACCAGGCGGATTGCCAATCCGCCGCAGGTTAGCAACCTGCCCCACATAAGTTAGTGGTCGCTCGACGGCGGCACTACACCTTTGAGGCGCATGTAGACCGAAAGGTAGCCGTACATTTCCACGTCGTGGGTGGTGTTCCCAATCAGCGCGCCGAGTTTCGAGCGCTGCGCGCCTCCGCGGCCCGCTATCATCTCCATGGCGGACTTGTCGTTCATACTGTCCCACGCGGCATCGCAGGCGTCGAAGGATGCCTTGAGCGCGGCCACCAGATCGGCCTTCGCGGTCTTGTTGCCGGCGTCGGAAGTTTTGCGCTCGCCGGTCATGCCGCTGCACGTGCCAATCTGATTGGCGATGTGGGCGATGCGCTGCCCCCAGGATTGCACCTCGGGAGTCGGCTTGAAACTGTAGGCGTCCTCCGGCATCTTCTCGGCGGCCTTGAGCAGGTTGTTTTTAACGTTGGTGTAAGCGGCCTTGTTCTCGGCGATCAGCGGGTTTGTTTGGGCCTGGAGCGCGCAGCTTCCGGCAAAGGACAGGGCGAATAAACTGGCGGCGAAGCGGTTCACTATGATGGTCTCCTTCCATGAGTTTCGGTTTGAGCTTCAGTTATTCTACCCCCAAGGCTTGGTCTACCCCAAGGTCGTCGTTTTAGAACGGTCAGGACTTCTTTGAAGCGATTCTCTCTAGTTTTCACACCTGTTTCACCCCGTCCAACGGCCTTTCCGCCCGACTGCCTGCCACCCCGCCGACCTGCCGGTAACCAATGGGACGCGCCGACACCGGGCGTCTCGACCTTGAACCGGTAAAGGCGAGAACGGCGAGTCCGCGATCCGCGCGCAAAAGAGTTTGCATCTTCTCTTTGACACAACTCGAAAAGTTTGAATTCGAGATTGAATTCCAGCCACCGAACAGAGTATGATACATCACAACTGGGTATTCATTTTCCGTCTCCCAGGAGCGGGGGGGCAGATGAGTCAAGAAGATCCGGCCATCGGACCAGACAGGTCCGGCGGCAATGACATGATGAACGTTTTCAACAAGAGCCCGCGGTTGCTGGCGGCTCTTCTGGAATCGGCTTCCCAGGCCATCATTGGCGTTGATCGAGCTGGGTGTATCGTGCTGGCCAACCGCCGCACCGAAGAGATGTTCGGTTACAAACCGGAAGAGCTGATGGGCAATGGCATGGAGTTGCTGCTGCCCGAATCCCTTCGGTCTGCCCACGCCCACGAGCGCGACGGATATTTTGCGAGGCCCCACGTCCGCCCCATGGGAATCGGCATGGACCTTGTCGGGCGCCGTCGTGACGGGTCCGAGTTTCCCGTAGAGGTCAGCCTCAGTTACATTGAAACCCGGGAGGGCACGTTCGCCATCGCATTCGTCAGTGATATCGGGCAGCGCAAACGGCTCGAGGAGCAGTTGATGCAGGCGCAAAAAATGGAAGCCATCGGACTTCTGGCCGGCGGCGTGGCGCACGATTTCAACAACATGTTGACCGTGATCTCGGGCTATAACCGGATGATCCTCGACGAACTCTCCGCACTCGATCCATTGCGCGGTTATTCCGAGGAGATTCAGCAGGCCTCCGACCGCGCCGCCGCGATCACCAGCCAGTTGCTGACCTTCAGCCGGCGGCAGGTCACGAAGCCCCGGTTCCTGAATGTGAACGAACTAATCGGCCAGACCGAGAAAATGCTGCGCCGGCTGATCGGCGATGAGATTGAGCTGGTCTTGAACCTGGATCCGGAAATCGGCAATATCAAAGCCGACCCGCACCACATTGAGCAGGCGATCGTGAATCTGGCGCTGAATTCGCGCGATGCCATGCCCTCCGGAGGGCGGATCCACATTGAAACCAGGAACACCAACCTCGACGATAACTATGTCAGAACCCACCTTGGAGTAGAGCCTGGTGCGTTCATCATGATCGCCGTCAGCGATACCGGCCACGGAATGGATGCGGCAACCCGCCGGCGCATCTTCGAACCGTTCTTCACCACCAAGGAGCGCGGCAAAGGCACCGGCCTGGGCCTGGCCACCGTCTACGGAATGGTGAAACAGGCCGGCGGCGACGTTTGGGTATATAGCGAGCCGGCGATAGGCAGCACATTCAAGCTGTATTTTCCCAGAGTTGGGGAGGCGGTATCGGAAGCCCCAATCGTCGAGGCAGCCGCGCCCCGCGGACACGAAACCGTCCTGGTGGTGGAAGACGAGAAGGCGGTCCGCGACCTCACCGTAAAGCTGCTGACGCAGCTCGGTTATCAAGTGCTTAAAGCTGCCGGTGGCAAAGAGGCCCTGGAGATCAGCCGGGCCCACGTTGGCGAGATCGCCCTGCTGGTAACCGACCTGGTGATGCCCGGCATGAATGGCCGTCAGGTGGCTGACGCGCTGCGGGCGGAGAAGCCGGGAATCAGTGTGCTTTACGTTTCCGGCTACACCGAGAATACCGTGCTCGATCGCGGGGTTCTCGACCCTGGGGTGGATTTCCTGCCCAAGCCCTTCAGCCGCGATGTGCTCGGACTAAGAGTGCGCGAGATTCTATCCCGGCCGTAAGGTCCCCTTAACTAAATTGTCTAAGTCAAGCTAACTCCGCGGGGCCAGACCGTTCCCTAACTGTCGCGGCTCTGATCAGAGTCGCGCGACTAATCAGAGCCGCGCGACTGATCGGAGCCGCGCGCGTAAGCAAGCGGTTTCCCAAGCTAAGCTTGGACAGGCCGTTCGTCATGGCTATACCGGGCATAATATTCAGAAACTCCCCGGCATCGCGGCCCTGTAAAAGGATATTGTTGATCAATTGGGCATTCAGAGTCGCGCTGACCTCGCCATTGTCAGTGGGGGCCACGGCGTCGGCCGCCGACACCACGTCCACCTTCGTGGTGGCCCCCGCGATCTTCAAGATCACACTGGGGAGGGACCGGTTATCGCCTTGGTTTAGAAAAACGTCGCCCTGCTGCCACGAATCGAACGCCTGAGCCGGCACCGTGACCGTATACCTTCCCGGCTGAAGCGCCGTTACCGTGAAGGTCCCGTCTCATTGTGTCAAATGGGTGAGCAGAGCCATGACCATAAGGGAGTGGTTGCTCCCACGCCGCGGAAGGCGCAGGTGCAGGCTCACCACGTCGCTCGAGCGGTACCGTTCATTTCATCCACTTCCACCAACTCCACGCCGGGCAGCGGTTGAGGTGCTTGGTCCACGCGATCACCCGCATGCCGAGGCGGCGGCGACGCGCGCGAACTTCCGCCCGATGGCGCCCAGGCCAATGATTCGGGCATTGGACGCTCCTAATGCTCCTGATAGACGGCATAGACGGTCGCCGAAAAGGGCAGGTACAATGATGATATGGATCGGGCCGATATGGAGTTCTTCGAGCATCTGTTCCGCTCTCTGGAAGGCGAGATGCGCCAGGGGTTCGCCGAAGTCAATCGACAGTTCGTTGAAGTCAACACGCGGCTCACGCACATGAACGATCGCCTGGACCGGGTTGGCGGCCTGGTCAACGGAGGAGCGCGCGCCATTGCCCGGTTAGCGGAATGGTCGGAGCGTACCGACATCACCACAGCGGACCTGCTGCACCGGGTGACGGATATCGATCAACGCTTGCGGAAGCTCGAAGGAAAGAAGGATTGACATAAGGCGCGGACGCCGGGGGTGAGGTTCCACCGGTTTGGGTTTGGTGTTGGTCATGTTGAGCATCTCCTTTTAACAAGCCTCTCGGGTTTCCGCCGCTAAAATAGTGGTGCCGGGCGGAGGTCCGGATCGCAGTGAGACTGGCGGTTCCGTGGCTGTGTTTTTGCGTAGTCCTGAAGGGCGCAACAGGCGTCGCCGTGCCCCAACTCTCCGCCTTCGACGACTTCATGAACGGCCTGCTGGCAAAGTGGCAGATCCCGGGCGCCGCACTTGGGGTTTCGCATCAGGGCCGCCTGGTCCTGGCGCATGGGTACGGCGTGACCGACATCAAGACCGGGCTGCCGGTCCAACCCGACTGCCTCTTCGGGATCGACGGCCTCTCGAAGGCAAGCGGCCAATCGTACGAAAGCTGGTTCCAGCCGGCCCAGGCGGGTGTGGACAAGCTGCTGCCATCGGGCATGTCCCGTACGCAAATCGGGCAGGTACCGCCCGATGCCACCGGCGCGTGGATGGCAACCGTGTCCGGTCTGCTGCGTTTCGCCAACAAGCTGGAAGGCGGCGTTCCTCCGATGTACCTGGACCAAACGAGCCCGCAGGCGATGAACGGCCAGCCGTCGCAACGCTTGGAACCTCACGGTACCAGCGGATACATTTTCCGCCACTCCCCAACGGGAGTGGATGTGGTGCTCCTGTTCAATTCGCGCCCCTCCGACCCTGAGGCTTTCGAATCAGATGTGTCGGCGGCTGTGGTAAAGGCCGTAAACTTTGTAAGTAAGTGGCCGCCGATCGATTTATTCGTCAGCGGACCGGAGTTATTCGCGCGAGATGTGGTCAACGCGGCCGACTATAGCGGCGGTGGCGTGGCTCCCGGTGAGATCGTAGTGCTGTTTCCATCCAACGCCGGGTCGCCGGAGGTCGCGGAATGGCACTTAGACAGCGAGGGAAGGGCGGCAACACCGCTCGGCGCAACCCGTGTCTTTTTTGACGACATCGCCGCGCCGGTAGTCTACTCGGTGAGCGGGCAGGTCTGCGCCGTGGTCCCCTATGAAGTCGCGGACAAGAAGACGACAGCGGTGGTTCTTGAGTATCGGGGCGTGCGTTCGCCTCCGGTGACGCTTCCCGTAGTTGGCAGTGCTCCGGCACTGTTTACCTTGGATGCGTCCGGGAAAGGGCAGGCTGCCATGTTGAATGAGACCGGATGCTGTAACTCGGTGCGGAATCCCGCGCCGCGCGGCACGGTAGTGTCACTCTATGGGACGGGTGAGGGGCGGACAGATCCTCATGGGAACGATGAAACGCTTTCCGTGCCCGGCCGTCCCGCTCGACTTTTGGTGCCGCAATTGCCGGTGAAGGTAACCGTGGGGGGCGTCCCGGCGGAAGTTCGCTATGTGCGCAACATCGGCTTGCTGCAGGTGAACGTTCGCGTGCCCCCGAATGCACCCGTGGGCGACGCAGTTCCCCTGGTGCTGATGGTAGGCAACGGGCGCAGTTCAGACCGTGTGACCATGGCTATCCGCTCCTCCAGCCGGCGGGTTCTGGTGGTGGACCATGAGCCGGCGATTCGCGACCGGCTGGCCTTAATCCTCAAGGGCGCCGGCTATGAGGTAGTCACGGCGCGGGACGCCCGGGCCGTCGCCGCGCAGGCTAAAGGGCATCCCGTCGATCTGGTGATTGCCGAGCTCGCGACGTCCGGGGAGGAGGGCCTGGAAATGATCGGCTCGCTACGAAACCAACAGCCCAAGCTCAAGATCGTCGCCATGTCCGGAGCCTTCGGACCCAGTGCCCTCAGAGCCGCCGACATTCTCGGCGCCCAGGCCGTCTTGAGGAAGCCGCTGACCGCCGAGCTGGTGCGGCGGCGCGTTCACGACCTATTGGTTGAGCCTCCGGCGCGATATTAAGTTCCTATGAGCGCGGCTCGGCGGCTCTGCGTGAATGCGGCTTAGATCGCGATCTCTCCCGTGCTATCGCCGACGCTGTCGATACTCACGCCGAGCCTGTGCATTACCGTCAACAAGGCGTTCGCCTGAGGAGTGCCTTCCGGACACGTGCAATGCAGGTTGCCTTTAACCTGGCCGCCGGCGTGGCCTGCTAAGAACAACGGCACGCGCCGGTGGTTATGAGTGTTCGAGTCACCCATCGGGCTGCCGTACAGGACCAGCGAATGATCCAACAGGCTGCCGTCGCCATCGGGAGTGTTCTTCAGTCTCTCCAGGAAGTACGGAACTAATCCGACATGATAACGGTTCAGTTTGGCAAACTCCGCGATTTGGGATGGGGTTTCGTTATGATGCGACAGCGAGTGGAATGGAGTTTTCACGCCGCTCCCGGGAAAAATCCGGTTGCTGACATCGTGGCTCATCTTGAAGGAAGACACGCGCGTGACTTCGGCGGCGAAGGCCAAAACCTGCAAATCGAACATCAGCTTGACGTGCTCTTCCCACGAATCGGGCACGCCAATGGGAGCGGCAAACAACTCTCTCTTCTCCGCGCTGGCGTTATGCTTCTCGATTGCCTGGATACGCCGCTCAATGCCGCGAACATCGTCGAGATACTGGTTGATCCGGCTGACGTCGCTCGCCCCCAGCTTGTTTTTCAGACGGGCCGCATCCGGTACGATGGGGTCCAAAATGCTGCCATCGCTCTGCCTTCGGGCCGCCCGATCGGCCGCCGTCCCGCCATTTCCAAACAGATTCTCAAACACGATACGCGGGTTGATCGCCGGCGGCAGCGGAGTGGTTGGCGACGCCCAACTGATCGCGTCCGAGTAAATACAGCTATAGGTGAACCCACACGAGTTGGTGGGGGCAACGTATTCGATACCAAGCTGGATCGATGGCAAAGGCGTAGCCGTTCCCACTCCGCCGGGAACCTCGAGCCCAAGCCGCTGGGCATAGAGCTGATCGATGGAGACGCCGTTATGAACGTCCGGGCCGCCGGTCTGTTTCGGATGCGTAGCAGTGAGGAACACCGCGCTCGAACGGAAATGATCGGCGCCGACTTCGGTAGGCTCAAAAGCCTCCGCCTGGCGGGCATCCGTGCCGCTGATAATCGTGATGTAGTCCCGAAACGGCGCCAGCGGTTCCAGGGAATAGGAAAAATCGAAATTGCTCCCATCCCGCGCGGGGCTCCAGTATTGCCTGCTGGAGGCTTCCACCGCGGAGCCGGCCGCGCCGTGCACCATTTCAATGCACGCCAGGCGGCTTCGCGGAGATGCAGCCGACTGGCGCAAAGGGGTTTGCGCGGGAAGCATCGAATCCAAAAAGGGCAGCGCCAGCCTTACACCCATCCCGGTCACACCCATCCCGCGAAGAACCGTCCGGCGCGAGATGTGTTTTCTGGCGATAAACATTAATGCGCCGCCGTATGGATGGCGATCTCGACCGTGTCGCTTACCCGCAGCATCAAGGTACTGGGGTTCTTCATTCCCCACTTCACGTAGGGTACTTTGAACGTACCGGTGGCTGTGTACTGGCCGCCGGCGGCTTCCACCTGCAAGGGCAAAACGATCTCATGCTGGGCGCCATGAATGCTGAACATGCCGTGAAGTGAAACTTCGGATTTGCCTTCGAGCGCCACTTGGCCGGCCACGCGGTCCGGGCGGAAAACGATTTCCGGATAGGTGGCAGACTGCAGAATGCTGTTGTGCATCCGTTTGTCGCGCGCGTCACTGCCGCTCTCGCCCGAGGCGGCGTCCACCACCAATTCACCCGAAGCCTTGCCGCCGGCGGGGTCGAAGCGCAGGTCTCCGCGTTTCAAGTGGAAGGTTCCATGTACCGTGTGCAGGAGGCTGGGCAGGGTGAACTCCACGGTGGTTTGCGCCGGATCCACCTGCAGTGCCGTTTCCTGCGCCGGACCAGATGTTGACTGCCCAGGAATGGTGCCGGCCGCGAGCAGTACCGCGCCTGCCCAAAACGGAATCAGCGGTCGCATTAGCCGCAAGCGCATTAGTCTCATCATATCGTCAATATGTGCCAGCCAAGGGCCAGGCTATTTGTTAAAAAGTCCTTCGGGGAGATTTCTCCGAGATGCATGGCGAGCATGCGGCCGAACAGCGCCGGGTGGCTGGCCAGCGCGCGTAAGGCGCGCCTTCGCAAACGGCTCCGGCTATCCAGCAACAGCATCAGATCGGCCATGAATTCCGGCCGCCGGCCGATGCGCCGGTGGGCCGTCTGATAGCGCGCCAGGTCGCCCGCTTCCAGCGCTTCGGCCAGTGCCACGGATTGCTGGAACAACAGGCAGAGGCCTTCGCCGGTGATGGCGTCCACCGAGCCCGAAGCATCGCCCAGCAGCGCCACGTTACCGCGGTAAACCGACTGCAGGCGGCGGGAGGCGGATACACAGCCGCGCTCCGCAGGGGTAGCTCGATCCGCAGGGGTGGCGCGATCCAAAAGACCGGCGCGATTCGGCGGCCCCGCCAGGCGGCGGACCACATCCGGGAACTGGGGCAGCGCGTCATCCAGGCGCATATGCGGATTGCGGCCAATCAGCACAACGCAAATTTCCCGCGGGCCGATGGGCGTGATATAAAGCTGGCAGCCGTCGCCCCAGTGGACCTCCATGAAGTCGCTCCATCGCTCCACGGCGTAATGGCGGCGGAAACCGAAGCGGCGGCTTTCACGCACGCAGGCATCCAGGCCGGCCCATCGGCGTACTGGCGATTGGCCGCCATCGGCGCCGACAATCCAACGGGCGCGCACCAGCCGGTCGCCGGCAAACACGCCCTCCTTGCCGATGCCCGTAATGTGCGCTCCCCAAAGCAGGCGGACCCCGGCTTCGGCGGCGCGGTCGACCATCATCTGGTGCAGCGTGGTGCGCCGTAGCCCCAACCCGAAGCCACTGGGAAACCCCGCCTCCACGGTGGCGCCGCCTTCGCAGAAGCGGATGCCGCCGAATCGCCGGCCCTCAACCGTCTCCAACCGCAGGCCGAGCGAGCGGGCGGCCTCCACGCCATCGGGCATGATGCCTTCGCCGCAGGCCTTGTCGATGGGCGGAACTGCGGCGTCAGCCACTGTGACATCGAAGCCGCGGCGGCGCGCCGCTATGGCGGCGGCCAGGCCGGCCGGACCGCCGCCGATCACAAAAATGTCGGTGGAGCGTGGAAGCAGCATTAGTTAGTCCGAACTTGGGGGCTTAGACGTTCACCGCGCGCCGCGCCAAACCCAGGGCCTCGCTCCAGAACGAACCCGACGTGTGCATGAGGTCGACTACCGCAACCATGGCCGCAACAAACTGGTCCAATTGCGTTTCGGTGACCACCAGCGGAGGAGCGGCCTTGAGTACCAGGAAATTGTTGCCGCAGATCTGCGTGAGAATCCCGTGGTCGCGGAAAAGCCGCATCACCACCACCTGTCCGAACATGCCGGGGTGAATCCGCCGGAAGGCCTCGAAAGCCACCCGCAGGCGGAGTTGGCGCGGGGCCGTGAAGACGACTCCGGAAAGCATCCCGGCGCCGCGCACCTCCTGCACCATCTCATAGGGGGCCAGCGCCTCGGATAGCCGCTGCCGCAGTCCCTCTCCCAACCGGGCGGCGCGATCGCCCAGGGATTCCTGTTCCAGAACGTCGAGAGTCGCCAGGCCGGCGCGCATGGCCAAGGCGTTTTCGCCAAACGTGGAGGCGTGGACGATGGCGCGCTTCAACGAGCTGAAGACCGAGTTGTTGACGGCCTCCGTCATCAGCACGGCCCCGACGGGAATCAGGCCGCCCGACAGCGCTTTGGCGAGCACAACCATGTCTGGCTCCACTCCAAAGCGGTGTGCCGCCAGAAACCTGCCCGTGCGGTAGAGACCGGTCTGGACTTCGTCGAACACCAGTAACGTTCCATGACGGCGGCACAACCGCTGGGCCGCCTGCAAATAGCCGGCATCCGGAACTTTGATGCCGCCTTCGGCCTGCACCGGTTCCACGATGAAGGCCGCGAACTTTTTCGTGGCGAGCTGTTTTTCCAGCGCTTCGATGCTTCCAAAGGGCACGGCCTGCGTGCCTGGCAGCATCGGTCCGAAGCCTTCCGTCCAGAACGTGTCGCTCATCAATGAGAGCGCGCCGCACGTGAGCCCGTGGAATGCGTTTTCCGCGTACAGCAACCCGGTGCGGCCGGTGTGCGCGCGCGAAAACTTGATGGCGGCTTCCACGCCTTCGCTGCCGGAACTGGTGAAGACCACGCGCTGCAACGGGCCGCCCGCAAGGTCGCACAGCCGCTCGGCCAATTGGCCGGCCAATTCCGGCACGTGGCTTTGCAGCATGGCCGGGCCGCCGCGGTCCAGTTCCTCATGAAGCGCCGCCACGATGGCCGGATGATTATGGCCGGTATTGTGCACGCAATAACCCGACAGGAAGTCGAGAATCGGGCGCCCACCCGAGGTGAACAATTCACAGCCGGAACAGCGCTCGTAACGCTCGTTCATCTGCAGCAGATTGAGCAGCCTTACCCACTGCGGGTTAATGTGTTCGGCGTACAGGCGATCGGGCGACAGCACCATGGTCGGAGCGGACATATGTACTGGGAGGATAGCAATTCACCAGCCGTTACCGCCGGGTGTGTAAAGGTGCGCGCAAGTTGTTGATATCTGTGCGGGAGCCGGACGTCCCCCGAGCCCCAGGAGGCGATCCAGGAGGCCCCCTCGGAGGCGAAATGCCGCCGTGCCACAGGCATTCCTGCCGGTGTCTTGAGTTTGTACATTTCTGGGAGAAGGTGGGACAGACCATCGTCGTTCGTGGTCTGTCAGGCCTCGCCAGACACTCGCCGGTGTAGTTGTGAACCCGGGCCTGGATGGGGCGGCGGTTCGCCGCTTCACTACCGCGTGGATTCGCGCGGCACCAGCGTAGGTTCGATAACCACGGTCTTCACCGGCCGGCGCCGCTTCGATCCGATGGCCTTCAACAGGATCTCGGCGGCCTGCCGGCCAATGTTGGCGCTGCCCTGGTCGATGGTCGATAGCGGCACGCGCAGCAGGTCCGAATAGTGGACGTTGCCCACGCCGATCACCTTGATCTCTTCCGGGATACGAATCCCCGACTCCAGAATTGCCTTCAGGGCGCCGGCCGCGGTGGGGTCGTTATACCCGAAGACAGCGTCGGGCCGTGGATTGCGTTGCAGCAGGATGCGGGCGGCTTCGTAACCCGAGGCATCGTCAGTGGCGTGAACCACGTACGATTCCGGCACCGCGATGCCGGCCGCGGCCAGCGCTTCCCGGTAACCGGTCAAGCGGCCGAGGCCGGTGGTGAGCGGAGGGCCGGCGATGTGAGCGATCGTGCGGCAGCCGCGTTCGATGAGGTGCCCGGTGGCCATGCGGCCGATGGCCACATCGTCGGCGCCGACATAGGATGCGTTGGCCGATCCGAACTGCCGGTCGATCAGCACCAGCGGAACGCCGCGCGCCTCGATGCGCTCGAATACATCAAGAGAAGACGGCGGCTGCGCCGATGCCAGAATCAGCCCATCCACCTGGCGCGCCAGCAGGTGATCCACCTCGCTGGATTCGACGTCGCAATCCTCCTCGGAATTGCAGATGACCACGTCGTAACCTAGCGGCCGGATAGCGCCCGAAACGCCTTTGGCGATCTCCGCGAAAAACGAGTGCATCAGGTCGGGCACGATGAGCCCGATGATGAACGTGCGGCGCGCGGCCAGGCTGCGAGCCACCCAGTTGGGCTGGTAGTTCATCTCCTTGATCTTGGCCAGCACGCGGCTGCGGGTTTCAGCGCCCACATCGGCACAGCCGCGGACCACCTTGGAGACGGTCATGACGGACACGTTGAGTTCGCGCGCGATGTCCTTCAGTCGAACTGCGGCAGAAGTGGCGTTGGACATGTCTTGAGTGCGTCAGGCGTCGCGGCATCGCTTCTGAGATGCCAGATGGTTAGTGTAACAAGTTATGGAATTCGGGTGGGTAAGCCGCACAGCCTTTGTGGGGCAGGTTGGTAACCTGCTGCGGATTGTTAATCCGCCCGCCCGATGCGGCAGCGAGCCGGCCCGCGTTCACTGCCTTGCCCGCGCGATGCGGCAGCGAGCCAGCCCGCGTTCACTTCCTTGCCCCGTTCCGGCCTTGCCCCGTTCCGGCGGAGTCAGCCTGCGAGCACTGCCGTCACCGTGATTTTGGTCTTGTATAGCTTGGAGACCGGGCATCCGGTTTCCGCGCCCTTTACGGCGGTGTCAAAGGCCTCCTGGGTAGCGCCGGGAACGTGCGCCTTCAGGTCCAGATGGCTTTCCGTGATGGCGAACCCGTCGGCCAGTTTCTCCAACGAAATGGTGCAGGTGGTTTCCAGGCTTTCGGCCGTCAGACCGGCGCCGGCGAGCTGCGCCGAAAGCGCCATGGTGAAGCAACCCGCATGGGCGGCTGCCAGCAATTCCTCGGGATTCGTGCCCTTGCCGTCTTCAAAACGGGTGTGGAACGAGTAGGCCGTGCCCGAAAGCACACCGCTGGCCGTGGAAATATTCCCGGCTCCGGACTTCAAATCGCCGCGCCATTGCGCACTGGCTGTACGTTTCATATCAAACTCCTCCTCTTCGTGGTTGATCCAAAGAATCGAGCGTACCACGCCGCCCGCGACCGTTATGCTGGGTATCGGGTATTTCTCACCGATGGCGGGCCGCGATATCGAAGCGCAAATCGAACAACTCAGCCGGCTGCGCGCGGGAGCGGCTGCCGAAGCCGTGGCGCCGGTACGGAAAGCGCTCACGGACCGCGTCAACCTGGTAGTGGCCAAAGCCGCCACCATCGCCGGTGAACTGCTGCTTCGCGAATTGCAGCCCGACCTGGTCCGCGCGTTTGAGCGGCTCCTCGAAGACCCGGTGAAGCGCGACCCGCAGTGCTGGGGCAAGAACGCCATCGCAAAGGCGCTCAAGGAACTGGAACACCGGGAATCGGCCATGTTTTTGCGCGGCGCCAGGCACGTCCAGATGGAACCGGTCTGGGGCGGCCAGGAGGATACCGCCAGTACGCTTCGCGGAATCTGCCTGCTGGCGCTGGTAGCCTGCACCGATCTGAAGCGTCAGGAGATTCTGCGCCACCTGGTGAACGCCCTCACCGAAGCCGCGGCGCCCGTGCGCGTGGATGCGGCGCGGGCACTGGCGCAAATGGGTGGCGATGAATGCGCCCTGCTGCTGCGCCTGAAGGCGCGCATGGGCGACAGCGAGCCGAGCGTCACAGGGCAGGCGTTGGAGGGCCTGCTGGCGCTGGAACGCAAGGAGGCGCTGCCGTTCGTCGCCGGGTTCCTGAACCCAAAGGGCGGTGAGATTGCCGAAGAGGCCGCGCTGGCGTTGGGAGCGTCGCGAATGGTGGCCGCGGTCGCTCTGCTTCGCGATGTCTGGGGCCGCTCGCGCCACGCCGAATTCCGCGCGGCGCTGCTGCGGGCGCTCTGCATCTCCCGTGACGAACAGGCGCTGGCCTTCCTGGAAGACCTGGTCAAGAACGGCGGCGAGCCGGATGCAGCCGATGCCCGCCGGGCGCTGGCGCTGCTTCGCGATTCCAGCGCAAGAAGCGGGTAGAACCAATCGGCCGTTTGGGGCAACCTAATGCTTGGAGACAAAACAATGCCAGTTGCAACGTTGGATGAGGCCTTCTGCTGGGAGGCGATTCAGAAGCGGGACCGCAGCCAGGACGGCCTGTGGTTTGTGGGCGTAGTCACCACCGGTGTGTACTGCCGGCCTTCCTGCACCTCGCGCCACGCCCTGCGCAAGAACGTGCGGTTTTACCGGACCAGCCAGGAGGCGCAACGCGCGGGGCTGCGGCCCTGCCTGCGCTGCCGTCCGTTGGATGCGTCGCGCGTCGCCGCCAGCGCGGACAAGATGTGGGAACTCTGCCGCTACATCGACAGCCACATCGACAGCGACGGCGACAGCGACAGCTCCAGCCGGATGGACCTGGAGGCGCTGGCCGCGCGCGCCGGCTTGAGCCGCTTCCACCTGCAGCGGACGTTCAAGGCGGTGGTGGGCGTGACGCCGAAACAGTACGCCGACGCCCGTCGCATGGCGAAGCTGAAAAGCGGGCTGAAACGCGCCAAGGACGTGACGGAGGCCGTCTACGATGCCGGGTTCGGTTCGTCGAGCCGGGTTTACGAACGCGCCGATACGCGCCTGGGCATGACGCCCAACCAATACCGGCGCGGCGGTGAAGGGGTCGAGATCACCTACGCCGCCGAGGAGACGGCGCTCGGGCTGATGATGATCGGGGCCACGGACCGGGGCATCTGCTTCCTGCAGTTTGGGGAATCCCCGGACGAACTGGCGGCCGCGCTAAGGAAGGAGTATCCGAAGGCGCAGGTGGCAGCGATGACTCAGGCGCTGGGGAAGGTGATTGGCGAGCCGGGTTCCCAGTTCCGCCTCTGGATGGAGGCTCTGCGGAACCATCTGGCCGGGCGGGTGGGGAGTGCCGCCCACACAATTCCTCTGGATATTCGGGCCACGGCGTTTCAGATGCAGGTGTGGAACTACCTGCAGACCATCCCGGCCGGCCAGGTGCAGTCGTACAGCGAAGTGGCCAGCGGGATCGGGCGGCCCGCGGCCGTGCGGGCAGTGGCGCGCGCCTGCGCATCGAATACGGTGGCCATCGTGATCCCGTGCCACCGCGTGATCCGGGGCACCGGCGAACTGGGCGGCTACCGTTGGGGCCTGGCGCGCAAACGCGCGCTGATCGACCTGGAACGCCGGGTTGGTTGATGGCAGATTAGCGGACGTGAGTAGTGAAGGCCGGTGCATCGGACCCAACCGTTGAGCCGGCCGTTGTTTTGTGAGCCAACCACGCCCGCCTGCTGCAGGCGGCGATTCTATCCATCGGGGCGTATCGTTGATCTACGGCTTCGCACCGTTGGCATCCAGGGACAGGCGATTTCTATAGATGCCAGGAATTGATACATCGATCTTGGACTTGTATATCTTTTCATCCCTGGTGTGGACCTCGGTCTGGTACACACCAGCGGTCAGGACCAGAGCATACTCCCCGAGATCGTTGGTGACGGTACACGTCCTCGGTGCTCCAGCCGCTCCGATCGCGCAGACTTCAGCCGATTCTAACGGAGAACCGCCGCTGAGCAGAGTGCCGCTAAGCGTCGACTCGTGATCGACGCCGCCCTCCGTAATTTCGGAAAAGGGGAGCCAAAAAGATAGTTTCTCCTTAGCGGAAGATGTGACCCGCACTGGGTAGTACTTCACGCGGAGGAAGCCGGTGAGGCCGGCCTCGATCGAGTACAAACCTTCGGGGATATCGGAGAAGCAGGCGGTTCCGTTCTTGTCCGACCGCGCCAGATAAGCTTTACCTGTGAGAAGATTCGTTGCGTTCAGTGAGGCGGATGGTAGCGGTAACCGCGCGTAATCCATTACAGTCACACACAAGACCGATGCGAGCGCGGGAGAACCCGTCAGGAAGATCAGTGCGAGTATCCGCGCGAGTGTATTAGATTTCAGTTGAAAGCAATCCTTTTTTATCTCTTTCGAGATTCCTCCAGAACCCTTAGCCGTATCGCCATTGGGAAGGTTGTACTTCTGTCCGCTGGCGTCAGGGCCAGCGATACCTTCCCATTGCAGAAACTCATGGATTATCACCAACTGCTGGAAATCAGTCAGGCTCATTCCTGCCGCGAATCCTCCAATCGGCTTCCCGTTAACTTGCCCAGTAAAAAAGGCTCCGCCCGAAACGAGGTAAATCAGTCCTTGTGGGCCGGTAGTAAAACCTGGGACGTTTGGGCTGCCCCCAGATGGTAGCGCCGCCGGATCGATTTGCCGGATCAGTCCCCCGTTTTCGATGGTGTCGAGTTGACTCGAGAGCAGCTTCCGGTTGGCTGCCGTATTCGCAGCAGGAGCGAGAAACAGTCCCGCACAATCGGGGTTGAAGAGTCGGTCGCCAGCTCCTCTCTCCGCGGTCATGATAGCCGATGCTGCGCCATCCCCACGGCCACCGCCGCCACCGTCGTCCGCGCCACCGCCGCCTCCGTCATCATCGTCATCATCGCAGCCTTCCTCACAATCGTACTCATTGCGACCATGTCGATCCATGAAGTTTACTGGATCACCGTGAACGTAGAGGTACCGATTCCAACTGGCGGGACTTGCAGGGTAACTTGGCGAAGTTGCCGTCGCTCGATAAGGGTCCGGTGCCAAGAACCTTCCCATCCCCGCCCCATAATATCGCTGATCCGCGTAATCCCCGCCGAATCCCGCGTGTACGTCCCAAACTTCACCCGTCCCTCCGCCGTCTCCGTCCCCACTTCCCCGCCATAGGGGTAGTAGTTCATCCGCTCCCCGTTCCCGTTCACCCGCACCGACCCTAACCGGTCCGTCATCACGGATCCATGCCCTTGCAACTGGATCGCCCGCCCGTCGAAGTACAAATTCGGCTTCCCCCCTTGCAACTGCACCATGGTGTATGTCACCGGGGGGGATCCCAATGCGAAGGTCTGCCCCCATAACACTTGATATCTCCCGATCAACTCCCCGCCTACCCCGTAGTAATACAAGTACGTCCCGTCGAACACCCGCTGGTTCTTCGGGTTGTACGTCGCCCCGTTTGACACCATCCGGTTGGCCACATCGTACCCGTAAGTCATCCCGTCCGGCGTCTGTGTCACATTCCCGTTGGCGTCATACCCATACCCCGCCGTCGTGATCCGGTTCGTCGCCGGGTCCACCGTCACGCTCAGGGTGGGCGCCGTCGTCCCCTGCACCCGCGTCTGCTGCGTCAGGTTCCCAAAGCCATCGTAACCGAAGCTCAGCCCCCACGCATCGTTCGTCAGCGCCTGCGTCAACCGGTTCAACTGATCGTAAGTATACGTCACCTGCTCCCCACTCAGGTTGTCCGTCACTGACGCCACGCGCCCGTTGTTGTTGGCCGTCCCATAGTTGTACGATAGGTCCAGCCCCTGCGGGCCCCCGCCCCCCGCCGTCAGCCGCGTTAGTTGCCCATTCGTGTTATATTGCCGCGTCTCCCCGATCCCGGTCATCAGCATCCGCCCCGCCCCGTTGTAGCTCACCCCGTTCACCAGCGTGGTTGTCGTCTGCCCCTGAATGCCGCTGTACATACCCACCGCCCGCCCTAACGCGTCCCGGTTATAGGTGAAATTCTGCTCCGGCACAGGGTCGCCGGACGAGTACGGCGTCGAAAAATTCGACAGCCTCCCTTCCGCGTCATACTGGAATGTTCCCTCCATCACCGCCGGCGTGTTTCCAAGCGAGGTGTTATTCACCGTCATCCGTTTAATGGTCACCTGGCCCCACGCCGTATACGCATATTCCTCTACAAAGGTGAACGGGCATTGTCCAGTTGAGTTAGCGGGGCTGGACCAGGTCGTGCCCGTCAACCGCCCATAGCCATTGCGCTGGGTCACCGATTCTAACACCGTAGCCGTGTCGTATTGGTAAGTCACCGTCTGGCACACGTCCGCCGGCTGGCCCGCCCCTCCCGGAGAGACATCGGTCTCCATCACGCGCCCGTATGTCTCATAGATGTATCGCGTCTGTTGCCCCTTGGCATCGGTTTTGCTTTGCACCGTGCCGTCCAGGTTGTAAACATAGGTCACCGTCCCGCTCTCCGGCGTCTGCACCGCCGTCACGCGTTGCGTGAACGAATCGTAAGTGAAGGTCCGCGTTTGCGTGCCCTGCTGCCGAGGCATGGTCACCTGCGTCATATGGCTCAGCCCGTCGTAACTGTATGCCGTTTGTGCTGAAATGAATTGTGCGAACCCTCGGGCGCTTGATCCTCCTGGGCCTGGTGCTGTACCTCGGCGCATGGGGGTACCGCATCTACACCCGCAAGTATTACGTCTGGCTGCCCGGATATTTCAGTTGGATGTGGGCCTCGGAGCCGCCCGCCACCGCGCCGGTGCACATCTTCTTCGTCTTCGTGGACCACTTCGAACCCGGCGAGAACTACGCGCTCACCGAGCGCTGGCTTGCCGACTACCCGAAGGTGGCCGGGCGCCACCGCGATGCCGGCGGCCGTCCCTGGCAGCACACCTGGTTCTACCCCGGGGAGCAGCCCCTTGACCGCAATATGGTCGCGCTCCGCAAACTGGCGGCGGCCGGTTACGGCGAGATCGAACTGCATCTGCACCACGGCAACGACACCCAGGAAACCGCGCGTCTGAAGTTCGTGCGGGCCATCGCCTGGTTCCGCAAGTTCGATTTTCTGAAGACTGCCGATGGCGGCACGCACTTCGCATTCATCCACGGCAACTGGAGTCTCGATAACAGCCGCGGCAAGGAATTCTGCGGCGCGGACCGGGAACTGGCCATGCTGCGCGATTTGGGATGTTTCGCCGACTTCACGTTTCCCAGCCTGTGGCAGGTCTCGCAGCCGCCATTCGTCAACAACATCTATGAGGCCACCGATGACGACCGGCCGAAGTCTTACGACCAGGGCGTACCCTTGCGCGCCGGTCTAACTCCCGTGGGCGACCTGCTCATCTTTCAGGGGCCGCTGGTGGTGGCGCCGGTGCTGAACCCGGTGAAGCTGTTCTGGGTGGTGGAAGATGGCGAAATCCACGCCGCCGTGCCCGTCACGCCGAATCGCGTGGATTACTGGATGCGGTCCAATATCCACGTCACCGGCCGGCCGGACTGGCGGTTCATCAAGGTGCACACTCACGGGGCGCAGTCGCCCGAGGACGCGGCTGAGACGTTGGGGCCCCATTTCGACGCGGCGCTATCCTACATGGAGAAAGCCTACAACGATGGCTCGCATTACGTTCTCCACTACGTCACCGCGCGCGAAGCCTTCAACCTGGCGCGCGCGGCCGTGGACGGCAAGCGCGGGGACCCGCGCCAGTATTACAACTACCTGGTCGGGCCGTATGTGGCGAATGGCATCAGATAGCTCCGGGTAAACTATGTCATCGCAACTCCCCGAAAGCGCGCGGCGTGTTCAAGCGGCCCTGGACCGCTCCGGTCTCGCCTTCCGCGTGGTCCAGATGCCTGCCAGCACGCGCACGGCGAAGGAGGCCGCGGCCGCCATCGGGTGCACCGTCGCCCAGATCGCCAAGTCCATTCTGTTCCGCGGCGCCGTTACTGGAAATCCGATCCTGGTGGTGGCCAGCGGAGTGAACCGCGTGAGCGAGCAGGCCGTGGCCGCCTTGGCCGGCGAGCCTTTGGAAAAAGCATCGCCCGATTTCGTCCGCCAGGCGACAGGTTACGCCATCGGCGGCGTGCCACCGGTCGGCTTCCCGGCGCCAATCGCCACCTGGATCGACCAGGACCTGCTCCAGTTCGAAGAGGTCTGGGCCGCGGCTGGGACGGGGTTCACGGTGTTCAGCCTTGACCCGCGCCGCCTTGCGGAGATCTCGGGCGGCGCCGTCGCGAGCGTTTGTACACGTTCTTGAGAACTTACGGGCCGTGCATGCACTGTAGGGTGTGGCAACCGTTGCAGCCCGGCTGGAAGCAATCGGGCAAACCGGAAGGGTCGTGCCGGAAAGTTACATAAGCCGGGTTGAAACCAGGTAAGTTACGGGTCGGCCACAGGCACGATCGTTCCGGTTTCCGTACCTGCCACCCACCTGACCACCCCCCGCGACCCCCCGCGCGCGTGGCATGACGCCCGTGCCGCGCTCTACACTAAACCTATGGCTCCGCATCCGCCCAGGCGCACACCCGAGGAATTAAGCTGGCGGGAACGTTGGTCGGCGCTGCGTTACGTCCGGCCTCTCTTGCGCATGGTATGGGAGACCAGCCCTCCGCTGGTGCTGGCATCTATGTTCTTCCGTCTGATCGGCGCCCTCATGCCGCTCGCCATGCTGTGGGTTTCCAAGTTGATTCTGGACGCCGTGGTGGCTTGGATTTCGCGGCACAACGGCAGCGTGGCGGCGATTTGGAAGCTGGTAGCGCTGGAACTCGGGCTGGCCGTCTTGAGCGATCTCCGGGGGCGCGCCAACAGTCTGTGCGATAGCCTGCTGGGCGACCGCTTCACCAACCGCATCAGCGTGCGCTTGATGAAGCACGCCACCGCGCTCGACCTGGCGTCTTTCGAGGACCCCGTTTTCTACGACAAACTGGAACGCGCCCGCCGCCAGACCACCAGCCGCATGGCGCTGCTGGCCGCCCTGATGATTCTGGGCCAGGACACGCTCAGCCTGGTTTCGCTTTCGGCTGGTTTGCTGGTCTTTTCGCCGTGGCTGATGGTATTGCTGGTGGCCGCTGTGATTCCCTCGTTCCTCGGCGAAACGCATTTCAGCCGGCTGGCCTACTCCATCCTTTTCGGCCGAACTCCGCAGCGCCGCCAGTTGGACTATTTGCGTCTGTTGGGTGCCAGCGCGATGTCTGCCAAGGAGGTCAAGATATTCGGTCTCGGCGAGTATCTCACCAAGCTGTACCAATCGGTGTCCGAAGCCATCGACGCCGAGAACAAGGCGCTCGCCATGCGCCGGGCCCTGGCCGGCTGGGCGCTGAACCTGGTTTCCACGGGCGGATACTACGGCGCCTATGCCGTGGTGCTGATGAGAACTCTGGCGGGCGCCATTTCGCTGGGCACCTTCACGTTTCTCACCGGAGCGTTTTCGCGGTCGCGCTCCTTCATCGAAAAGATTCTCTCCAGCTTCAACGACATCACCGAACAGGCCATGTTTCTGAAGGACCTGTTCGATTTCTTCGAGATCCAGCCGACCATTCGCACGCTCCCGGGATCCATTCCGGCGCCGCGGCCCATCCGCCAGGGGTTCGAGTTCCGCAACGTCGCGTTTCAGTACGCCGGCTCCCCGCGGTTCGTGGTGCGCAACATTAATTTCCGCTTGGATGCCGGCGAAAAGGTGGCGCTCATCGGCCAAAACGGCGCCGGCAAAACCACCCTGGTCAAGCTGCTGGCGCGGCTTTACGATCCCACCGAAGGCCAAATCCTGTTGGATGGCGTGGACCTGCGCGAGTACGACGTGGACGATCTGCGCCACGAGATCGGCGTCATCTTCCAGGACTACATGCGCTATGACGCGCTGGCGCGCGAGAACATCGGCTTCGGCAAAATCGAAGCCTTGAACCACCCGGATCTGATCGCGCTGGCGGCGGAAAAGAGTCTGGCCAAATCCGTGATCGACCGGTTAGCCAACGGCTACGACCAGATGCTGGGGAAGCGCTTCGACAGCGGCGTGGATCTTTCCGGCGGCGAGTGGCAGAAGTTCGCCCTGGCCCGGGCGTACATGCGGGACGCCCAGTTGTTGATCCTGGATGAGCCGACCGCCACGCTGGATGCGCGCGCCGAATACGAAGTCTTCCAACGTTTCGCGGAGCTTACCCGCGGGCGCACGGCGGTGCTGATCTCGCACCGCTTCTCCACCGTGCGGATGGCCGACCGCATTCTGGTGCTGGCCGATGGCGGCATCCTGGAACAAGGCACTCACCGCGAGTTATTGGCGGTGGGCGGCCACTACGCGGAGTTGTTCGAGCTGCAGGCGGCGGGCTACCGGTAGGGAGTTATCTTGAAACAGCATGACGGATCACCTAACTTTGGTATACGCCAGTTTACATAGCGCTTACGCTGAAGATTGACTATCTACCGCACCTATCTAGCGCTACCCGTACCTCTGGCACTATCCACGCGCGCTTTGTTAGGGCAGACTATCAATAGGTTGATGGTGGCAGGAAAAATCCAGCAGGCGAGGGAAGAAGCTAATGTCGCAATATTACGCATTCTGGCTAATGGCGTTCGGGATCAGTTTCGTGTCGATGATCGAGAAAGTTCGCGTCCGCAATCAGTCCAACCGGCTGTTGTGCTCGGTGAACCTCATGACCCGGGAGGAAACGGACCGGCTGCTTTCGATCTGGGAAGCCTGCGAAGACTCGTCATCTTAGTAGCGCGAGCCAGTGGCCGCGACCCTCTGGGTCGCGGGTTGATTTTTCAGTCACGTACGCTCCCAAGGCGCGAAATCACCCGTGCATTGATGCCGCGACTCCCCCCGCCTCAGGCGCGCGGCTTCTTGGCGGCTGCGGCGAGCCGTTTGGGCGCGATCAGCCGGTAACTGGTGACCGCCAACTCGGCGGCTTCGTCCCAATCGACGTTACCTAGATCCAGGCGAAGCGCCACCCAGCCTCTCGAAGCCAGATAGGCGGGCAGGTAGAATCTTCCCGGATCGCGAGCGGCCAGAGCGTTGTTGTCGCCGGGCAGGACTTTGCAAGTGACCGCGACCATCCCATCGCCGTGATGATCGTTCAGGAAATAGGCGAAGATCTTCTTGCCCACATGGAAACTGGCATGGCTTCCGTGGCATTCGCGCGTGGTTTCTGGCAGCGCCAGGCAAATCTTCGTCAGCCGCGCCAGTTGCCGCGAGTATCCGCGCCCCTCAGTGGCTGCGACCCTCTGGGTCGCGCTTTGGCTCGCGGGTTGATTTTTCATTAACGTTCGCTCCCAGGGCGCGAAATCATGGATGCATTGATTCCGCCAAACCCCCCATGGAAAGTTTACCTGCATGGCCGGCCGGAAAGCCACACCCGGCATCGAACACGTATGCCCCAGTTTCTTTTCACCGCACACCCGCCGAGGTGCGGAGAAAGAGGACAGGCAGCAGAGACACAGGTGGGATATCGCCATGCGCCCCTGTGTCCGGCGGGTAACCTCCATCAATCCGCAGACAATTCGCAGCGTCGGCATACCAGTATCTCGGCTCCCTTGCGCTCTATCCGCGTCTCGGCGGTGAAGAGCCTTCCGGTCTGAGGCATACGCCGCGCGGTATAGTTAGGGTTTGTACTCGCTCTCGACCGCGAATCCAACTGGCCGTTGGCCCGCGGTGCTGGCTGTCGTTCTTGTTTTGATCGGCTCCGCCCGCATCGCCTCCACTTATAGCGTCTTCAGCCACACCATGGATGAGCCCGACCACCTCGGCGCGGGCATGCAATACCTCAGCACCGGCCTGTACACGTATGAGGCCGCGCACACTCCACTGGCCAGAGTGTTCGCCGCCGCCGGCCCGTGGGTGGCGGGCGAGCGCTTTCACAACGGGCCCATACCCTACACTGAGTCGTTCCGCATTTTGGGAAGCGGGCAGCACTACCAGCGCATCCTGACGCTGGGCCGTCTCGGCATCCTGCCGTTTTTTTGGGTGGCTTCGCTGGTGGTCTTTCTGTGGGGGAGGCGATGCGCGGGGCCACTAGCGGCCGTGATCGCCACCCTGCTGTTCACTACGCTTCCGCCGGTCCTGGCCCACGCCGGGTTGATCACCACGGATATGGCACTCACCGCCATGGTGGCGGCGGCCGCCTATGCCGGCCTGTTGTGGTCCGAAAAGCCAAGCTGGGGGCGCACCGTGGTGCTTGGCCTCACCGTGGCTCTGGCGTTGGCGGCGAAGCTGTCGGCCATCCCGTACCTCGCCGCCGCGTGGTTCCTGATGTACGCCGGGCATCTCTATCGTGCGCGGCCCGGTCCCGGCATCGCGGCCTGCCTGGTGGTATTTGGGAGGGAAATCCGCCGCCGCTGGCTTTCGGCCGCGGCAGCGCTCGGCGTCGCGTCGCTCACCATCTGGGCCGTCTACAGCTTCCACTTTGGTCCCGTCGAATACCTGCATACCAGGCTGCCGGCGCCGGAATTCTTCGATGGGCTGGCCGAGGTCTGGAAGCACAATCAAGACGGCCACGCCTCCTATCTGCTGGGGCAACGCAGACACACCGGCGTCTGGTACTTCTTTCCGGTGACACTGGCCGTCAAGACGCCGCTGGCCATGCTGCTGATGCTGCTTTGGGCGCCGTGGCTGGTGCGCGTGCGCGGCCGCGCCGGCGTCGCCACGGCCGTCGCGTTCTCCGCGGGCATTCTGCTGTTCGCCATGACCAGCCGCATCAACATCGGGGTGCGGCACGTCTTGCCGGTCTACGTGGGCTTCGCCATCGTCTGCGGGGCGGCGGTTGCGGGTGTGTTGCAGCAGCCGTCCGATCAGGAGCCGTCCGACCACCAGTCGTCCGACAAAGTTAAGCCGCGCCGTTGGCAGCCGGTGCAGTTCACCATGCTCGCGCTGCTGATGTGGCACGTGGCTTCGGGCGCGTGGCAGCACCCCGACTACCTGCCCTACACCAATGAGATCGCCGGCAACCATCCCGAAGATTTCGTGGGCGATTCCGATCTCGACTGGGGACAGGATATGAAGCGCCTGGGCGAATACTTCGCCCGGATCGGAGTCTCCGAGGTCACCTTCCGCCCGTACAACATTACCTATGTCACCATGGGCGGCCCCCCACTGCCGCGCATGCTGCCGGGCGAGTGGGACCATCCCTCGCCCGGCTGGAACGCCGTCAGCCTAAGCGAATGGAAGGTCTTCAATCACCCCGGATGGATCGACGGCCGGCAACCGCAGGTGCGCATCGGCCGCACCACATGGCTTTGGTATTTCCCCCGATGACTGATAACTCATGATGAATCTCACTCAGGACGTACGCTATGCCGCCAGGGTGTTCGCCCAGACGCCCGCATTCGCGGCCGTGGCGGTGCTCACGCTCGCCATCGGGATCGGCGCCAATACCGCCATCTTCAGTGTGGCCAACGCGCTGCTGCTGCGCCCCCTGCCCTATCCGCAGCCAGACCGGCTGGTGCTGCTCTCGGGGGAAAAGAAAGCGAACGGCGAAAGGCGGGGACCGCTGACCTACCCCAGGTTCACCCTGGTACAGGATCGCAGCCGTACGTTCACCGGCGTGGCTGCGTTCTGCGCCGAAGTCTTCAACCTGACCGGCCGCGGCGACCCGGAACAGATTCGCGCGGCGCGGGTCTCGTGGGACTTCTTCAACATCCTGGGCGTTCCGCCGCTGCTGGGGCGCGGGTTCCGCGCCGAGGAAGACAAGCCGGGCGGCGCCCCGGTGGTGATCGTCAGCTACCCATTTTGGCGGCGCCGGTTTGCCGCCGATCCGTCGGTTGTCGGCCAGTCCCTCACACTCGATTCGAAAGACTACACCATCATCGGCGTTCTTCCCGCGGATTTCCGCTTTGCCCTCCTCGGGCAAAATACGGATATCTTCGCGCCGCGCGTATTCGAGTTGAACCTGATCACTCCGGAGCAGGCCCGCGGCGGCAGCGGGTTCCTGAATTACCTCGCCCGTCTCCGGCCCGGCACTGGGATTTTGGGCGCGCAGTCTGAAATGGACGCGCTGGCGGCGCAGTACCGCCAGGAGTATCCCAAGCTTCCCGATGCCGACCCCAGCTTGACCGTACGAGTGGGCAATCTGCGCGATGAGATGGTGGCCGGCGTCCGTCTCGCCGTCCTGATTCTGTTCGGCGCCGTATCGCTGGTGCTGCTGATTGCCTGCGCCAATGTCGCCAGCCTGCTGCTCTCGCGCGCGCTCGGACGCCGCCGGGAGATCGCGGTGCGCACGGCCGTCGGCGCCAGCCGTGGGGCTCTCATCCGCCAACTTCTGACCGAAAGCCTCATGCTGGCCATGCTGGGCGGAGTCTTGGGCGCGGTGCTGAGCGCCTGGGGTACGCGGGCGCTGGCCCGCATAGCGGAGAGCAGCCTGCCGCGGGCGTCGGAAATTCGGGTCGATGGTTACGTGCTGGCCTTCACGGCTGTGGTCTCGGTGTTCGCCGGCGTCGTCTTTGGCCTGGTTCCCGCGTGGCAGATCTCGCGGGCCGATCTGAACTCGGTGCTGCGCTCGGAAGGCCGGACCGCTACCGCGGGCCACCGGCGCAACCGGCTGCGCAACCTGCTGGTGGTCTCGCAGGTGGCGCTCTCCATGGTGCTGGTGATCGGCGCCGGGCTGCTGATGCGCAATTTCGTGCAGTTGCGCGGCGCCCATCCGGGCTTCGATCCGCACCACGTGCTATCCATGAATGTCGCGCTGCCGCCTGCGCGCTACGCCAAGGGCGCGCAGATGGCGGCATTCTGCGACGAACTGGTGCGGCAGGTGCGCGCCGTGCCCGGTGTGCTGTCGGCCGCGGCCTCATCGGCGCTTCCCGCCACCACCACCCGGCTGTCTCCGGCCCTGCCCGAGGGCCAGCCGCAGTTGCCCTTGTCGCAAAGGCCCCTGTTCAACATCCAGATGTCCGGACCCGGCTACGCGGCCACCCTGCATATCCCAGTGCTTGCCGGGCGCGAGTTCACGGAACGCGATGACGCCGGCCGGCCGCTGGTCGCGATGGTGAACCAGACCACGGCGCGGCGCTACTGGCCCAACGAAAACCCCATTGGCAAGCACGTGCTGCTGGGCCGCATCCCAATGCCCCTCGAAGTGGTCGGGGTGTTGGGCGATATCCGCAACGTGGGCGTGGCTTCCGATGTGGCGGCGGAGATTTTCGTGCCGTTCGCCCAGAGGCCCTGGGCCAACATCAACCTGATCGTGCGCACCGCCGGCGATCCGCACGCCTACGTTTCGGCGGTGCTGGCGCGCCTGCTGGCGCTGGACCGCGATCAGCCGGTAACCGCGATCCGGACCCTCGACGAATTGCTGGAATCGGGCGCCGCCCAGCCGCGCTTCACCGCCTTCCTGCTGGGAACCTTGTCCGTCGCCGCGCTGCTGCTGGCGGTGGTCGGCATCTATGGAGTGATTGCCTACTCGGTAGCCGAGCGCACGCAGGAGATAGGGATTCGCATCGCGCTAGGCGCGGAGCCCGCCGACATCATGCGCCTGGTGCTGCGCCACGGCTTGCTGTTGGCGCTGAGTGGAATTGCCATCGGCCTGGCGGCGTCGCTGGCTCTGACGCGGCTGCTCGGCAGTCTGCTCTATCGCGTGAGCGTCACCGACCCGGTAACATTTACGATTGGCGCCGTGTTGTTCGCGGCGGTGGCAATGCTGGCCAGTTACCTGCCCGCGCGCCGTGCCACGCGCGTGGACCCGATGATCGCGCTGCGCAACCGGTAGAGATTTGTGGGGCAGGTTGTTAACCTGCGGCGGATTGCTAATCCGCCCCGCGCGATGCGGCAGCGAGCCGTGTTGTGTCCCGCCGCCATCACCACACAAACGGAATCAGCGCCTTCACTTCGTGCATGTAGCGTTGGTACTCCGGGCCGAACTGTTCCCGCATGAAGCCTTCCTCGATCAGCGATTTCTTGCGCCAGGCGACAATCATCAACGGCAGCGCCACGAAACAACTTAGCGCGCCCGAGACCAGCGCCGTGCCGAACCCCGCCACGATTAATCCGGTATAGATCGGGTGCCGCACCATGGAGTAGGGACCGCTGCGCACCAGGCTATGACCCTGCTTGACGCCGGCGATCGCGCTCCAGTTGCTTCCCAGGTAGAAGCGGGCCCACATCGCGAACCCAATACCCACGATGGCGATCGCCAGCCCGGCCCACTGGAACGGCGGGGTCTCGGGAATCACACGCCACGCCAGTGGACCGAACCGGAGGGACTTTCGGAAGAGCAGGCTGAAGGCCACCACCAGCAGGCATAGCTCGCCGAGCCGCGCGCCTCGCGAAGCGGATCTCTCGGTCCGCTTGGTACGGAACGCCCCGATAACCCAGACGATCAACAACAACGTCCACGCGGCGCCTACGTACCAGTTCGGATCGGACGGCATCTTCTTAAGTAGTACGCATTATCTTCGCACACGGCATGGGGCAGACTTGTGGGGCGCCGCCCTGTTTCTCGTGATACTGTGACTGCATGGATGCTGCTTTGTTCTCAACCAACCGGTGGCGCGGGATTCTGGCCGCGCTGGCGATTTCGGGCTCCTTGCTGGCGGCGGACAGGAAACCGGGCGTGGACAGGAACCCGGCCGGCGAAGACCCGGCCGTCAACTACAACATCGCGCTCTGGGAGGCGGGTAAGGTTCCGCTGGCGAATGGCAGCGGGCCGCTGGACCAGCCGTTCCTCACCGTCTTTCTGCCGCCCGAAGGCAGACGAAACGGAGGCTCGGTGGTGATTGCGCCGGGCGGTTCCAACATCATGCTCATGTACGGCGGCGAAGGCATGGAGATCGCCGAGCGCTACAACGATTGGGGCGTGGCCGCGTTCGTGCTGACCTACCGGTTGTCGCCGCGGTATCGGGACGACGCCCGCACGCTGGACGGCAAGCGCGCCATCCAACTGGTGCGCTCACGCGCCAGCGAATTCCATCTGGACCCGAATCGGGTCGGCTACATCGGGTTCTCCGCCGGGTCAAACCTGGGCCGCCTGGTGGTGGCGGCGTCCGGCCCTGGCGACGCCAACGCGGCCGATGAGATGGACCGGTTGAGTTCGCGGCCCGATTACCTGGCACTGGTGTACGGCCCCGGCCGGGCCGCGCCGGGCGAGTCGCTCAAGACTTTTCCGCCCACGTTCCTGTTGGCGGCAGCTTTAGACACGGGGACGTCGCTAGGGTCGGCGCAGTTGTTTATGGATCTGACGCGCGCCGGCGCCACCGCCGAAATCCACGTCTATCAGAAGGGCCGGCACGGGTTCGGAAGCGGCTTTGCCAGCCCGAACTTCTCCGACTGGATGCCGCGTCTGGAGCACTTCCTCAAGCAGGGCGGATTCCTTCCGGAGGGCAAGTAACTTGCGGTTCACCGTAAGACGGCGGGCACTGGCCTCCGCGGCCATTCTGGTGTTGGTGCGGAGCCTGACGCCGGCCGCGCCGGCCGCGCCCCCGGTGGTGAACGACGGCCACGGAGATTACGTCTACGTGCCCGCGGGCGCGTTCCGCATGGGCGACAACTTTGGCGACGGCGAAGCCCGCGAGCGGCCCGTGCACGTGGTGGAACTGGATGCCTTCTATATCGCCAGGTACGAAATGAGCAACGGCGAGTGGAAGAAATTCCGCGACGACCCGGGCTACGACGACCCAAAGTTCTGGCCCGAGGGCCGGGTGGTGCCGAAGGACCAGATTCCCTATTGGACCGACGCGCGCAACCATGGAGGTGGCGCAGCGGGAGGTGGCGCAGCGGGAGGTGGCGCAGCGGGAGGTGGCGCAGCGGGAGGTGGCGCTGCGGGGGGTAGCGCACCGGGCGGCGGCACTCCCGAGACCGACGATTATCCGGTGCTCGGCGTCAATTGGGATTCGGCCGTAGCCTACTGCAATTGGCTCAGCGCCAAGACCGGCAAGAAGTACCGGCTGCCCACCGAGGCCGAATGGGAAAAGGCCGCGCGCGGCACCGACCAGCGCCGGTATCCGTGGGGCAATACCATCGACCACTCCTACGCCAACTACGTGGGCGCGAGCAGCTTCGATACGGGGCAAGTGGTCGGCTTCTACGACGGCAGCAGGCGCGGCGAACTGCAAACTCACAACAACGCGTCGCCCTACGGCGCCTTCGATATGGCCGGCAACGTGATGGAGTGGTGTCAGGACTGGTATAGCCGCAACTACTACGCAGTCTCGCCGCGCAAGAATCCCAAAGGGCCGGAAAAGGGGGGCTATCGGGTGCTGCGCGGAGGCACTTTTTTTGTGGACGCACTGGATTTGCGATCGTACGCGCGGTCGGCGGCGTGGCCTTCGCTGCAAGCGCACCGCATGATTGGGTTTCGAGCGGCGAGGGAATAGGGAAGAAGCCGTCAGCGTTCAGCTATCAGCTTTCAGCTAAACCAGCGTCGGCCGCGTGCTCCGCTTTAAGCTGAACGCTGAACGCTGACAGCTATACTTACACCATGATTCACAAATACTCCGTCTGCCTGGTCGCCTTAGCCGCCTGCGCACAGTCTGCGGCGGGCCAACAGATTCGCTATGAGGAACTGCGCACCGCCAATGGGGTGCTGGAAGGGGTGATCAGCGCCGATGGAAAGGTGCGCACCTTCAAAGGCATTCCGTACGCGGCGCCGCCGGTTGGGCCGCTGCGCTGGAAACCGCCGCAGCCCGCGCCTTCCTGGACCGGCGTGCGCAAGGCGGCCGAATACGGGCCGCGCTGCATGCAAGCGCCGATCTTTGCAGACATGGTTTTCCACGACGCCGGTCCCAGCGAAGACTGCCTGTATCTTAATTTGTGGATGCCAGCCGCGCCCGTACAGGCCAGGCTGCCGGTGATGGTCTGGATTTACGGCGGCGGGTTCGCCGCGGGCGCCACATCCGAGCCGCGGCAGGATGGCGGGAACTTGTCGAAGAAGGGCGTGCTGGTGGTGAGCATGAACTACCGGCTCGGCATATTCGGCTTCTTCTCGCATCCCGAACTGGCCAGGGAATCCGGCCACAACGCCTCGGGGAACTACGGCCTGATGGACCAGCTTGCCGCCCTCGAATGGGTCAAGAAAAACATCGCCACATTCGGCGGCGATCCGGACAACGTCACTATTTTCGGCGAATCGGCGGGCTCGTTTTCGGTGAGCGCGCTGATGGCGTCACCGCTGGCGCAAGGGCTTTTCCATCGCGCCATCGGGGAGAGCGGCGCGTTTTTCGGGTCCACCCTGGGGCTGAAGCCGCACGCCGAAACGGAAGCGGCGAATGCGAAGTTCACGGCCGAAACGCTGGGCGCGTCGTCGATTGCGGGACTGCGCGCCATGTCCGCGGCCGACCTGATGCAAGCCGTATCCAAGGACCCATCCCGCCGGTCCATGCCGCCGAACATCGATGGCTACTTCCTGCCCGAAACGGTCTCGGCGATCTTCGCGGCGGGCAAGCAGGCCCACGTTCCGCTGCTGGCCGGATGGAACCGGGACGAGGGGAGTTTCCGGGCCTTCTTTGGAAAGGACAGCCCCACGGCGGAGAACTTCCGCAAGCATGCCGAGACGCAGTTCGGCGCCGATGCGGCCAGGTTTCTGAAGCTGTACCCAGCCGGCAGCGACGCCGAAGCCAGGCGGTCGGCGCAGGATTATGCGAGCGACCAGTTCATCGCCTACGGGACATGGAAGTGGCTTGAGGCCCAGCAGGAGACTGGGAAGTCGGTCGTCTACCGGTACCGGTTCGACCAGACATTGCCGTTCCCGGCCGACGCCACCACGGCTCCGGGCACGGAGCCAACCGCGCCGCACGCCAGCGAAATAGAATTTGTTTTCGGCGCGCTTTCCTCCAGGAAGCTGCCCTGGCGGCCGGATGACCGGAAGGTTTCGGATCTCATGAGCACATACTGGACCAACTTCGCCAAGACGGGGAACCCGAACGGCTCCGGCTTGCCTCTCTGGGCGGACTACAAGCACGGGGGCGCCCCGATAATGCATTTCAGCGGCGACTCCCGCACCACTCCGGACAACCAGCGAGACCGCTACGTATTCCTCGACGAACTGGCCACCCGCAAACGATGAAGGCGATTCTTTTCGACATGGACGGAGTGGTCTACAACTCCGAGACGCCGATTCCAGGGGCGGCGGAAGCCCTGGCATGGGTGCGCGCGCAGGGCATTCCGCACCTGTTCGTCACCAATACGACTTCGCGCGGCCGCGCGGTGCTGGTGGAAAAACTGGCGCGGTTTGGGATTCCGGCCGATGAGTCGCAGACCCTGACGCCGTGCGTGGCCGCGGCTGCCTGGTTGCGGGAGCGGGGCGCGCGGGGCGTGGCGCTGTTCGTGCCGCCGAAGGCGCAGGGCGAGTTCGAAGGCATCGCGTGCCTTCCCGGGCAAGCCGAAACTGGCGCGGACTACGTGGTGATCGGCGATCTGGGTGCGCGCTGGGACTTCCGAACGCTGAACCGGGCCTTCCGCCTGCTGCACGCCAATCCCGATGCCACGCTGATCGCACTAGGCATGACACGGTTCTGGCAAAGTGAGGATGGCATCGCGCTGGACGTGGCGCCCTTTGTGGCGGCGCTGGAACATGCCTCCGGGCGGCGGGCCATGGTGTTCGGAAAGCCGGCCGCGAGCTTCTTCCAGGCGGCAGCCGAACAGTTGCACGTGGCCGCGGAGGACATTCTGATGGTGGGGGATGACATCGTCACCGATGTCGGCGGCGCCCAGCAGGCCGGCCTGCGCGGGGCTCTGGTAAAGACGGGCAAGTTCCGGCCGGGGGATCTCGCCGGCGAGGTGAAGCCGGATCTGGTGCTGGAGTCGATTGCGGACCTGCCGGAGGTTCTGCCGGAGTTCTACTTGACAAGCGACAACAGCGTTGCCGAGTAAAGCGATGCTGTAAGGTTCGATAGCCATTGTAACTGCCTTCCAATGGGATGCCTTCCATCGGCATCTGAATTTCGCAGCCGTGACCCTGGAGCCGCCGACTCTGTTTTGGGCAAATTGCCCAAAATGGTTCGCTGTGTTATTTAGAATCAGTAGTTTAGGAAATGAATTGGGCAAATTGCCCAAGAACCCTTGCGCCGGACGCTTCGGGTTCTTCGCCCAGCCTGCCCTCCCCGTCCGGAACCATGCTACGATTTCCAAACGGAAGCCGCATGCTTCAGACCCTCTTCGCCTGCCTCATCACGCTGCAGTTCGTCGTGGTGGTCTCACACGACCTGGTGGACATCCCCGGCTGGACGCACGGCAGCCAGGTGCAGTCGCTGATCGGCCGCCCCAAGCTATGGCTTGTCACCGTCATCAACGGTATCTTCCCCGGCATCGCAGCCGCATTCGCAATCTACTTCTGGAACCGGCCTAAGCCCGGTTATGTGGCCACTTACTGGGTCATCTACTGTGCCGTAACTTTGGCGTCTGCAATCGCGATGTGGTACATCCCGTACTTCCTCGGCGCCACGGAGGATCGCAAGCGCCAATACTCCGCCATGTATGCGGGCACGAAGCAAGCCCTTCCCCGGCGCGGCGACAATCCGCGGCCCAACTTACTCCATGTCTGCTTTCATGCGTTGTTTGTTCTGAACTTCGCGCTCGTTTTGTTCCTGCGCTTCGGACCATTACTTACTAAGTAAGCTTACCTACTAAGCCTGCCAGCTAAGCCGCAGCATCAGGTTCAGCAGCTCGCCGGGCGAATGACGCCGTGGTCCGGTCTCCGGTGCGACCGCCACCGCCCGGTTGAATCGGCCGCCTCGAAGGTGACCGGCAGTGAGGGCTGTGCGAGCAAGAGGCGCGTCATTCCGGCAGGCGGATTCGCAATCCGCGCACTCTCGAAAGTCGCTTGTGGAAGTTCGGCCGCGCGCCAACTCCCGGCAGGCGGATTAGCAATCCGCCGCAGGTTAGCAACCTGCCCCACATAGCTGCCACGGACGACTTTCATCCTTCCTCCTGTTCGCCCGCGCACATCGCGAACAGGCTTGTGGAAGTTCGGCCGCGCGCCAACTCCCGGCAGGCGGATTGCCAATCCGCCGCAGGTTAGCAACCTGCCCCACAGACTTTGGCCGAGTCCAGCGCCGTGCCGGGCTCCGCAAACTGTGTGCGTACAATGGCCAAGGCGATGACCTTACCGGCTGCCGGGGAGTAGACGGAAGACGTGACTTCGCCAGCTTCGGCGCCTGCGGCGGTGAGTTTGGTGCCGGGCGCCACCGGTTCGGCGGCTTCCAGCTCCACGCGAACCAGCTTCTTGTTCACGTGTCCCTGGGCGCGCACGCGCTCCACGATTTCCTGGCCGATGTAACAGCCCTTGGTGAAACTCACGGCGTGCAGTTGCTGCGTTTCCTGGATCAGCGATGTGTCCCGGATATCCTCGCCGTAGCGTGGCTTGCCGTTTTCGATGCGGACCACGCGCGCGTCCTCTTCGGTGGCCGGCACGGCGCCGGCGGCTTCCAGTTGGGCGATGATTTCCGGCTTCCGGTCAGGCTCACAATAAATGCGGTATCCGGGTTGGCCGGTCAGGCTGAAGGGCGCGATGGTGGCAGCGCCGCCGGGTGGCGGAATCTGGCCGGCGCCCAGGCCTTCCACGGCAAGGGCCGCGCTGGCGGCGGTGATATCCTCCAATTCCACCTGGTCGGCGATGATGTACCGCTTGATGTGCTGCATCACCTTCTCGCGCAGTGCAGGCTCGGTGTCGATCAGGAAGTGCTCCGCCAGACACAGCAGGTTGAGATCGGCCTGAATGCGGCCCTGCGGGCTGAGCAGGAAGGCGTAGCTGCTCATCCCGGGAGTCATCTTTTTTACTTCGTTGCTGGTAATGTTGTGCAGCAGGCGCGCGCGGTCGCGTCCGCGCACCACGATGCGGCCGTGCGCGGAGACATCCATCCACGCCGCACCGTGGCGCAACGCTTCATAACCCTGACTCATGACTTCAGTTTAGGCGATCCCCTTCAGGTACGCGGAAATCAGGATAATGACGATACCCGAAATGGCGGCGCCAAACATCTGCCGGGCACGCCGGGGGTTGTTGGGACTGGATGCCAGAATCGCTATCGCGAAGACGTGCAACACCAGGAGGATCTTGACGCCGAAGAGAGCGTGATACAGCGCCGTCTGCGGTCTCTTGATGAGGAAATTGCAGACACCCGACAGGACCAGCAGCGTGATGGCGGCGAGCACCAGGGGGCGAAACCGCCTGGCGGCATCGTTGTCCAGACCGGCTCGGGCATCGGGTGAGAGCGTGCTGCTGGCGGGATTCATGACGAACCGCGCGTAGAGAATGCCGCCGATCAGCGTGACCACCGAAGAGAGATGCAGCCAGCGTGCGAGCGTCGTGATAGCGTCGGGCATATACCGTGAGTATACAATCAGCGTATGATCCACGAGATTCTGCCGGTGGGAATGCTGCAGTGTAATTGTTCGGTGTTCGGCGACGAACAGACCGGCGAGGCCATGGTTGTGGACCCTGGCGATGAGATCGCAAGCGTGCTGGGCGTGCTGGCCAAGCATGGCCTCACGGCGAAGGCGATTGTGATCACCCATGCGCACATCGACCACATTGGCGGCGCGCAGAAGCTGAAACAAGCCACGGGCGCGCCGGTCTACATGAACGCCAATGACACGGAACTGCAGAAAATGATGGCCGTCCAGGCCGGTTGGCTGGGGGTGCGGACACCGGAGGCGGTAGAGATCGACGTAGCGGCCAGGGATGGCGACCATCTGACGGTGGGCGCCACTGAGGTGACGGTGTTGCACACCCCCGGACACACTCAGGGGAGCATCAGCCTGTGGATGCCTTCGGAAGGAAAAGTGGTGGCCGGCGACACGCTATTTCGCGACAGCATCGGACGCACGGATCTGCCTGGCGGCGACGGGCGGCAGATTTTGCGTTCGATCCGCGACAAGCTCATGCCATTGCCCGACGAAACGGTGGTGATTCCAGGCCACGGCGAAAGCACCACGATCGGGCGAGAGAGAGAGTTCAACTACTTTCTGAAGGGGCTGTAAAGCCCGGCGATTGCGCCACCCGAATGTGAGGCAGATTGTCAATCAGATTGTCAATCAGATTGTCAATCAGATTGTCAATCTGCGGCGGCGTTGTTAATCCGGCTAGCGGGAGTTTACTGCTAGCAAAGAAAGCAGGGGCTTAACGGTAGATTTTGCAACGGCTTGCAGGTGAGGCTCTGTCTTACCCACGTTGGGTAATATGGAGCTGATCTAAACCCAGGAT
>Ga0210402_10000715_pt1 | contig 36262 bp, 26 predicted proteins | sample IncBWC7MmetaG_FD_161055 | JGI IMG/M metagenome (GOLD analysis project Ga0210402, IMG submission 161055) | Forest soil microbial communities from Barre Woods Harvard Forest LTER site, Petersham, Massachusetts, United States - Inc-BW-C-7-M | ecosystem: Environmental > Terrestrial > Soil >...
GTACAAGAACGTCGTCAAGATGACATTTGCCAAGGGAGCCGCGTTGCAGGACCCTTCAGGTCTATTCAACTCCAGCCTCGACGGGAATGTCAGGCGCGCCATCGACATCCACGAAGGCGAAAAGGTCGATGAGGCGGCCTTGAAGGATCTCATCCGCGCTGCAGTGGCGCTCAATCTCAAGGGCAAGAGCAAGCCGAAGCCCCGGCGCGCGAGCAGCAAGCGTGCCGGCTAGCCTTATCGCTGGTCCCGCCCTTATCAAACCGTAGAGGAAACCATGACTCAGGAATACATTGAGATTCGGGGTGCGCGCGAGAATAATCTCAAGAACGTCTCGCTGCGCATCCCCAAACGCAAGATCACGATCTTCACCGGCGTCTCCGGTTCCGGCAAATCGTCGATCGTCTTCGATACCGTCGCAACCGAGGCACAACGCCAGATGAACGAGAATTTCAGCATGTTCATCCGCGCCTTCCTGCCGCGCTACTCCCAGCCGGACGCCGATGCCATTGAGAACCTGAGCATGCCGATCGTGGTGGATCAGAAACGGCTCGGCGGCGGGTCCCATTCGACGATGGGCACGATCACCGACATCTACCCGGTGCTGCGCCGGTTGTATTCCCACATCGGCAAACCGTATGTGGGACATTCGAATGTCTTTTCCTTCAACGACCCAAAGGGTATGTGCCCGAACTGCAACGGCCTCGGCCGCAAGATGGGCGTGGACCTGGATCTGTTCCTCGATAAATCCAAAACGCTGAACCAAGGCGCGATCCTGTTCCATGAATATGCCGTCGACAGTTGGGGCTGGAACTTCCTCGGCCGGTCGAAACTCTTCGACATGGACAAGAAGCTTTCGAAGTTCAGCGAAAAGGAAATGGAACTGCTTTTATACAGCAAACCATATAAGTTGAAAACAAATGTCGGAGGCAAGACCTTCAATTTGACGTGCGAAGGCATCATCAGCAGATTTACCGCTAAGTACATCACGCGCGACGTGAAGACCATGTCGGAGCGTACACAAAAGGCCGTGGCGCCTTACATCACGATGGCGCCGTGCACCGTGTGCAAGGGCGCGCGCTTAAGCCAGGAAGTGCTGAAGTGCAAGATCGACGGATACAACATCGCTGAGCTGGCCTCGATGGAAGTGGGCCAGTTGATCGGTATGATCCAGACGATCAAGGAACCGAAAGCCACGCCCATTTTGAACACTCTAAGCCAGCGCCTGCAATATCTGGTGGATATCGGCCTGGAATACCTCACCTTAAATCGTGAAACAGACACGCTCTCCGGCGGCGAATCGCAGCGCGTGAAGATCGTCAAACACCTGAGCAGCAGCCTGGTGGACGTGATGTATGTGTTCGACGAGCCCAGCGTGGGTCTTCACCCGCGGGATGTGCATCGTTTGAATGAACTTCTTCAACAATTGCGTGATCGGGGAAATACGGTTCTCGTGGTAGAACATGATCCTGATGTCATTAAGGTGGCTGACCATATCGTGGACGTGGGTCCGCATGCCGGGAGTCAGGGCGGCCAGGTCATGTACGAAGGTCCGTTCAAGAATCTGTTGAGCGCGGACACGCTGACCGGAAAATACATGAAACAGTCGGTTTCGATCAAAAGCGATTTCCGTTCCCCCAGTGGAAAAATGCCGATCAGGAATGCCAAAGCCAACAACTTGCAGAACGTGATCGTGGACATCCCGAAGGGTGTACTCACGGTGATCACAGGTGTGGCAGGTTCGGGGAAGAGCTCGTTAATTCACCAGACCTTTCTACGTCAACACCCGGGCTCCATTGTGATCGACCAATCCCCTGTGGGTGTTTCCAGCCGGTCCAATCCCGGCACCTATACCGGCATCATGGACGAGGTGCGAAAGGCCTTCGCGGCCGCGAACAAGGTCAGCCCATCCCTGTTCAGCTTCAATTCGGAAGGCGCCTGCGAGAACTGCCAGGGACTGGGCGTGATCTACACGGAGATCCCCGCGATGGGCGAGGTCAAGTCGCCATGTGAGATCTGCGAGGGCAAACGATTTAAAGATGAAGTGCTGGAATACAAGCTCAACGGAAAATCGATCAACGATGTGCTGGAAATGACTGTCAGGCAGGCGCTCGAATACTTCAAGATCGACAAGATCACGAGCAAGCTACAGGCCATGAGCGACGTGGGCCTCGATTACCTGACCCTGGGTCAGCCGTTGAGCACGCTCTCCGGTGGCGAATGCCAGCGCATCAAACTGGCGAGTGAACTGCACAAGCAAGGCAGCATCTATGTGCTCGATGAGCCCACAACCGGTTTACACATGTCGGATATCAGTCACCTGCTGGAGATCATGAACCGCCTCGTGGACGCCGGCAACACGGTTATGGTGATCGAACATAACACAAGCGTGATCAAAAATGCAGACTGGATCATCGATATGGGCCCCGAGGGCGGCACGAAGGGCGGCAAGGTCATGTTCGAAGGCACGCCCAAGCAACTGCTCACTGCAAAGAATTCGCTGACCAGTGAGTACATACGGAATTAACGTGATGGGCAAAGTGATCATCGGATTCACCATGTCATTGGACGGTTTCATCAACTACCAGAACGGAGTTGTGGGGTCTTCGAACGGCTGTTTCGTTTAGGAATAGGATGAGAAAGAGGGTTCGTCCTGCCATGCCACGGATCAAGTTCTTTCTAATAGTAGCGGCCGTACCCGCGATCGCGCTTGCGCAGACTCCCTGTGAGCAACTGAAATCGCTGAAGCTGGCCGATACCACGATTACCCTGACCGAGTCTGCCGGTCCTGGAGCGTTTCAATTGCCGGGCGCACCGCCCACGGCCGTCGGGCCGTTGCTGCCGGCTTTCTGCCGGGTGGCCGCGATTCTGAAGCCTTCCTTGGATTCCGAAATCAAGATCGAGGTTTGGCTGCCGGCGGGTGGTGCATGGAACGGAAAATACCTGGGGGTCGGCGGCGGCGGATGGGTCGGATCAATCAATTACGGGGCCATGGCCGCCGCCCTCCGGGATGGCTACGCAACATCTTCCACGGACACCGGGCACACCGGTCCAACCGCCGAGTTCGCAGTGGGCCACCCGGAAAAGGTCACCGACTTCGCTTATCGCGCGGTCCATGAGATGACCGCGAAGGCCAAAGCAATCATGGCAGCCCACTATGGGCGGGGCCCTCGCCTTTCCTATTGGACTGGCTGCTCTACCGGCGGACGCCAGGGCCTCATGGAAGCCCAGCGCTATCCAGCCGATTTCGATGGCATCATCGCCGGTGCTCCGGCGAACAATCAAATCCAGTTGAGCGCCTGGCGGTTCGCCTTGGAAACCGGGGCCTTGAAAGACCCTGCCCGTGTGGTTCCGCTGGCCAAGACGACTTTGTTAAAATCGCGCCGTGCTCGCCGCGTGCGATTCCCTTGACGGCGTCAAAGACGGATTTCTGTCCGATCCACAAAAGTGCCGGTTCGATCCTTCGACGCTGTTGTGCCGCGGACCTGACACCGACACTTGTTTGACCGCGCCGCAACTGGAAAGCGTCAAGCAAGCCTACGCGCCCGCGAACAAGAAAACCGGCGAACGGATCTACCCCGGCCTGGTGCCCGGCAGCGAGGCGGGTTGGGCATTATTGGCAGCCGTCCGGCCCGAGCCGAACGGAATCGATTTCGGAATGTTCCGCTACATTGCCCATGAAGATGCTGCATGGGACTGGCGCTCGTTCGACTTGGACCGGGATACGGCGCTCGCAGACAAGAAGGCCGGATCCATCACCGCCGTCGATCCGGATCTTTCAGCGTTTAAGGCGAGGCGCGGAAAACTGCTGGTCTACCACGGCTGGAATGACGGCGGCTCCGGCGGAGCGATCTCGCCCTTGAATACGCTCGACTACTATTCGAGTATTCTCGCCACGATGGGAACCAATCAGGAGAACTGGCTACGCCTGTTCATGGTGCCTGGCATGGCGCACTGCGGTGGCGGTCCGGGACCCTCTCAGTTCAATATTCTTGGGGCGCTGGAACGCTGGCGGGAGTCGGACATCGCTCCCGAGCAGATCGCGGCGTACCATGTCGAAGACAACCGCGTGACCATGACGCGTCCGCTGTGTCCGTACCCTCAGGTGGGGATTTATAAAGGGATGGGCAGCACCAACGACGCCGCGAATTTCGCGTGTAAGGCTCCGTAAGATAGATACGGCGGTCCCATCGCGAAAGTCTCTTCCCCAAACCGCACCACCGTTTGCCGCATCCCATTGTTCCCGGTAGTGTCACCCCCTGGAAAACTGGCTGCGCTCGTAGATTTGAGTGGGCAAAAGACTATTGCGTGTTCTTCGAGGCGGAGCGCTGCCGCACGACATCGATCCATACCGCCATCACGATCACAACTCCGATCACAGCGCTCTGCCAGTAGGAGGAGACATCGAGCAGGTTCAGGCCGTTTCGCAGCACGCCGATCATCAGCGCGCCCACGATTGTTCCGCTTACCGTCCCGACGCCGCCGAAGAAACTAGCCCCTCCGATAATCACCGCAGCGATGGAATCGAGTTCGGCCCCCACACCCGCTAGCGGATACCCGGAATTCATACGACCGGCCAGAAGGATGGCGGCTAATCCCGCCAGTCCGCCGCTGATGGCGTAAACCAGCGTGAGCCGCGAGTTCACGGGTATGCCGCAGAGCACGGCCGCCTGCTTGTTGCCGCCGATCGCATAAATGTCCCGCCCGACCGTCGTACGGCTCAGAAAAAGATGCAGCACGGCACAGACCACCAGGACAACCAATACCGGCGCGGGAACCTGGGCGACTCTTCCGGCTCCCAACCAGCGGAAACCCGCCGGGAAGCCGGATATCGGAAAGCCCCCGGAGATTACCAGCGCGAGCCCGCGCGCCACATTCATCATCCCCAGCGTGGGTATGAATGGATGAGGCAGACGAAGCCTGGTGAGCATCAATCCATTGACACTCCCCAGGGCGGTTCCAACGGCGATGGCCGCCAGCGCGCTCACCCAGGCAGGGATACCCGCTTTCATCATGTAGGCCGCGACCACGCAAGCGAAGCCCAGGACGGATCCAACGGATAGGTCGATTCCGGCCGTCACAATCACCAGCAATTGACCCAACGCCAACAGAGCGTTTACAGCCGACTGCCGGAAAACGTTCATGACGTTGTCAAATGTCAGAAAGTGATCGGAGAGAGCCGTCAGAATGGCGCACATGGCCAGCAGCGCCAGCACGGCGCCAAGACGGCGCATCACCGCGAGTACCGCGCGTCGCCACGACCGCGCCCTTTCCGATCGCCCTGACGCCGGCTCCACCATTCATTCCCCTCCTGTGGCAAGTTCGACAATTCGTTCCTCGGAGGCGTTCGCCCTGGCCAGCTCACCGGCAATTCTTCCGCGGTGCATGACCAGGATGCGATCCGCCACGCCGAGGATCTCGTCAATCTCGGACGAGACCACCACAACCCCGGCGCCGTCGCGCGCCAGACCGCCGATGAGGTTGTGGATTTCCGCTTTAGCACTGACATCGATGCCGCGCGTCGGCTCATCGAGAAAATAGACACGCGCTCCAACAAGGAGCCATTTTCCGAGAACGATCTTTTGCTGATTCCCGCCACTCAGAGTGGTTACGGGCTGGTCCAGGCTGGACAATGTTACCCGGAGATCCCGCACTGCGCGCCCGGCGGACTCTCTCAACCGGCGCGGCCTGAGCAGAAACTGATGGTGGCTCGTAAGACCGAGATTAAACCCCACCGATGCGTTGGCTACGAGCCCTTTTGCCTTGCGGTCGTCCGGCACTAAGGCCAGCCCATGCCGGACCGCATCGAAAGGACTTCGGATACGGATCTGTGTGCCATCCAGGTACAGGGCGCCCCGATCGTGCGTGCCAAAGCCGAAGATCGCTTCAATTAGCTCCGTCCGGCCAGCGCCAACCAAGCCAGCCAGGCCCAGCACCTCTCCGGCATTTACGTCGAATGAGATGTCTTCGAATTTGCCGGCGGCGGTGAAGCCCACGACGCGAAACAGTTCCCGGGACCGCCCGGCCGGCTGGACTCCGCCCACAAAGGCCGGGGCGTCGCCGACCATTTTTCGGACCAACTCCTCCGGAGTGATTGCAGACGTGTCACAGGTCAATACGTGACGGCCATCGCGGAGCACCGTGACTCGATCCGCCAGTTGAAAAATCTCCGGCAATCGGTGAGTAATATAAATGATGCTGACGCCGCGCGCCCGCAACTCGGAAATCGTGCCGAACAGCCGGGTGGTTTCGGCGCCGGAGAGAGGCGCCGTTGGTTCATCCATGATGATCAGCCGGGCTTCGCTAGCCAGCGCCCGGGCAATCTCCACCAATTGCTGCTCCGCAACGCCGAGCTCCTTGACCAGGCGGGCCGGGTCTAACGTATGCCCCATTGCTGCCAGCAGTTCGCGCGTGCGTCTGTGGATCTCGTCCCAGGCAACCCCCCAACGATTTACCGGATGCCGCCCGAGAAAAACATTTTCGCCTACGCTCAGTTGCGGTACCAGCGCCAACTCCTGGTGAACAAAACTGATCCCAAGTGCCCGCCCGTCTGCCGGAGTCTTCAACTCGACCGGAGAACCGTCCCAGAACATGGTCCCGCTGTCCGGTGTCAGAACTCCGCTGACGATGTTCATCAGGGTCGACTTTCCGGCCCCATTCGCTCCTGCGAGAGCGTGCACTTCTCCCGGGCGGACGTCGAAAGACACATCGCGTACAACCGCCACACCGCTGAAGCTCTTCCGGATGTTCTCAACTCGAAGCACGGCTTTATCGCAGAAATTCTGCGGCGTTCTCTTTGGTGACGAGCGTTTCGCCGGTGTCGATGATCTTGTTAACCGACTCGCCGCGGGCCGCCTTGATGGCAGCTTCCACGGCGCCGCGGCCCAGAGCCTCCGGATGCATCGCGACATCCGCTGCCATGCTGCCCTTCTGGACCGCTGCGACCGCCTCTTTGGTGGCATCAACGCCGATCACCGCCACCTTGCCGGCCGAATTCCGCGCGGCCACAGCCTCCACAGCGCCGAGCGCCATCTGGTCGTTGGTCGCGAAGACCGCTCTGAGGTCCGGATGCGTGGTCAGAATGTTTTCCATGACCGACATGCCCATCGCACGTTCGCTGTTGGCCGGCTGAACCGTCACGCATTCAATGCCGGGCGCGGCGGCAATCGCCTCACGGAAGCCGGCCAGACGATCGTCATGAGTCCGTATCCCGAGTATCCCGCGAATCACAGCGACTTTTCCTTTGCCGCCGAGGAGTTTGACGATATGTTCGCCAGCGAGACGGCCGGCGCGCCGATTATCGGCTCCGACGAAACTCACCTTGGAAGGCCAATCCACATCGGTATCGAAGATGATGACGGGAATCCCCGCTGCCTTCGCCCGATCCAGCAACGGCAGAATCTCCGATACTCCCGCGGGCGCCACCGCCAGCGCGGAAATCCGCTTGGTGATCTGGTCTTCGAGAATTGCCGCCTGCTGGTCGATGTTGATTTCGCGCTCGGGAGCAAGCACCGCCAGGCTCACTCCCGGAACGGCGCGCGCAGCCTCTTCGGCGCCGGTTTTCACTCGCTGCCACCATTCGCTGTCGAGCGCTTTGGCAACCAGTGCGATCTCGATCGTCTTGGCCCGGTCGGACCGTCCGCACGAGAGTGACAACAGGCAACCCGCTGTGATCATCCCGACTACCGGCCGCAACCACCATCCCGAAATGTCTCGCTTCATCAGGCGTTATCCAGGAGACATTATAGTGTCTCCCGCGGCTGTACGCCGGAAACACATTCGCAGGAGGCAGCCAACTATCGCCGCCAAGCTTCGCCATCGCCGCGGCGCAAATCGCGGCCAGGAACATCTCGCGGCGGGCCGGGTAAGGATCATGCTCCTCTTCAATAAGGGGAAGGATTAGTTTAGTGCGCTACAATGGCCCTTCGCGATGCAGGCAGGCGATGCAGGTACTCCAGGCGGGGCAGCACAAATTGATCTATCTCGAACTCCAGACGGAGATGGTGGCGAATATCGCGCGCCAAGCCGGGTTCGAAACCAAGGCCAAAGACGGCCAGCGCGTCATTCAACTGGACCTCAGCGCGCCCGGCCGCCAAGGCCCGCTGCTGCTGTTCGATGCGGCCGACCCGGCCAACCTGGGATGGTTTTCGCGCTGCCAATTCTATGTCGATGGGCGCACCGGAGCCGTCATGCAAACGCCTCTCACCCTGGCCAACAAGCGCGACCGCGGCGGCAAGCCCCATCTCCACGCGGTGCGCTTGGCGATTTCCAAAGAATTGCCCGCCACGTTCCGGCTGCCGGGAAAGCAGCCCCTGACTGAACAGGTGTTTTATCACCTTCTGTTCAATTTCCTGACTGCGCTCATCAAGACGGGTGTGGCCGTCTGCGGCAACGGGTCGGTGCAGCCGCTGGCGGGCCGTACGGAGAGCGTGGGGTCGAGGAACTAAGTTTTCAGCTATGTGGGGCAGGTTGTTGTTAACCTGCGGCGGATTGCTAATCCGCCTGCGCGATGCCGAGCGAGCAGCCCGCGTTATACTGGCCTAGTAATGAAAACAGAGCCGACACTTGCGAACTGGAACGATCTTCGTCAGGATGCCGCTCTCCGGCTGACGGCGGTGTCGCCCGATCCAGTCATAGCGGACCGAGCTCTCGGCTTCCTCGATACCTGGCTCACGGCGCCGATTTACCAAACGCAAAGCAGCGCGATTCTGGCTCATATCGCGCAAGGGAAGTTCGATCTGTTGCTCGATTCTTTCCATCAACTGGTTCCTTTTGGAACCGGCGGGCGCCGTGGGCGGGTCGGCTTCGGCCCCAACCGGATCAACCAGATCACCGTGGCCATGTCGGTACAGGGTCACTGCGACTACCTGCGCGAGACCGCTGCGGCTGGGGCGTCAGGCACCATTGTGGTTGCGTTCGACACGCGCATCTTCGCCGACATAGCCGGGACTTATGGGTTCCTCGGGCCGGACAATCCGCTGCTCGGATTGACTTCGCGGGCGCTGGCGCGGATCGCCTGCGAGATCTATGCCGGTAATGGCTTCCAAGTGTATGTGCCCGGTCTGGCTTCGATTACCGAGTACCTCGCCACGCCGGAGTTGTCTTTTGCGATCCGGCACCTGGCGGCGATCGGCGGGATTAACGTGAGCGCCTCGCATAATCACCCGGACGACAACGGCTTTAAGTTTTTCAACGAACACGGAGCGCAGGACATCCCGCCCACCGACCAGAAGATGACCTCCTTCATGGGCGACGTAACCAAGATCCAGCGGGTGGATTTTGACAGCGCGGTTGCCGACGGGCGGATTCGCCCTCTGCCCGAAGGCCTGCATGCCGTGTATCTGGGCGCCAACCTGGCGCTGCGTTCTAAAAATCCCCGCTCCGCCACCATCGTTTATACGCCTCTCTGCGGCACCGGAAACGCCACTGTGGGGGACGTGCTGCGGGCCGCTGGTTACGATGTGCGGTTATATGAGCCGCACGCCAACTATGACGGCACATTCGCGGCCATTCCGCTGCGTCTTCCCAACCCCGAAGTGCCGGAAGCGGCGAGTCCGGCGCTGATCATGGCACGCCAAGTGAATGCCGACATCGTTCTCTGCACCGACCCCGATGCCGACCGCATCGGCGTGTTCGCTCGCGACGCCGAAGGCCGGTGGCGGTACCTGAACGGAAACGAGATCGCCGCCATACTGGCTTACTATTTGGTGATGGATGGCGAACATGGCCCCAAGCGTCCCGGACTTCTGATCAAGACGCTGGTGACCACGCGGATGATACAGAATATCGCCCAACAATCCGGCTGCGCCATCGTGGGGAACCTGCTGGTGGGCTTCAAGTACATCGCCAATGTGCTGCTCTGCCTGGAGCGCGACGGGCGGTTCGAAGGCGTCGCGGCCTCGCCCCGCGATCTGGTGATGGCCGGCGAGGAGAGCCACGGTGTTTTGCTGACCCCGCTGGTCCGCGACAAAGACGCCGCCGGCGGCGCGCTGATCCTGTGCGAGTTGGTTTCGCAGTTGCGGATGGAAGGCCGCTACCTGCCGGAGTACCTCGACACCCTTTCCATGGCGTGCGGCAATTATCAGAACATGGCCAGGAGCATGGTGATGCGCGGCATCCGCGGCGCGGCGCTATTGGAGAGGATGATGGGTTCGCTGCGCGAGCAACCGCCGCGGGAGTTCGGTGGCCTGCCGGTGCTGCGGTTTCGCGATTTGCTCTCCGCCGAGCACGGCCCGATACAGAGCGACACGGACAAGCTGTCGCGCAACTTTCTGGTGTTCGAACTGGAGCAGGCACAGATCGTGGTTCGTCCCAGCGGAACCGAGCCGAAGGCCAAGATCTACGTGGATGTGGAAGGCGCGAAGATTCCCGGCGTCGCCGGCCGGCCGGGAGCGGCGGAATTCGCGCGCCGGCTGGCCGCCCACGTCCTCGACGAATGCATTGGGCGGATCGGCTTCAGCCTTTCGGCCAACGCGCACCTGCTGCCCGACTACCTGGATCTGGATCTGAAGGCCGACTTCGACACTCGCTTCCGCGGCGACCTGCTGGCGGCGCTCGGCAAGCTAAGTGGGCAAGCCGAAGCCCAGCAGATTGCATGGTTACGCGACCGCCTGAAACCCTACGGCGGCGGCTCCGACCCGCTGGGCCCGACGGCGGCTACGCTGGAATCACTGTTCGACGATCTAGGCCGGGAGGCGGCGAGCACGGCGGAACGGGAAACCCTTGGCAGCCTGAAACACGCGGTGGCGGCCGCGCGTATGCCAGTCGACTGGGTGTAGTGTTTAGCAGTTGCATTCGAATCCATCAAGAATCTGGGTACGCCCGAACGGATTCGCCTGGTTCGCTGGGGATTCCGTGATCCGCTACCTCTTGAGTAGGCTGTCCGACCAAGTTTTTTTGTTGCACCTTCAAATTAAGTGTGATCTCCTTTTAACCATGAAGACTATTCGTACCGCATGGCCGTTTGCCGCCTTTGCACTGATCGCTGCTACCTTGTGGGGACAGGGCAAAGTGGATACCAGGAACTGGACTGCCGCTGACGATCATCGGAATATGCTCGAGCAGCTTGGTATCAAGGCGCTCCGCCCCGGCCCGAGCGGGAATGAATCGGCGCCGAACCACGCCAACTACGATGAGGCCACGGCAAATCCGTACCCCAATCTTCCTGACGTCCTTACGCTGGAGAACGGGAAGAAGGTCACGAGCAAGGCCATGTGGTGGAACCAGCGGCGCCCGGAAATCGTGGTGGACTTTGAACGGGAAGTATTGGGGCGAGTTCCAAAGGGCGTGCCAAAAGTGCGTTGGGAAGTCACCAAGACCGCGGAGGCTACCGTGGGTTCGCATCCGGTGATCGGCAAGCAGTTGCTGGGTCACGTGGAGGACTCGTCCTACCCCGACATCAAGGTGGAGATCCAGATGACTGTCGTCATCCCCGCCCACGCCAAGGCTCCGGTGCCGGCGATGATGATGTTCGGAGGACGTAGTATTCCGGAGGTAGCGTTTCCCGCACCGGTGTTCCCCGGCAGAGGCGGAGCGCCGGGAGCAGCGGCGCCGGGGGCCGGGCGTGGCCCTGCCGCTCCGCCGCCGAATGCCGACCCTCCTGCGATCGAGCAACTCATCGCGGACGGCTGGGCTGTTGTCACCATCAATCCCGGCAGCATTCAAGCTGACAACGGTGCGGGTTTGACGAAGGGCATCATAGGGCTTGTAAACAAAGGCCAGCCGCGAAAACCGGACGACTGGGGTGCTCTGCGCGCCTGGGCTTGGGGGGCTTCGCGCGGCCTGGATTATCTCAAAACGGAGAAGGCAGTCAATGCAGAGCAGGTCGGCATCGAAGGTGTGTCGCGCTACGGCAAGGCTGCGCTGGTGACGATGGCCTTCGATACCAGATTCGCCGTTGTGTTGATCGGTTCGTCTGGTGAAGGCGGTGCGAAACTGCATCGGCGCAACTGGGGCGAAGCGGTTGAGAATCTGACGGGTTCCGGCGAGTATCACTGGATGGCGGGCAACTTCCTGAAGTACGGCGCTTCCGAGGCGACGTTCGGACCCAAGACGCCGGGCGACCTGCCGGTGGACGCCCATGAACTACTGGCGTTGTGCGCTCCACGGCTCACCTTCGTGAGCTATGGTGTGCCGGAAAAAGGCGATGCGAAATGGCTCGATCATCAGGGCAGTTTCATGGCCGCGGTCGCGGCACAGCCGGTGTTTCGTCTTCTTGGCGCGAAGGATCTTGGAGTGAAAGAGGACTACCAAACGGCAAAAATGCCCGCGGTGAACGTCGACCTGCTCGATGGCCAGTTCGCCTGGCGGCAGCACGATGGCGGACATACGGACGGGCCCAATTGGAAATACTTTATTCCCTGGGCCGATAAGTTCCTGCATCACACCGGTCCGGCAGGGCGTCCATGAGGTCCTGTTCGGCCTCGCGATAGCCGCACGGATGCGAGCCCAGGCCGATCGGGGGTCCTCCTGTCCCGCGATCACGGTCAGGCCAGTTGACCAACCAGGCAAGAGTGTCAGGAGGCGGAGGAAATAACCGGTGCGGAAGACCTCACTATCGTTGCGCCTGCCAGCAAGCCGCAACTGCGCCGAAGGTCGCCGGCTAAGACCGGGATTGACCGGGTCACCTGGAGGAGACCGCTACACCTTCGCGCTCACCTTCGCTTTCGCAAAATACAGCGCCACCGCGCGATCGATATTCGGCTTGGTCATGCGCACCGGCCGTCCCTCATACTCGCTGATGGCTTTGATCAACTTGTACACGTCCAGCGGGTAACAGGCGCGCAGGAGGCCCGAGCCCATGGCCAGACAGCGCTCGCGCAGATACTCGGCGCACTCCGGCTCGCTGGGCACTTGATACGTCTGCACTACGCGCAGGAAGATGCGTTCGAAAATGTCGTTGCTGACTTCTTCCACCATGATCTTGGCTTGGATGCGGCGCAGAAAAGCCTCATCGGCCAAATCCTGCGGGTCCAGGTTCGTGGAGAAGACCACCATGAGTTCGAATGGCACTTGAAACTTCATGCCGGAGGCCAGCGTGAGGTAATCCACTCTCCGGTCCAGCGGCACAATCCAGCGGTTCAGCAGGTCGCGCGGCGCCAGTTTCTGGCGTCCGAAGTCATCGATGATGAGGATGCCGTTGTTGGCCTTCATCTGGCAGGGGGAGACGAAGACGCGCGTGGCTTCATCCAGGCGCAGTTCCAGCATGGCGGCCGATAGCTCACCTCCGACCGTGATGCAGGGCCGCTCGCAGACCGCCCACCGCGGATCCAGCAGGTCGTCGCTCGAAGCTGCCAGCTTGTGCACCACGGGATCGAACAGCGCGATGATGTGGCCGTCCACCTCCACCGCGTAGGGCACTACGATCACGTCGTGATAGATGCGCAGAATCCTCTCGGCAATACTAGTCTTGCCGTTGCCGGTTCCGCCGTAGAGGAACAGCGACTGGTGGCCGATCAGCGAGGGCCCGAGTTGGTCCAGGAGCCCGTCGGGCAGCACCAGATCGTCGAAGGCCCGGCGCAGGCTCTCGCGGCTGAGGCGCACCTGGGCGGCCTGCGCCTTCACTACTTTTTGATATTGCTGAATGGAAACCGGCGCGGGGCCAACGTACTGGCAGACTTCGTTGCGGCCTGACGCCAGACTCCGGCCCCCGCCCGTGAGCGAGAACGAGTAGTCGTTCCCTACCATGCCTTTGACTTCCAACAGTTGTTGTTGACGGAACTGGTGAAACAGGGCTTCCAGGATGGGATAGGAAAGCTTGAGACTTTCATGCAGGGTCGCCAGGGTGCCGGCGCCGTGCAGCCAGAGATAGCGCAGAATCAGGTCGCTGACCACCGACCGTGGGATGCCCAGGTCCTCTACGCGGTCGGGAACGATGGGCCAGGCGGACTGCCTGACCACTTGCGGTAGTTCGGTAGCTGCGGTGCTCATCCGACTGGACTATACTATGGGGCTGCTGCGGGTATCAGTACGCCAATGGTTAACGAAAATGGTTCCACCCGGCGAATGCGGGCGGCGGGCGGATTTCCAATGGACTTAGGGGAGGCTGAGTGACTCGACAGCTCATGCGTCGACATGGGTAGCGAGCCTGGTTTATCGAGCCTGGTTTATTGCTGACACAGTTGCTTGCTGACATGGTTCCCCGCGGCGAACGCTGGTAGCTCTGCCAACCGGCGAGGACGAACCAGCCGGACAGGAACCCGGCGAAGAACCCGAGGCCGACGGCGACGTGTCCCATGCCCATGTGGAAGGCGACAACAGAGACGCTCCGGCAGCGGTTACAGTTTCTTGAACAGTTTGTCGAAGGCGTTACGGGCGTCGTCGGCGTTGCGCGGGCCGGGTGGCCCCGCGTTCATCGACGGCGAAGGCAGCGGCGCGGCTTGGCTGGCCGTACCTTCGCGCGCCACCGTGACGCGCGGCGTAAACAAGGTGCAGTTGTTGGTTTTGTCCTTCGACGCGATGCGCACCGGAATGGGCTTAAGACACTGGAAGCGCGTCCCAGGCTCGAAATGCGAGCATTGCTTGCAGCAGTGAAGCTCCGCGTTGCATTTCGGACAGTTGCCGCTGAAGTCGGTGCCTGGAGGGATGGTTGTCGAACAGTTGTAACACCGGGAAGCGGCTACGTGTTGCACAAGGCGGGGAAGCCGGGGGCCGGTGATGTCTATGGGAGGGCGGGGACCCTGTGGTTTCGGACCTTCGCGAAAGGGTTTGTTGTCGCGGTTCGAATCCATGTACCCGTTTTGTCTGTACTTGCGATCGCTGTCCATGGGGAAGGTTGCTCCGTAAATCGCGGAACGAAATGAGTGTTTCTTGCTAAACTGTCAAGAATCCAGTGGCGCCAACGCGATCCAGCACGCCCCGGTTCCCACCAAACCGTTAAAAATGCGAACCCAGAGTGGTTTGGCGTGGGATTGGCTGGCTAACGATGCCCACCACCCTGGATCTTGTCGAGAGGGGCTTGCGGGAATTCCTCGGCGCAACGCAGAAACAGGTTTTAGGAACCCGCCAATGCTGCAAATACATATTTACCACGGATCGAAGCCGTTTGCACGGCCAATCTCCGTTATCTTCAGATATTGCGGTACCGCTCCAGGTAGATAGTACCCGGTTTCGATAGTACCGGGCGCGGGTGCGCCCGGCTGGTCAATCTCCCGACCTCCACTTGAGCAAGCTGGCACAAGGCCGCGTCATTGGATCGTCAAAATGATCGGGGCTGACGCGCAGCGCATAGCCCAGACGCCCGGTGCGTTCGGGAACCATTTCCTTGCCGAAGATGGTCACCGAACCCTCCTGTTCCACGGCGGGAAGCACCATGACTTCGGTGTCTTCCAGGTGGCCGTTGCTGTCCACGCGCCCGATCACCGCTTCCACGCGCACATCGGCGGGGGTTAACCCTGCCAGATCAATGGCGGCGCGCACGGCCACCGGCTTGCCGCTGGTGATGGAGCCGCCGGGGCCCTCGGCTTCCACGAACCGGACCTGATCCCACACGTCGCGAACGCGCGACCGCCACGCGGCCTGCTCGCGGACCTGTTCGTAATCGGCCTGCAACAGGCGGATGTGCTCCGTGTGCGCCGGTTCGTACAACTCGGTCATATATTCCCGCACCATGCGGCGGCAATCGAATTGCGGGCTGATGTGGATCAGCGATTCCTTCATGCGTCGCATCCACTCCCGCGGCGTCTGCCCACGCTGCTCATAGAACATCGGCACGATTTCGTTTTCGAGCAGGTAGTAAATGGCGCTGGCGTGCAGCGCGTCCTGGTCATCGGCATAAGGCTCGCGTTCGCCAATGTGCCAGCCGCCCGAGTATTCGTAGGCCTCGTCGAACCATCCGTCCAGGATGCTCAGGTTGAGAACACCGTTGATGGCCGCTTTCATACCGCTGGTGCCGCAGGCCTCTTCGCCGCGCCGGGGCGTGTTCAGCCAGACGTCGACACCCTGCACCATTTCCCGCGCCACCTTCATATCGTAATCTTCCACGAAGACCACGTGCTTCCACAGATCCGGATCGTGCGACAGTTGCACCACCTCGCGGATGAAGCTCTTTCCCGGCTGGTCCTTGGGGTGAGCTTTGCCGGCGATCACAATCTGCACCGGCATCTCTTTGTTCAGCAGGATTTTCTTCAGGCGATCGACATCGCGGAACAGCAAGGTAGCCCGCTTGTAAGTGGCGAACCGGCGCGCAAAGCCGATGGTGAAGGCGTTGGGATCGAGCACATCGCCGGCGCGCCGGACTTCGGTCGCGGAGGCGTGCCGGCGCAATGCCGAGGCATGCTGCGCGGCGCGTACGAAGGTGATCAGCCGGCGCTTGCGGCGGCGGTGGACTTCCAGCAACTCCTCGTCGGGAACCTCCTTCACCTGCTCCCAGATGGCGGGTTCGTTGAAGCGGTCGCGCCAGTCGGGTTGCAGGTACTGATCGTACAGTGACGCCAAGTCGCCATTGAGCCAACTGGGCAGGTGCACGCCATTGGTGACGGAGGTGACGGGCACCTCCCACAGGGGCAACTGGGGCCAGAGATCGTGGAACATCTCCTGGGAAACTTCGCGGTGCAGGCGGCTGACTGCGTTGCGGTAGGCGGAGGTGTTCAATGCCAGAACGGCCATCGAAAACCGTTCGTCGCGATTGAAGGGATTGCGCCGGCCGACGGCCATCAACTGCTGGAAATCCACGCCGGTCTCGGCGCAATAGTCGGAGAAATAGTGATACATCAGGCCGGGGTCGAACAAATCGATTCCGGCCGGCACGGGCGTGTGGGTAGTAAAAACGTTGCTGGCCCGCGCGGCGTCCTGGGCCTCTTCGAAGCTGAGCTTCTGGTCGCGCATGAACAGGCGAATCTGCTCCAGGACCAGAAAAGCGGAGTGGCCCTCATTCATGTGGAAGACGGTGGGCCTCAGGCCCATGGCGTCCAGGGCGCGCATGCCTCCGATGCCCAGCACGATCTCCTGCCGGATGCGCGTATCGATGTCGCCGCCGTAAAGAGAGTTGGTGATATTCCGGTCTTGCGGAAGAACATTCTCCGGAAGGTTCGTGTCCAGCACATAAAGCGCGATCCGCCCGACGGAGATTTTCCAGACTTGAATAAAGACGTTGCCGGTGGGCAGCCGGACGGTGACCTTGAGGTCGCGATCGTCAGCAGTTTTGACCGGGGTCAGCGGCAGCGTATAGAAATCGTTCATCGGATAGCGTTCCTGCTGCCATCCGTCCGGGTTGAGAAACTGCCGGAAGTATCCTTGCTGGTAGAGCAGGCCGATCCCGATCAGCGGATAGTCCTGGTCGCTGCTGGATTTGAGATGGTCGCCCGAGAGGATTCCGAGGCCGCCCGAGTAGACCGGCAGGCATTCGGTAAGGCCATATTCCGCCGAAAAATACGCGACGAGTTTGCCATCGGAGGCAGTTGCCGACTTCCGGCCGCGGGCGTTGTACGCCTCACATGCCGAGCGGTATAAAGATAGGTAACGCGGGTCAGCGCCCGCTTTTTCCAGGGTGGCCTGAGGAACCCGGCCTAACATCAGCACCGGGTTATAGCCGCATTCCCGCCACAAAGCCGGGTCGAGCCGGCGAAATAGTGAGCGGATGATGGGTTCCCAACTCCATAGCAGGTTGTAGGCCAGCTCAGTCATGCGCGCCAAAGATTCGGGCAGTCTGGGACGGACCAAGAACTCGCGGAGGGGCTCAATGTGAAAAGGCATATTAGGAACGATTGTACCCTTTTAAGATAGCAGATCGGCGGTGGCGAACTTTCCCTCCACGCTCCGGCGGCAAAGTGCGTCAGAGTATAATAAGGGCCGTCAGAGCTAGTTTTGGCCGCCGGTTGCCGATGTTCCCGGAAAACCTGGATGCGCATTCTCTTACTCATGCTGTTGGTTACCGCAAGCCCGGTACTGGCGGGCGAATACGCCGTTCTCGCCACCGGTTCGCGGCTGCACGTGGAGCGGCACCAGGTGGACGGCGCTAAGGTGCGGCTATACCGGGACGGAGGATTTGTCGAAATGGACCTGGCGGCGGTGAGCGAATTCGAACAAGATGAAATGGTCACCCAGCCTTCGGCTCCCGCGGCTGAGCCCGTGCCGTCCGCGCCGGCAGTTCCGGTGGCGGTGCCGCCGCCGCTTTCGGCGGCCGGCATGGCCGATGCCGCCGCCGACAAGTACGGGTTGCCGCGCCAGTTGGTGCGCAGCGTGATGGCCGCCGAATCGGGCTTCCAACCGCTGGCCGTTTCGCCAAAAGGCGCCATCGGGCTGATGCAACTCATGCCTGGAACTGCCGCGCAACTGGGCGTGGATCCCTTCGATCCGGCGCAGAACGTGGACGCCGGAACCCGTTACCTGCGCGAATTGCTGGAAAGGTACAACGGCGGGTTGCGTCATGCCCTGGCGGCTTATAACGCCGGCCCCGGCGCGGTGGACAAATATAACGGTGTGCCGCCGTACCGTGAAACGGTGAACTACGTTTTTCGGATCGAACGGGATTTCCTGGGGCGCGAACTGGGCCGCGACCGCAAGAGCGTGGACTAGACGCGCTCTAGTCCACGGTCCAGTCTGGCCGCCAAAACAAATTTGTGCCCACCCGCCGAAATCAGACCCGCCGGTTTTGGCAGCTCGCGGTGGTTCCGGCCGAGGCCAGAGCGCTCATCCGCACGACGATGCCTTCCTCGCCCCCGGACTTGGACGGGATGCGCAGGAGAGGTCCGGTAAACCGGCAGCCCCCACCGGTGCCTCTGGCCCGCTCCGGTATCAGGATTCCAAGGTCCAACGGGGCTCTTCCGGTTGGCTGAGGAGTTTGGGCCCCGGCAATTCGCAGGAGCGCGATGGCGAGAAGGGAAGCAGATAGCCATCCGCGCCCGCCAGCGCGGCGATCATAAAAAGGCCGAGCCGTGCAGCTTGGGCTGCCTTGGCGAGACAATTTGTTCTTCTTCATCGACAGTACCTCACTGAATCAGTACCGGGACCGGCGGGACGACCGCGAACGTGCGGGCGGTGGCGCTGTCGTAAAGCTCGAGGTTGGCGGTCACCCCCAGGCAGCTAGCGAACCCGCTAAGCTGCTTCAGGACAGGCAGGACCATCTGGCGCGTTCCGGCTGCCAGTGTGGCGTTTGAGAAATCCAGCGCGGCGGGTTGGCCGGGCAGCAGCGTGAACGTGCTCTGGGCCAGTATTGGTATCGGTGGCGTGGTGGATGTCAGCGGCAGAAAGCTCGCCTGCACGCGGCACGGGCTCGGCGGCGCGATGGGGTTCGGCGGCGTGATGGGCGCCGGCGGCGTCAGGTTCAGCCGGATGGTGTCCCGGGCGGTAATGCCTGCGGGGCCCGGCATCGGCAGCACGGGCTGGCGGCGGACAGGATGGTGGTCCGGCCGCTGGCACTGTCGAAAACCTCCACCGTGGCGGCCAGGCCGGCGCACGCGAACACATTTTTGATAGTGAACGCGCCTCGCAATTGCTGGCGAACGCCGGCCGCCAGCACGGGTGCGTAGTCGATGGTACTGGCATGGCCCGGCGCGAGTGTCACCGTGATCGGCGCCGGGGGCTGCGACGTGACGCATTCCGGGCAGACAAATGGGGCCGGAACGATGCCGGCGACCACGCCGGGCGTGACGTTCACCAACGCCGCCGTCACGGTACACGAAGGCGTAATGGGAACTGGCGGTAAGGCGTTGAAGAGGGTGAGGCGGACACTATCGAGACTGGTGACTCCGATGGAGCCGCCCCCCGGAAAGGTCTGAGCCGCGGCGGTGGCGGCGGCGAACAGTATGGTGGCGAACGTCTGCGTCTTCAACATGGGAAATCCTCCTGATTGGTCTTGGTTTTCTTAGCGTGCTTTGCGGTACTTTGCGTCCTTTGCGAGAAGCCTTGTCTTCCCTCAACAGCAAGCTGCTTCACCGCGCGTCGTACGGCATGGCGTGGCGCCGATGCAGGTCAATCTGCTGATAAATGGGCCAACACAGGTTGGATCGGCAGTAATACAACCCGTGCCAGCCTCGCCGCCGTGTGCCGCACAGGCGGGACCGCAAATCGCGTCCTGAGCGGCACTTGAAGTACAGTCCAACGATGCACAGGTGTTTAGGAGAAATCCGTCCCCACAAATGCAGATCTGGCGGTTCGGGCCCCCGACAGGAACAACGGCCGGCTTGCCTTTGCACTCTCTACAATCCTCGCAGGCCTTTTTGCACGCGTTGAACGCCGTCAGGTCGCCTGAGAACGACGCACAGATCTGACTACATTCCGGCTCTTTGCCTTTCCCGTCGTCGTACCACGGCGCGCCCCAAGTTTTTGGCATGCCCAGTACTCCGGCAACACTGCCACTAAGTAACTGCGGTGTCCTGCGCCGAGTGAGTCCATCGGCCAGTGTCTTCGCCAATTCATCGAATTGGATTCTCATTACGCCTTCTTTGTCTCGTTGAGTTTCCATGTCTTCTCCTTTGCCGCTTTTAGTGAACGCTGACTGAGTCTTGCTCTTGTAAGTGACCAGTTTTTGAGACGGCCGAGTTGGAGTCAGCCGTGCCGGATACCAAATCCAGAATTGGCTGGGCTCCGATGGCGATATCCGCGGCGATGATTCCCCGCTCATCGATCAGGTAGCCCATGGGCGTGGCAAACATGGCGTAAAGCAGCGAGACCTCCCAGTTTTTCTGGAGCGCCACCGGGAACGTCAGCCCCAGTTGTGCCACTTTCCGGCGGTTGGTCTCAGCGTCCTGACGGCTTACCATAAGCACTTGAAAGCCGTGCCGATGACGGTGCAACTGCTCCAGCCGCGGGGCGAGCTGGTCGCACGGGCCGCACTTCGGGTCGGAAAAAACCAGTAAGACCCGGCGTCCGCGATACTCGTCGAGTGCTAGGTCCCCACCGCCCAGTCGCGACAGGCGGAAGCCCGGCGCGGGGGTGCCGGCCTTGAGACCGCTGCGGTTCAGCCGGCTGTTGGCCAGCGACTGATTGACCAGTGATGGATTGCCTTTGGCGTTGGCCATCGCCAACAAGTCCGCCGCGCCCGCGGTAAGGCCGCTGGCGATGGCCCCTTGCTCGTCGATAAGGTAGCCCATCGGCGTGCCCTGCGCCTGATACTGCGCGGCCACCTCCCCGGTTCCCTGGAGGGTTTCCTGAAGCAGCACCGGGTAGCGGACCCCATGCTTTTGAAACAGCAGGCGATTGGTCTCCGCGTCGCCCGTGGTGACCACCAGCGGCATAGGCCGGCGGTTGCCTCCGCCGGATGCCAATGCCGCCAGATCCGGCATCATCGCGGTACAGAAACCGCAGTGAGGGCTAAAGAAAACCAGCAGCACGCGCCGGCCCCTGAACTCCGCCAACCCCCGCTGGGTACCGTCGAGATCGGGCAACTCAAACGCCGGCGCCATCGAGCCTGCCGGCAGCCCGGCACTGGGTGCGGGCGCTTGGGTTGACCCGGGTTTCGTGTCGTCCGGTGCGCCGATTGGCTCCGGCTTGCTTTCCAGTGCCTCTAAGCGCAGCAGGATGCGGCCGTTTTGGCGAACCAGTTGGTAACTCAGCCAACACCCAAATCCGAGAAGCAGCCAAGGTAACATTACGGCTACTGTTAGAAGCGACGCTGTCATAACTTTCTCATCCTTCTCCCTTCTGCTGGTTTCCTCCGCGGGTTCAACGTTACGGTGTTTGGCGCCGCTTGTCACCGCACACGTGGGTAGGTTTGTGCGTGCGCGGCCCAGAGTTTACAGAAGGCCTCGTCCCGCCGCCCCGTGACAAGCTCCCTTACGGTCGCGGGGCAAGTCGCGGCTCCGAACGCCCCGGTTACTTGACGCAACCGGCCTTCTCTAGCGGAGACAAGGCGGTCAGCACGGTCAAATCCGGGTAGCTGTAGCCTTTTTGTCCGTCGTGCTCAAAAGGTTTCTGGAACGTGAACCAGGGCAAAAGAGCTTCATTCTGCGGATGGTACGTAAACCCGTGCATGGCGATCGGAAACGTTTGGTTCGGCAAGCCCTCGATGACGTCTCCCACCTCCAGGGTGTCCTGGCAATTGCCGTTGGGTGAAAGCCACCAGGGAGTGATGTTATGCACCCCGTCGAAGAAGACAAACGGATCGGCGAACGTTTCGGCCATCTCGTGGCTCAAAGCCGTGATGTCCGCTAATCCACCGAACACGCCCGGGCTGATCCAACTGGAGAAGTTCATCACGTAAAAGCGCACCCGGTTGCCGTTGCTCGGGATGCCGGGTTCGACGTCGTTGTCGTGGAATCCGAGGATACAGCAATTCTTGGGATCTCCAATGAACAGAAACGTGTTGGGAAACAGCAGGGTCGAGATGTCCTGCGTCGTCATGTCGCCCGCCAGTTCCGCCGCGCCGATCACAGTATTCGGATCCACGGGAAAAGTGGGCGGAAAGAGCTTATTGATGAAAGTATCGAAGTCGATCTTCACGAACAAGCAGCATGTGCCATCCGGGTTCAAGGCGAATTGGTAGGTGCAAAAACCTCCCACTGGTCCGCAGGTTGGGGCCTGGTTGAGCGTCATCACCCGGGCCGTCTTGACCGCCGGTTTCAGCAAAGTATGCCAGTCATCCTTGGCGTCGTCGCCGAAGGACGCGCGCTGAACCGCGTCCGTGAACTGGGTCGGCTCGTCGGCGCTCGTATACTGGTGGTTCTGAAACACCGGCGAGTTCAGCACCGGCGTCACATACTGCGTGGCGTCCGCAAAGAGCGGGTGCCCGTTGATGGAACGCGGAAAGCCCCTGGCATCCCGCAGATCGAGCGATACCGGGATGATTGGCGCGTTGAATGTCGTGGTCTTGCCGGCCTTCGGCGGAGTGCCGGCCATGTTATAAAGCCAGACATTGTTGGGATTTCCCGAGGGGTCGAACCCCTTGGCGGCAAACTGGCCGTTAAAGCTCGGGATCGTATCGGCGACAGGGAAGGCCGCCGCCGGAGCCGCTGGGTTGGCCGGCCCATCCGCGGCCGTGCCCGTGCCTGCGGCCATCTTGGCCCTGGCGTGCGCCCCGTCCCTGTGCAACGCCGTGTGGGCGCCGGCCAGGTCCCGAACTGTAATCTGATCGGGCGCCTGCGCCCGGGCGGGCGCAAGCGTACCCAGAAAGCTTACCGCGGTAATAGTAAATAGACTGTTTAGGCGAATTACCATCTGTTTGCTCCTCTCTTTTCTCTTCGTTGAGCGGCTGTTCCAGCCCTAATGGCCGTACTCCAGCGTCCGCGGGTCGGTGTTTCCGAACGTCAGGTACCAGGGCTGCTGCAACGGGCCGGTTGCGGCATTTACGAACGACTGAAACTGTTTACTGCGCACGTCATATCGCCGGACTTCTCCCGTGTTGGTGATGGGGACGAACAGACGGCCGCCGGGGCCGAACAGCAGCGCTTGCGCGAAGGCGCGGGGGCCGCCGGCGACATCGAGGTCGATGTGATCGCTGCAGGTTCCATCGCCTTCGAAGATTACGATCTTGTCGGTATCGGCCGCATTCGATTTATCGAGGAAGCTGGTCACATACAGCTTCCCATCGGGACCAAAAACCAGCCCTTCGGGGCGGTGCAGAGCCGGGCAACTGGCGTTGCTGGCAAACACATCGGAGAACCTTCCGTTCTCAAAGCGCAGAATAAAGCCGGCCAGCGGATCGAAGTGAGGGTCGGGCCCGTTCTGATTCCCGACCGCGGAAACATAGAGCTTCCCATCGGGCCCGAAAACCAGGCCGCGGGGATGATACTCCCCAAAACTGTCCCCGGTAAACTTTCCGAAGTCCAGGTCGCCGAGAAAAGCGCCCGTCTCGTCGTCGAATTGCGCCACTCTGCCCGTCGGTCCGGCCCCAAGGTCGGCCACCAGGAGCCGGTGGCCGTCACCGAGGACGATGCCGCGCGGCGCAAAAGGCACGTGAGCCGCGCAGGATCGGCCAGCCAGCGGATTGCAGGGGACGACGGCTCCCAGGGATTGGCCGTCCGCGGCGCGGTACCTGAGGATTTCGCCAGGAAAGTTTTGGTCTTCGTTCTGATTGACGAGGATGAGGTTGTTTCTGTTTCCGCGGGTGTCGATAAGAATGCCTCGCGGTCCATCCAGGCCGGCGCTTCCAGGAAGCACCAGGGCGCCCGCCTTGGCATCCAAAAAGCGCCCGCTCGCGGCATCGAAGCGTTTGACGGTGAAGTCGCCTTCATCGCCGATGTAGAGGATATCCTTCGCCCCGCCATCGTCCTCGGCTCGCAATGCAGAGGCAGGCACGAGCGCGGCCGCCACACATAAAGTGGAGACAGCCAGGAACCGGCCTCTTTTCACTCGATTCTTCATTACGTACATCGTCTTTACTCCTAGCCCTTGCCAGGGCGTACGCGGCCTGTGGCCGGGCGGCTGCCCGGTGTTGGGGCAACGGTTGGCAGAGAAGTGGCAGCGGCCGCGCGGCGTGTCAGCGCCCAGCCAAAAGACCGTAAATTCTCTGCAAGCGAGGCTAATTGCTGGTGACTATTTCGCCCCGGTTCGGCGTGCACACACTCGCCATTCAGTCAGCGTGAGCAAACCCGATTTCACCCGGCCAGTTCTCGCCGGTCGGGTGGCCAGCCACGCGGTCACCTTTCGATCCGCGGCCTCACGCTGGCGGTCCCCGAATCGATTCCGATGATGAGGCCCACCGGCACGGTCGTGGTAGTAACAGGCAGTGGCACTGCCACCTCGATTTCGAACGAGTATCGGTTGGATGCCAGCGGAGTGATGGATGCCTCCGTTTTCGCTCCCACAACCAGCCCTTCGAAGTGGAACGCGCCGTTTCCCGATTGCTCGAAAAAGCCCGCCGGGATTATGGTGATCAATTCGCCCACTTGCACGGTGACGGGCTCCGTCAGAGGGTGGATGCCGTTGCTGGCGGCCCCGAGTGTAAAGGAGCCCTCGAGTTTGACGCTGCCCGGCAAGGCCGTCTGGATGTCTAGTTCAGCCGCAAAGGTGCTGAAGCTGGATGGTATGCCGGTCACCGCGAGAGTGTGGTATTCGCCGGCGGCCACCGTCACGGCACCATTCAGGAAACCCGCCGGGACAGGCACGCTGCTATCGATGTTGTTACCGTTGCCCAGTTGGCCTAACGCATTGAATCCCCAATTCCAGACCGTGCCGTTGGACTTCAAGGCCGCGCTGTGTGCTTGGCCGCCGGCGATGGCGACCACCGAACTCAACGGAACGTTGAAACCGTCCTTCACCTGAACGGGCATGCTGCTGAGTTGGGTGATCGGATCGGTGTCTGTAGTATTGCCGAGTTGGCCGAAGTTATTGAGTCCCCAAGTCCAGACTGTGCCGTCCTTCTTCAAGGCCAGGCTGTGGAAGCCTCCGCCGGCGATGGCGATAACCGAACTCAGCGGGACCTTCAAACCGGCCATCACCTGAACGGGCACGTTGACATGATCGGCGAACGGAATGATGGCCGCGGGGTTGCCGAGTTGGCCCAAAAAGCCATACCCCCAAGCCCAGACCGTCCCGTCGGACCGCAGGGCCAGGTTGTGGAAAACTCCGCTGGCGATGGCGACCACTTTACTCAAGCCGGTCACCGGAACGGCCACGTTGCTAGGGTTGTCGAAACCGTTGCCCAGTTGGCCGAGAAAACCAATCCCCCAAGTCCAGACTTTTCCGTCCTTCGTCAACGCCATGCTGGAGGCATCCCCAGCGGCGATGGCGATCACCCCGCTCAACGGAACGTTCAGAGCGGTCATCACCTGAACGGGCACGCTGCTATCGGTGTTCGTAAGGTTTCCCAGTTCGCCGGCGCCATTAAATCCCCAGGCCCAGACCGTTCCGTCGGCTTGCAACGCCAGGCTGTGCCCGGTTTGGTCTGGGAAGTCGTATCCGTCGGCGATAGCGATGACCGGGCTCAAGCCGGTCACCTGAACCGGCACGTTGCTACTGATGTTGCCGCCGTTGCCGAGCTGGCCGGAAAGGCCGAACCCCCAATTCCAGACCGTCCCGTCCGCCTTCAGGGCCATGCTGTGGCCTCCTCCACCGTCGATGGCGATGACCGAACTCAAGCCGATCACCGGAACGGGCCTATTGCTACTGCTAGTCGTATTGTTGCCCAGTTGGCCGGAAAGGCCGAACCCCCAGTCCCAGAGGGTTCCCGCCTGCTGGGCCGTGGCGCGCGGCGCGACCGACGTCAACACCGCGGCCAGACCCGCACAGATACAACCGGTGTGTAAGATCCCCGCTTTCCTCATTCTTTTCCTCCTCCTGCTTGTTGCCCGCGGGTTCAACATTACGGCGTTCCCGGCGGCCTGTCACCGCACACGTGGGTAGGTTTGCGGAGCGCAGGCCCAGAGTTTACAATTGACCATCGAGTTTTCTACGCTCTTATGGGTTCGAGGGTGGAAACGTAAGAGATAATTCCGTCACTAATTCCTCACGGCGGGGTGCGATGGTGTTGCAACGGGTGGGACCACGAAGCTTGACGATTTTTCTGTTGGTGTGCGGCGCGCTTTCGGCCAAACTGCTGCCGGTCCGGACCTACACCATCGCCGACGGCCTGCCGCGCGACACCATCAACTGCATCCAGCCGGACACGCTGGGATTCCTGTGGTTCTGCACGCCTGAAGGCCTGTCGCGCTTCGACGGCTATCAGTTCACTAATTACGGCGTCGAACAGGGGCTGCCGCACCCGAATGTCAACGCCTTCCTGGCAGCCAGGGACGGCACTTATTGGGTAGCTACTGCCGTCGGGCTGAGCCTGTTCGACCCGGCCGCCCAAACGCCCGAACTCAGATTCCGGAACTTCAGTCCCGCCATGGGAACACCACAGGGGGTGAGCGTTGTGCTCGAAGACCGCCAGGGGACCATCTGGTGCGGCACGGGCGGGGGACTGTACCGGGTCGAGGACCGCACCCCGTCGCGAGTGCGGTTCGTGAAAGCCGAAATCGGCATGGCGCATGAGACTGGGTACGATGGCGTGGTTCGCTCGCTAATGGAGGACCGCCACGGGTCGCTATGGGTCGGCACTCTGAGGGGCGTATACCGCCGAAGCCCTGACGGCCGCACGGACCGGTTCACCCCGCGCGAGGGACTGCCGGCGAATGAGGTCTTCTCGCTGCTAGAGGATCGGCAGGGCCGGTTGTGGGCCGGCACGCTCATCGGGCTCTGTCTGATTCGGCCGGACGCAGCCCCGGCGGCAGACCACGGCGCGCCCATCTGCCAACGCGTGTACACCACACGAGACGGGCTGCCGGTCAATCGTATCCAGGATCTCCATCAAACCTCGGACGGTAGGCTCTGGATAGCGGCCGCCATAGGCTTGAGCGAGCTGATTCCGGGTGCAGTCCCTGCTGGCGGCAAAAGCTTGCGCACCTACCGCGCAGCCGAAGGGCTCGCCGACAACTCGATTGACGTTCTGGGCGAGGACCGCGAGGGCAACCTCTGGGTGGGCACGCAAGGGGGCGCGAAGAAAATCGCACGCTCAGGGCTGGTAACTTACACCGAGGACGATGGATCAAACAAGGGGGGCATCCCGGCCATTGTTGAAGATGCGGCCGGCCGGCTGTGCGTGTTTCGGAAGCACGATGGAGAGCACTTGGATCTTCAGTGCTTCGACGGAGAACGGTTTCAAACCATCCCACCGAATTACGGACCGGGGATGGATTACGTCGGCTGGGGCTGGAACCAGACCGCTGTGCGCGACCACTTAGGCGAATGGTGGATCGCCACCGGACACGGGTTGTTCCGGTTCCCAGCAGTGGCGCGGACGGAGGACCTGGCGCGATTGGCGCCGAAGGCTGTCTATACCACCCGGGACGGCTTGGCCGACCGTGACATTTTCCGGCTGTATGAAGACCGGCGGGGAGATCTCTGGATCACCCTCACCAATTACTACAAGCTTTACCACTGGGAACGTGCGACGGGCCATTTCCGGGCACTCACGAAGGAGGAATTCCCATTCGCCGACCGGGGCGGATACTCCTACGGTGAGGACGCGTCGGGCAATCTATGGATCGGGCAATTCAGTGCCGTGACCCGGTATCGCGGCGGGCGGTTCCAGAGCTTTGCCGAGGCGGACGGCATTCCGCCGGGCACCATCTGGGACATCCACCTAGACCATGCGGGCCGGTTGTGGATGGCTTCGGGCGAAGGGCTCGTCCGCCTGGACGATGTGAATGCGGCACGCCCGCGGTTCATCGTCTACCGTACCCCGCAGGGCCTTTCCAGCAACAACGTCCGCTGCATCGCCGAGGATCTGCAGGGCCGGATCTATGCCGGTACCGGACGCGGCCTGGACCGCCTGGACCCAGGGACAGGCCGGTGGAAACACTACACGTCGGCCGAAGGGCTGGTGAGCGGCACCTTCCAGACTGCCTTCCGCGACCGACTGGGAACGCTGTGGTTCGGCACCAATTTCGGTCTCTCGCAACTGGTCCCGGAACCGGATGTGCCGCGCGCGCCCCCCGCGGTGTTGGTTACCGGGCTGCGCATCGCCGGCAAACCGTGGGCGCTGCCGGGGTGGGGCCAGAGCCTTATCTCCGGGCCGGAGCTTTCGCGGCGCGAGTCTTTGGGAATCGACTTCGCCGGTCCCAGTTTCTCGCCGGGAGAGACCCTGCGCTACCAGTACCGGTTCGAAGGGCTCGACCCGGAGTGGAGCAGCCCCGTTGCGCAGCGCGGCGTGGAGGCCAGCCTGGCGCCGGGCCGGTACCGTTTTCAAGTGCGGGCCGTGAACCAGGAAGACGTGGTCAGCACGGCGCCGGCCGAGATTTCGTTCACCGTTCTGAGCCCGCTCTGGCAGCGATGGTGGTTCCTGTGCCTGGCGGCGCTGGGGGCCGGGGCCGCCGTGCTGGCCGCGCACCATTACCGGTTGCGGCACGTGCTGGCCGTGGAACAACTGCGCATGCGCATTGCCACCGACCTGCACGACGATATCGGATCGAGCCTTTCGGAGATCGCCATCGTGAGCGAGGTGGCGCACCGCCGCTTGGACGCCCGGTTGGACCCCCAGGTGGACCATCAGGGCGACCCGGGCGCCCGCGAGGTGGCGGGCCGGCTTTCGGACATCTCCCGCACGTCGCGCGAGTTGGTGGATTCGATGAGCGACATCGTCTGGTCCATCGACCCCAAACGCGACCGGTTCGGCGATCTGGCGCAGCGCATGCACCGGTTCGGCGCGGACATGCTCACGCCGCGCGGCATCGTCTTCCTGTTTCACGCGCAGCCGGCAGCGCTGAACTTGGAACTCACGGCCGACGTCAAGCGCCAGTTGTTCCTGATCTTCAAAGAGAGTGTACACAATATCGCGCGTCACGCCGTCTGCGGGCACGCCGAGGCCAGCCTGTGGCGTCACGGAGCTTGGCTGCTGCTCGCCGTTCACGATGATGGCACGGGCTTCGACCCCTCGCAGGCGGTGAACGGCCATGGCCTGCGGAGCATGCGCGAGAGGGCGGCGGCGCTGGGCGGGGACTTGAATGTTGACACGGCCCACGGCGGCGGAACCGCCTTGAAGCTGCGTGTGCCGCTGCACCCACCGGCTGATGGCTTGAGAAGATACCTACCCAAGGGGACGGTGACCTGGCGGCGATGGTGGAGTAACATCGGCAAGCGGTGATCAATGTCGCGATTATCGAGGATCAACCGAAGATTCGGGAAGGTCTGGCCAGTCTGATCGATTCCACTCCAGGCTTTCGGTGTGCGTGGCGGTTCGGGAGCATGGAAGAGGCGCTGGCGAACCTGGGCCGTTCGCCTCCGGATGTGTTCCTGGTGGATATCGGCCTGCCCGGCATGTCAGGCATCGCGGGAATCCCCATCTTGAAGGAACGTTGTCCCGGTGTGCCGCTGCTGATGCTCACGGTATACGATGACGACCAGCGAATCTTCGACGCGCTGTGCGCCGGCGCCGGCGGCTACTTGCTCAAGAAGACCCCGCCGGACCGCCTGCTGGCGAGCATCGCCGAGGCCCTGGACGGCGGCGCGCCCATGTCGCCCGAGGTGGCGCGGCGGGTGGTGGAGCTGTTCCGGGAATTCCGGCCCGCCGAAGACGCCGGCTGCCGGTTGACGCCGCACGAGACCAGGCTGCTGCAGATGCTGGTGGATGGGCACAACTATCACACCGCGGCGGCCGAATTGCGCGTCAGTGTCAATACCGTTCGTTTCCACTTCCGGAACATCTACGACAAGCTGCAGGTGCACTCGAAGTCGGAGGCGGTGTCCAAGGCGCTGCGGCAGAGGATCGTGCGGTAAGGCCGCCCTGGACCGGATGCCGGATGTCAGATGCCGGATGCCGGTGAAAGGCAACGCGCCCGGTGCGGTTCTTACCGGCCACCGGCATCCGAGCGAAGCGAGCATCCGGCATCCGTCTTTAGCGGCGTCAGCGCGCGCAGATCGTCAATCCAATAATCCGGATCGAAGCGAGCCAGGTCGTCGGTCTTGCCATACCCGTAACGCACGGCGCACGTCTTCACGCCCGCCCGGTGTCCGGCTTCCATGTCGGCCGCCGAATCGCCCACAAAGAGGCAGTCCTCGGGTTGGGCTCCCAGCGCCTTCAGCGCGGCCCAAATCACGTCCGGCGCCGGCTTGCAGGGAAAGCCGTCGGTGCCTTGCACGTGGTCGAAATACTGGATCAGGCCGAACTGCTGCAGGACGGCGCGCGTGGTCGGCGTGCCCTTGGTCGTGGCAGACCCCTTGCGGCCACTAAGCGCTGCCAGCCCCTCCGCCACCCCCGCGTACACCGAGGTCATCTTGTGCCCGCGGGCCAGGTAGAAAACCCGATACTGCGCGATCAGTTCATCGATCTGTTCGGGGGTGTAGTGCGGGAAGATGTCGGTAAACAGGTCGATGAGGTGCCGCCCGATATAGCTCTTCAGGAAATCGAAGGTAACGGGTGGGGAAGGAAACGAGCGGTTGAACACCGAAGTATCCAGCACCTGCTGGACCGCGCCGCAAATATCCAGCGCCGAGTCCAGCAGCGTGCCGTCGATATCGAACAGATAAACCGGGAAACCGGGGACTTGTCCGTGACTCATCCTGATCAAGCGGGCGGATCAAGCGGGTGAATCAGGCGGGCGGATCACGCCGGCCGGATTACGCCGGCGCCGGGCGCTCCCCTTCCGAAAGTCCGGGAACGCGGCGGCCGCCTTCGGGACGAATCACCTGCTGGGTGTCGTCCTTCGCCGGCTTGGGTTCCAGCGTCTGCCCGTTGATGATCTGCGTGACCTCGCTGCCGTCCAGAATCTCGCGAACCAGCAGCGATTCGGCGATCTTCACCAGGGCTTCGGTGTACTTGTCCAGAATGGCCGCCGCGGTATCGTAGCCGCCCTGCACCAGTTTCTTCACCTGCTCATCGATGCGGATGGCCGTCTCCTCGCTGTAATCGCGATGCTGCGCGATCTCGCGGCCCAGGAAGATCTGCTCCTCCTTCTTGCCGAAGCTCAGCGGCCCCAGTTCGCTCATACCCCACTCGCAAACCATCTTGCGCGCCAGATCGGTGGCGCGTTCGATATCGTTGCCCGCGCCGGTGGTCATGTGGTGCATGAACTTCTCTTCCGCGATGCGCCCGGCCATCAGGATGGCCAGTTGCGCCTCCAGGTATTCCCGGTTGTAGGAATGCTTGTCGTCAATCGGCAACTGCATGGTCACGCCCAAAGCCATGCCGCGCGGGATGATGGTCACTTTGTGCAGCGGATCGGCATTGGGAAGGGTGGCCGCCACCAGCGCGTGGCCGGCTTCGTGATACGCCGTGTTGCGCTTCTCGGCGTCGCTCAGGATCATGGATTTGCGTTCGGCCCCCATCAGGATCTTGTCCTTGGCCAGCTCGAAATCGATCATCATGACGACCTTGCGATTCTGCCGTGCCGCGTTGAGCGCGGCTTCGTTCACCAGGTTCGCCAGATCGGCCCCGGCCAGGCCGGGCGTGCCGCGAGCCAGGATGGAAAGCTCGACGTTTTCGCCCAACGGAATCTTCTTGGTGTGCACCCGCAGGATGGCTTCGCGCCCGCCTACGTCGGGGCGCCCCACCACCACGCGGCGGTCGAAACGGCCGGGCCGCAGCAGCGCCGGGTCCAGCACGTCCGGACGGTTGGTGGCCGCCACCAGGATCACGCCTTCGTTGGATTCGAACCCGTCCATCTCCACCAGCAACTGGTTGAGGGTCTGCTCGCGCTCATCGTGTCCGCCGCCCAGGCCCGCGCCACGATGGCGGCCCACGGCGTCGATTTCGTCGATAAAGATGATGCAGGGCGCGTTCTTCTTGCCCTGTTCAAACAGATCGCGCACGCGGCTGGCGCCCACGCCCACAAACATTTCCACGAAGTCCGAACCGGAAATCGAGAAGAAGGGCACGCTGGCCTCGCCCGCGATGGCCCGCGCCAGCAAAGTCTTGCCGGTGCCCGGAGGCCCGATCAGCAACACACCCTTGGGGATGCGCCCGCCCAACTTCTGAAACTTCTGCGGCTCGCGCAGGAACTCGATGATCTCCTGCAGCTCTTCCTTGGCTTCCTCTACACCAGCCACGTCTTTGAACGTGACCTTCTTCTGCTGCGTAGAGTGCAGCCGGGCCCGGCTCTTGCCGAAGCTCAGAGCCTTGTTTCCGCCGCTCTGCATCTGGCGCATCATGAAGATCCAGAACGCCAGCAGCACAATGAATGGCGACGCGTTCAGGAGGATGGAAACCCAGTTGCCCGAGCTCGTATCCTTAATGGTTACGTTGACCTTCTTTTCGTTGAGCAGGTCATACAGCGCCGGGTAGTTCGCGGGAATCTGGGTGTGATACCCAAGGGTCGGGTTCTGATACGTCCCGTGGGCGTCCCGGTCGGCGATGGTGACGTCTTTCACCTCGCCGCTCTTGACCTTGTCCAGAAATTCGGTGAACGTGAGGGTCTGTTCCTTCGGTCCGCTGCCGCTTTTCACAACAGCAAATAGAAATACCGCCACCACGATGAGAACTACCCAAAAAATCAGTGTCTTGATATTAGAAGTCACGCAACCTCCGTATTACCCCTCGAGCTGTACCAGCCCTTATTGCTATAGACGCCGTGGTGCCCGATCCCGATTCCGTTTTCGTCACCGGATGCTCACAAGGCCACCTCTCGAATTTGCAGAACCGGACCGCTGCCGGGACCTGCCACGAACTCAGCCGCCGGCCCAAAATGCCGGGCCCAGATAATGCAATCCCCATCCGTGAGGACCGGCCAATGCGCGCGCTCCCACACCGGGATGCGGGCCCGCTGAAAGAGCGTTTTGATCTTGGCCTCACCCGTGCTGCCCAAGGGCTGGTACTGGTCGCCCGCTTTCCAGTTCCGCAACTCCAGGCAGCCAGACAAGCGTCTCCAGTCGAGACAACCCAACTCACTATTATTATATACGGATTCCGGCGCTTCGAAAGTTTCCGCTTTTTCAATCAGTTCCAGGCAGATTGTGAAATCCGTGCCGGGCACTTGCAGCGTACCCGGAACGGTGGCTGCCCAGCGGTAACCGGCCATGGCCGCAGGCGTGCCGTTCCGCCGCGAAACCCGCAACCATTCGAACGAACGGCGGATCTCGAGTTCCGGAACCTGCACCCGGCCCGTTCCCGCGGGCCCGGCGGCCAGTTCCAAGACCTCCGCAACGTGCCGGAAATCGATTCCCAGCAAGTCGGCCTTCACCACTTCCAGTGCCCGCCGAACCAGCCGCCGGGCCACCGCCAGGGGCAAGTCCGTCAACGTGTCCGCCCGTACCAGCAGGGCGCCGCACACTTCCTTGCTGTGGTGGGCCTTGCAGTGTTCGGCGGTGAAGTGCTCGGCCGCCAGCCGGTCCATCTCCGCCTTCCAATATGCCTCCTCGGCGAGCGCCCAATCCGCCGTGTGAGCCAGCGTTTGGCGAATCGCCGGGTTCCATTCCCGCGCCAATTGCGGCAGCAGCCGATGGCGAATGCGATTCCGCGCAAACGCCGGGTTGGCATTGCTGGAGTCTTCCCGCCATGGAATGGCGCGACCGCGAAGGAACTGCATCACCTCGCCGCGATCGATTTCGATCAGTGGCCGTACGATGCCTTCGTCGGTCACGGGTCGAATGGCGGACAACCCGGCCGTCCCAGACCCGCGCAGGAACCGGTACAGCACCGTCTCGGCCTGATCCGAGCGAGTGTGTCCTACCGCCACCCGCGTCACCTCACCTGCGGCCACCACATCCCGAAAAAAGGTCAGCCGCGCCAGTCGCGCCGCCTGTTCCAGATTATCCGGCGACGCCCCCACATCGGCTTCCCGAAGCATGAACGCCAAGCCCAGATTCCGCGCCAGTTCCCGCACGAAAGCCGCATCCTCCCGTGATTCTTCGCCGCGCAGTTGGTGATTCAGGTGCAGCACGCTAAGTTGCAGATCCCACCGCGGCGCCAGTTCGACCAGCGTGTGAAGCAGACAGACCGAATCGGCCCCGCCCGAGACCGCGACCCCGACCTTCTGGCCAGGCTTGAACATCCGGTAACGCTCAATGGTCCGGGCGATGCGATGGAGCAAGCAGGGGGCCTCGTCCTTATTGTAGGCCAGCGGCAGTTTGGGCAAATTGCCCAAAACCGAGAATCGTATCTCATTTGTTAACAATAGGATAGAAGATGGGTTTGGGCGAATTGCCCAAAACCGCCCTAAACCGAGGTATGGGAAACAATTCGCCGGGAAACGGCCATCTCAGCTTCGGCATGTGAACGAAAGGCTTATTTGGATACTTGGCAGAGGCTTGGTGAAACGCCTTGGCACGCTCCTTGGCTTGTCCGACCGCGACAACCGGCTCCTGAAGAGCTGTAAGCGCTCTACTGAATTGCGCGATAGCCGCCTGTCCGAAATAGCGGCGGAGTGGCCGATAACCACCCCATGGCGGACCCCGCCGCAATGCCGCCCTGCCAATGGCTCTCCGCCGAGTGCCAACAAGAATGGGCGTTAAGTGCGACTGCGCCGGAAAACAGTGACGCTGGTTGCCGCGTCACTCGGCTTTGCAGTCCCATGCCGGTGTGTTTGTGTTACTTCGTCAGTGCTGAATCTGTTCTGCCAGAGCCGTCACCAAAAGGGCGACAACTACCGCGGAGGAACAGATCGCCACCGCCACTAACACCGCGTTAAGAAACGGAGCCATGCGTCCGTTTCTCCGCGTGCCGAACAACTCCCGAAACAGTGTTTTCTTATAACTCGGCGCCACTGTATCCCCCTTGCAAGCTGAGTTGCCATATCCGAAGCGAGCGGGGCGATCCTTGCGCCATGCCCTGAATACCTGCTTGCGCGTATCTTCGGCCCACCACACATACTGTACTCAATCTTACTCCAACAACACGCCAGCGTTACCGCTAAATCGCAAAGATGTCCGAAAGATAGGCCGGGAAGCTCCACCGGCAACCCGTAGGCCTGCTCCGGGCATCACATCCAGTTATCTACTGGCACTGACTCTCAAACGCCCGCGACACTGCCGGGCCGGTACACCGCGCTCTTAGTCCGCGCTATCTTGCCTTTGTTGCTTTGTCTTACTCGTACCGCAGCGCCGCAATCGGGTCGAGCCGCGACGCCTTCATCGCGGGCCACAGGCCGAAAAAGAGGCCCACGCTGGTCGCCACCGTGAACCCGGCGGCCACCGACCACAGCGGCACCGTGGAAGGCAGGCTGGGGACAAACGTGCGGATCGCCAGGCTGAACAGCCAGCCAAACATTATGCCGATCACGCCCCCGCCCGCGGTCAGCGTCATGGCCTCCAGCAGGAACTGCCAGATGATGTCGCCCCGCCGCGCGCCCACGGCCTTGCGTACGCCGATCTCACGCGTCCGTTCCGTCACCGACATCAGCATGATGTTCATCACGCCAATGCCGCCCACCAGCAAGCCGATGGAGGAGATCACCACCATGACCAGAGCCACGCCGCCGATCACCTGCCGGAACTGGCCGATCAGCGCCTCGGCGCTGGAGATCCCGAAATTGTCCGGATCCGCGGGTTTCACGTGCCGGCGGCGCCGCAGCAACTCGGTCACTTCGTCCTTCGCCTCATCCATTCGGCCGGGTTCCGCCAGCACGCAGATGAAGTGGTCCTTGGCCTCCGGGTAAGTCTTCTTGAAGGTGTTATACGGCGCCAGAATGGCTTTGTCGTTCTGGTCGTCACCCAGGAACGATTTGAACTTGGTGAGCGTGCCAATGACCTCCAGGTTGTGACCGTCCACCAGAATGGTTTTGCCGATCGGGTCCTGGTGCGTGAAAAACCGCTCGCGCACGCCGTTGCCGATCACCGCCACGTCGCGCCGGTGCAAGTCCTCGGTCTCGGTAAAGAAGCGGCCCTCGCCCAGCGTTGCATTGATGAGCCGCAAGTGGTCCGCAGTCACCCCTGCGAACAGCGCGTCCACCATGTCCAGACCCTTGTACCGCGCGGTCACCGG